>CEAE01001408.1_pt1 | contig 20148 bp, 37 predicted proteins | sample 554951 | NCBI WGS metagenome assembly CEAE01 (sample SAMEA3182076, study PRJEB8094) | gut metagenome | biome: human; feature: gut; material: Stool; isolation source: human stools | place: Canada | collected 2012-03-28
GGTATAAAACATTCCGCCTCGATGTAGTTCAGATTGATTCGTCCCCCCGATACCCTCCCGCTTTTCATGATGGTCGCATCATCTAACCGCACATAGCACGCCACTGTTCCGTCCGCCGATGTCTTTTCAAGCTGCTTCCGGTATTGCGTCGGGAATTCGCTCGCCGCAAGGACATCGTTCACAAACTCTCTCTGAGCATCGTTCCTGCCACCATTTACTTCCAATATCTCGCAGAGGTTCGCGTCATCGCTGCAGCACCGCTTCGCAAAGTCCATCTGTTTCAGCTCGTATGGCACATTCTGCACTGTTTTCCGGTTATGAAATTCCGGTATCTGGCGATTTGAATACCAGTCATCGCACTCCTTAATCAGGTTCAATGCCTCTGTATTGACTTTATATCCTTTTTTCAGTAGGTAATTACTTACACATATTTCCATCTCTACCTCCCAAGGTCTACGTACTCGACAAAATCAAGCCAGCAGTAACAAAATGCGTCCCACCAGTCATTACAGTTTGCAATGTTCTTATCTTCTGGCTGATCCGGCTTCTTTTCATCCCATTTCAGCCTGCCGACCGCCCCGATCAACTCTGTACAGCGCCGGTTAATCAGAAGCCGCCCTGTTGTCAGCAGCATGTCCACCGTCTTCGGCCGCTCGCTGACTTCATTTTTCCGGCATCCCACTATATTGCGGTACGGCATCCCTGCGTTCTTTGCCGCATTTCGGATGCTGTTGATCATCGTCGGGCTGGCACTGTCCGGGAAAATCCAGTCCACATCTCCGTACTGGTCAACCACCTTTTTGTAAAACTCCACAAACTTGTCACAGATCCGCTTGCTATCAACCGCCTCCGTAACCGGCAAGGAATCTTCATCAAGCACATAAAGATTATGGTATCTATTCAGCCACCCCATAGCGACCAGCGTTGTTTTTGATCCGTTTCCCCCGAAGTCAATACCTATTGTGATCCGGTCAAGCCATTTCTTCCGTCCAGCCCGCTTCGCCTGTTCAATCCGGACAGCGAACCATTCCCGCATCTGTCCGTCCGTGAATAGATAGGGATCTGCGTTATCAGCAAAATAACCGAAGATGATTCCTTCGGCTACCTTTCGCTTCCCCAGTATATCGCGCTCATACCAGACCGTCCCCTTTTTGTAAGTAGACAGGTTTTCTCGCAGTTTTTCTGCCGATATGCTATAATTGTCTGCAATCGTAAAGTGCCCGTAATTATATCCATACGCTTCATCCCGGCGCTTCTGCTCTTCGTGGTAATCCAGAATGTCCGTATAGTACCAGTGCCCTTCCTCTTTTGGGTTAAGGTCGTGGAATACTTTTCTGTCAGAGCTGGAAAGTGTACGGTCAAATACCTCTTGCAGGAATTTCGGGTGACATTCGTTTGCCTCCGTCACATACGCCATCCCGTAGGTATTTCCCTTGATCAGCTTCTCATCCCCATCTTTCCCGCCGCCGGATACAAGCACGACCTTCTCGCCCGCTTTGGTCTGGATATACACACAGTCACGATCCTTATATTTTCCCTCGCGGCAGCGCCCCTCGAAATAATTCAGCAGACCATATCCGTCACAGTCCAGAATATTAAGCTTTGCAGTTGCTACGGAAACACCTGCGACCAAGTGGATCTTGTTTTTATGGTTTTCCAAAAGCGTGCAAAACGCCATAACCTGCAGCACATTCTTACCGCCACGCTTGCCACCTTCTGCGACGTTGAACCAGTTATCAAAGCACCTTCTAAAATATTCCATTTGCCGGGCAGAGAACGGCGCTGGCTTATTCATTCACATCACTCCTCAGCAGTTGCTACGGCAATGGTATGCAGGTTGTATGTAAGCTGCTGGTTTCGTATTCACGCCATTACAAAGCTTATCCAACACGCGCACGAGCCTCCATCTTCTTTTCTGGATTCCGGCATATTTCTCAAGAGCTTCCCAGAATGTCTCTGCAAGACGATTCAGCACTTCCTTAGCCTCCTCACAAATATTGCCAATAGCCTTTGCGGCTGCTTTAGCCATTTTTTTGATTTTCTCCATAGCATTCGACGTTCTGTAAACCATCCGCTTAAATTCAATTACCATCATTCCAGTTTTCTCAATGGCTTTTTTCGTTTTCTCATCGTAACACAAAATCATATTATCACTCCTCGTAATCTTCAATGTTTCGGTTCGGCTGCGGATTTCTTAAGATGTCCGCCAATGTCTGCATATTCTCCACTACCGCTGATGCAGTACCGCTTTCGCGGCTGCGCTTTTCGTCCTGTACCGCTGTCTGGGACTTCATTGCCGCGATCCGGGCGCGCTGCTCTTCGTCGTCCAGATCTGTTTTCGGGCGGTCAGACCAGCCTTTGAAATTATTCACAAGGCTGAATCTCGCCCCGTTGCTCCCATCCCGGTCAAACAGACGCTCTTCTGCGTAAGCCTCGACCATGGACTTTGCGCGGGTAATCGTGTCCATAAACTCTTTCTTGCCTTGATAATTCAAAAGTGATGTCCTTGTCGTAAATCCAAGTGCCAGCGCAAGCCCTGTCACAGTCGGCGGTCTTTCTCCGATCATAACAGGCTGGCCGTAACGGTTCAGCACTACTTCCCCTTTATCATCCCGCAGGACTTCCCCTTCACATTTTTTAAAGTATTCTTCAATCAGACCTTCGATTTGTTCTTTATTCTCGTACTTCGGCGGTCTCCCGCCTTTGTTCTTCGCAGTCGTAAGACCACCTCCTTAATCAAAAAGAGCCATACGCTTTCACATACGCCTCTTTAACTCGATACATCTCTACCAGCCATTACACCTTGCCTCCGCGAATCTATCCTGAAATGCTTTTACCTTCACAATATTCCCTTTGCATTCATCTGGGACGCCGCCGTAAAAAATAATTGTTTCCGGTTCTAACCTTTTTACCATTTCGTTATACCCAGCAAGGAACAGTTTCTTGTGCTCTCTACTATTTTGGGTTCCGACGCTGGACACCGCTACGCATCCGCCGATCGGTTCTCCATCAAAACACCACGCAAAACTCCCCCCCGTGCTCCAGCATATCGTCGGGATAACATTGATTCCTCGCTCCTGCATATAAGCCCCAAGCCAGTGTTTGCGGTAATGGTTATAAATCTGCAACGCTACCGGGAAATCAGTGTACAGGGAAAAATCCGGCGTCATAACATAGCGAAACTGCTGCAGCATCGGAATATATCGATCAATATTCGACCACAGACGAATAAAACGGTAATCATCAAGGAAAAAGTGCAGTCCCTTGTCATCCCGTTTACTACATCTGCAAGTATCGCTGAACGCAATCCATTCACATCCATCATAAACCGTAGGACTGATCTGTGGAATACTATACAATCCTACACCCGGATAATTTGCTTTCTGAATATTTTCATAATTCCTTTTGCTGCGGTAATTCACGTCAAATCCTCACTTGATACTCATGTCTTTTTCTTTTTAAAATACTTGTCAACAGTGTCCAAAACTTTATTTGAGTATGTATAATCATTTCCGTACTTTTGAGTTTTTGGTATTCCCAACTTTTTCATTTTCGCATGTGCAAACGCTTCCGCAAAAAATTCATCCACCTTACGGCTCGAATGTTCATACGAACTTATCCATTTGTCGGTTGCATCTCCTGCAGCTTTCTTATATGCTCTCTGTATAGATTTTATCTCTTTCCAAAACGAACTGTGATTTGTCAGCCCATACTTTTCCGCGTCTGAATTTGCCAATGTATGTGCAAACTCATGTATTGCCACCGCAATATCAGCACTTGATAATCTCATCCTATATCCCGATATATCGACGTCTCCAGCCGATTGTGTCGATCCCGTTGTTACTTCATGCAGCCTTGTATCATATTCGTTTGCCAAAGATTGTAATACCCTTATGCTGCTCTCAAAGTTTCCTTCATTCCCGTTCATCTTAAAAGATATTGGACTTTTCAATCCGCTACTGGATCCGCGTCCGCCCATGCGATCACCTCATTTCTTTTTCAGATGGGCTTTGCAGGATTCGAACCTGCGACAAACCGGTTATGAGCCGGTCACTCTAACCTACTGAGTTAAAAGCCCAAAAAGAGCGCCCAACCATATTTCAGGCAGGCGCTCAATAACAGGGGGAAGAAACAAAATGCAAAAAGATTCGTCCATCGGGTTTCCTTTCTGGATTCCCTAATTATTATTATAGCGTTGCGTTTGTTGCTTTGGGTGCGTTTTTTAAAAAATCATCAATTTTTCTGCTGATCCTGCTTTTATCCAGATGGACCGTCCTTCCTATTTGTTTTTGCGTCATTCCGTCGATGTAATGCATTCTGAATATACGCCGCATCAGGCCATCCGGAATCTGCTCAATCCATAATTCTACCGTCAAGCATTCCGCTTTTAATTTTCTGATCCGTTTTTCGTATATATTCCTCAAACGGATTTCCTTTTCTTCATCCTTCCCCACTACCGTCTGAGGCCGCGGGTATCCTGTACGATAATCAAATACCACATCATTCCCCACCAAGCTATCGCCCTCTCCTAAGTGCGCAAGCTTATACTGTAACTCTGCAATTTCCGCTTTGTTGCTCTCGTATTCTTCTAAGCGCTGTTTTGTCATCTGCTCCATCGGCTACCACTCCTTCCCTGTCATTTTATCCCGTAATGTAATATGCGATACTACCTCAAGCCCTGCCATACTTGCAATTAGTTTCATGATGTGTATTACTTCACGCACCTGCTTCGGCGGTCGATCTACTTCCTGTATCGCCTTACCTGCTGTCGGATCGCTATATCCTTCATTGTTTTTGTACATTCTGTCTCCTTATCATGCTGCATTAAAATACCGTGCCGCCGACTGCACCACCCGCGCCTGCGACTTTGCGATGTATCTCTGCGTTGTCTCCGGCTTGCTGTGCCCCATCAGCTCCTGTATTACTTCCAGCGGACACCCCGCATCTGCAAGCCGTGTTGCAAACGTCCGCCGGAAAACGTGTACAGTCAAATTTTTGTCCAGCCCCGCCCGCTTACCTACCGCCTTTGTAACCGTCTCCAACCCATGCTTGCTCATCCGCTTGGGAGCGCCATTGTAGCGTCGATCTGTAACAAACAGCGCCGGATCTGCGTCTGTGCGCTCATTAAGATAATCCATCAGATGTCGCTTTGCCCTGACATCTAAAAGCACTGTTCTAAAGCGGCAGCTGCCTTTCTCTCCCCGGAACGTCACTGTCCCTTTGGCAAAGTCCACGTCTGAGACGTTCATGGCTGCCAGCTCTCCCACCCGCACGCCGGTCGAAAGAAGAAAATCCACAATCGCCGCCTCTTTTAAACTTTTCGGGACATCCCGCACTTGCACTTCTTCCTCCGGCGTCAGATGGATGTTTTCGATCTCGTCCAGCTTTATCCTCCCTTTGCTGACCGGGTTTGCAGATATATAACCCTCATCATGCAGCCAGCTGAACAGGCTGGACAGGTTGCTTTTGGTATTTTGGACTGTTTTAGGCTTAACGCGCTGCATCCTCCATGCCAGATACACTTTGACATCGTCCTTTGTTATGTCGGTATACTGCTTTTGGATCACGCTAAAAAACTGCTGTGCCGTCAGCCGATACTGTAACAGGCTGTTATCTTTGCACCCCTCCAGCTTTTTACTCGCCAAAAACACCTGCACGATACGGTCATTATCCTCCATTCTTACTGCCAGATCGGTACACTCTTCCGTGACCTCCAGCCCATACAGATTCTGCCGCATCACATTTTCCAGCAGCCGCAGGAGCTTAGCATCCAGATGCTGCCCCATTGCCGCGATGATGTTGTTGATAACCATATCTTTTTTACTAATCCCTGCCATAGCTGCCTCCTTTCGCCTTGCCTAAGGATTCCCGCTATGATATAATGTCCTTAGGCGATGGCGGTGCATGTTATCTTTGGTCGGATGGATGCACCGCTGATTTTTATCTTTTTTTGTAACCCTATCCCACTCCCGCAGGATATATCTGTGTAAACAGAGGGGACTGACACACAAGTCGGACGCCGAAGCTGACCGGTTAGGTGTATATCCCGCGGCTTCCCCTCCGTTTCGTCTAAAAATCTACTTCGATGGAATGGTTTCATATACATTTTTCTTTTCATTATATTTCACAGGCACTGGCGATCCACATTCTAAACAAGTCATATCAACATATCTGTTTTTATATTCGTCATATACCGGAATCTTTTCCCACATTCACAATTTACCCACATCGGAATAAGCGGTTCTGCAAATTCATCGTTACACCCACACTCATTGCAATGAATACTATGCATCCCCTTCGCTGAACACTGCCCTTTTTCATTTCCGCATTCTGGACATTTTATGTACAAAAAACCTTTATATTCTCTATGCACCTGTGCTGATTTCGGCTCTATCCTCTTTACATCATTTTCCGGAGTCATTATCCCTTTACTACTTTCGAGATTCTCGTCCCCATCCTCTGCTCCAATAAGCATCCCAATTATTCTCTTAAAGATTTTTTCACATATTTCATCCTCTTCCTTTAATACAAATCTTTTTGTGTTTGTATTTATGGTCAACATATCCTTTTCCTCCATTAAATATCAGTTTTGTGGATGAAGAGATTTTAAAATCTGCTGTCGCTCTTCTTCCGCTTGCTCCAAATCAATCCCGAAAAATTCCGCTAAAAGCTTGTTGTATTCAATATAATCTCCTACCCCTATATATCCCGGCTTTTCTCTTGGTATGTTTTTGTCGAATAACACATACTTGTTACGGATAAAATCGAGAAAATCACTACATAAATTCGATTCCCTTTGTAGTTTTTCTATTTTATCCAGCATCGGATATTCCGGATCTGCTGGCACAAATGCACCGCATGGACGATTACAGCGTCCGTTGCAATCATTAAGCTTTTTACACTTTTCCATAACTTCTCCTTTTCTAAATGCTCAACCGTTGTTTTTCCGCCTCCCAGTCAAAAGAGGCACATGCGATACAGCGTTTGCATTGCTCTATAGGCTCGTCACACTCACTTCCAAAGCCCAAACAAGCACCGCTCCCGTCTTTTCCTGCAGCTCCATATCTCTTCTGTAAACCGCACTTTTTCATTCGTTGCTTTATCCGGCACTGTTTGCATATAATCTTTTTCCCCGTTGTGCAACCCTCTTGTCTCGCAAAATATGCCGCCCATACTTTACTTATTCCGGTTCCTGCTCTATGCCAGCCTATAACCATTTCGCCGCATATATCGCAATAAACCTCTGTACTTACTTCTCTGTAGATTGGCATCCTATTCCTCCTCTAAAATCTCATTTCTTCCAATGCTTTCTCGGCTTCTTCTTTCGTCAAAAATACCGTCTTTCCAACCTTATCTATCATTCCATATTTAAACTTCTTTTTATCAATGTTCCATCCATTCCAACTTTCGCGCAGAACATAGACAAAAATCCCAATCTTACATGGCATTAGCACCAGTCTCCCATCTTCCTCGGCGTTTTCATATTCTTCCAGTTTCTTCATACAGTTGTACTCATAATTTGCGTGTTCTTCACATTCGTAATATGGACAACAATTTTTTTGACATGTTTTACATGGATTCCTGCCACTCAACTTTTCCATCATTTACCTCCGTTAAATGCTCACTTAAGCAAATTTCAGTTGATTTTCGCTGTCATTTATTCTCAGATTTGGAGTCCTGCTCCCGATTTTCAATTTTTCACAATTTGCACTAACTAATGCCTCTGCCATAATCGGAACCACGCTGTTTCCAATCCTCGCAACCTGCTCCTTTATAGGATATTTTTTCCATTCAATGTCCCGGTCAATAATATAGTCCTTCGGAAATCCCTGCATCAGCTTCAATTCCTCTGGCTTTAACATCCGAAGAAAAATGTCTTTAATGATATATTTTTCTCCTGCAATATCTATAATTACATTTACGAGTCCAAATCTATCCTTTGTTGTGATAGTCGCAAGCGGCTCTGATAATTTCTGCCCGCATCCAGTGCCATAATATTTAATAAGGAAAGCACTAACCAATCCAAAATGTCCAGGAGATGTTGTAATGGTATGTAGCGGTTCGTCACAGCCTTGTCCAATTCCAGTTTTGTAATATTTTGTAATAAACGCTGTCACTAAACCGTATCTATTACTTGTATCTATGGTTTTAATTGGTTCTGAAAGTAATTGCCCTCTCGATTCTCCCGCTTTCTGCTCGCCGTGGTACTGGATTAAAAATGCGACAACATCATCATTTTTCACAATATACGGCTCTGGATTTTCAAGAATATATTTCCTTATGCCATTTGCAATTCTTTTCTGCGTAGCTTCTGCCAATGGTTTCGGCCTGTCAAAAATGGATTTTCCTAAATCCGACCAGTCAATATAATTACCGCACTGCTTCCAACGTGGTTCTGAATTTTTAAAATGTGTCTGTTCCGGCCAGACAATATCCTTTCCGTCTCTTCGGAATATTGCATACCATCGTTTTCGTGTGGTCGGTGCCCCGTAATCAGCTGCTATAAGTTCCCGGCTATCAAAAATATATCCAAGTCCCTTCATAGCTGATATGAATTTCTTGTAATCCTCACCTTGTCTTTCTTTAATCGTATGCCCTTCATTGTCCAAAGGTCCCCATTGTTGTATTTCTTCCACATTTTCCATGATGATGACCTCTGGGAGAATCTGTTTTGCGTGCTTGTATACCGCCCACGGAAGGATTCTCAGCCCACTTTTTCGGGGCTGTCCTCCTTTTGCCTTACTATGGCTTGTGCAATCTGGCGATGCCCACATTAGCGCAACATGACGCCCTTTTACGCATCTTTGCAGGTCAACCTTAAAAATGTCCTCTGTCAGATGCAACGTGTCCGGATGGTTGACTTTGTGCATGCGGATTGCCTGTGGATCATGGTTGATTGCAATATCAACCGGTCTCCCCAATGCCATCTCAATTCCCACACTTGCTCCGCCGCCTCCTGCGAAACAATCTATTATCAAATCCCTCATAGCCGACTATCCCCCAGAAACGTGCTTGCCATCTGCTCCTGCCATCCGGCGGAAGTATTATCGCATTCCGCTTTACACCACTTTGCAAATTTTACATTACAGTTAGGACAAGCGCCCAAATCACACTCACTGCATTCTATTTTGTCGCATTCACACGGTACTCCGTTTTTTACAGCAATATCTTCCCCTGCGCACACAATATCCAAAATCTCTTTTGCATATTTTTCTTTGTTTGTCATTTTGCCTTATCCTCCTTTACATCCTCCCGAATCCACTTGCTATGCAACTGCACGCCTGTTATCTCCTTGCAAGCCTTGATAAGCTCCGTCACGTTGCAGTTATATTCCTGCTGCACAGCGTCCATCTGCTCTGTAATGCGCTGTATCCGCACACCTCCGAAGCCCTCCGAACGATTGAGTGACAGGAACAGGCACGCCCTGACCTGTGCATTTGTCCATTTGATCTGTTGCCGCCGCATGTATACCCATCGCTCCGGCGACAACCGCATGTTGATGTCAGCATTTAAAAACGCCAGATCTTTCCAGCTCCGATCACTCCCCGGAATCCTCAGATCCATGCCGGTCTGCTCATCCAGCATCTGGATCATGCTCTTGGCATTTGTGCCAGCGCATTCTGCCCAGATGTCCTGTGTCACGTCAAAGACCTTCTGAATCCTCTGCGCGCCCCATCCCCAATACCGGCGCAGGGCAATGGATGCCGAACCATAAATCAGAGGAGTCTGCGTGTTCAGCTCACGGTCAAGATCCCGTTCCGCCTTTTCAATGGCGATCTCCATCCTCGTCTTCTTTCGCTTTTTCATGCTCGTTTCTCCATCTTCCGTGTTCCCCGCGGCAAACAGTGTTTTGCGATTCTACAATTACTTCGCCGATTTTGTACAACAGCGCTGCCCCTGTACCGATTGTTACAAGTAATGTAACAACAAACAATACTGTTTTCATCCTTACCTCCTTAACCTTTTGCACGCCGCCTCCCAGCTTTCTTCCCATCCCGGCGGCTTTGCACTCATCACTTCATAACCTTCTTTTGTCCTGCGCCCCGTCCGCGTTAAATCCTTAATCACTGCACGGGACACTCCCAGCATTGTCACAAGCTCCTGTGCAAAATAGCGTCCGATATACTCCCCATGCTGGTATAAATCATATTCATAAGGTGGTCGCCCGCGCCGCTTACCTTCCGCCATTTTGTTTTCCCTTTCTTTTCGGACACCACTGCGGACTGTTTGACACTTTCTGTTCAATCAGCCGCATTTCCTTCCTGCAAAGCCGCCGGAAACCGTCCTGTTTTTCTTTTCGCACCAGCAAGCAATCTGCGCACTCATCGCAGTGCGGAAGGTTCGCCTTGATCCTGCTGCGGTAGTCCTGCTGTTTCTGCCGATACAGCTCTGGATTCTTCTGCCAGCGCCGCCGTTTCAGCATCGCGTGTAATTCTTTCTCGTCCATCATACAATCTGCATATGGGCAGACATTACACGCCGGATATGCACAGTCTTTCGGCATCCTCCATCACCCTTTCTGTATTTTTCTTAAAAATCTTTCCTGCTCGCTCGCCGCAATCTTCCGGCGGATATTCTCTTCGGGCATTTTTACCACGATAGAATCCCGTTCAATCCGGCTTTTTGTGCGGTCATCAATATTCAGTTTTTCAACCGGCAGATTTGACGTGTAGATAGTCACGCATCCTGATGCCATCCGATGATTTACAAGCTGGAACATCTCCTTGCGCTGCCACTCTTTATCGAGCTGTGTCCCGATGTCGTCAAAAACCAACAGCTGGCAGGTCCGGTACACCTCTGATGGGTCATACTCCCCGCGCTCACGCCGATAGCTCTCCGCCACAAGATTGATATAATCCGGCGCAGCGATAAACCTCATTTGCAACCCGTATTTCATCATGACCGACTTCGCAATACAGCAGGAAAGAAATGTTTTTCCGCTCCCCGGCGTCGTGCTCCACAGGTACAGCCCTTTCCCTGCTTGCTCCCAGTCCGCCCAGTCTACCAGCATACTCCCCGCCAGACGCTCCAGCCCAGCCGCATACTCTGAATATGCGCCAAAATTAAACTTCCGCAGATCCGCCTCATGAAATTCATCCGGCACACCCGTCCGGTCGTCAGAGCGCCACTGTCCAGAGCATTTCGGGCATGCCCTGACATATTCAACTTCCAGCGGGTAGCCCTCGACATGCGCCGTATAAAACTGCCATCCCGTCCCATTGCAGATTTTACAATTCGGCCGCGCTGATGCCATAATATCCCTCCTCTTTTGCTTTATCCCGATGATCTGCCTCATACTTGCCCGGCAGGTAATAATCAAATGTCATATCCCGCAAAAAGTTTTCCGCCTTTTTCACAAACCGCGGTTCTGTATTGTTCCGGCTGCACTCAGCCGCATAGTTTTCCGCAGCAGCCACAAGGTCATCTTCCGAAACCTGTCCCGAAGATACCAGATCTGCATACGCCGTCCCCGCCATGTAAGTCGCTGCCCTCCCCGGATACGCTGAAAGGAAGTCCTGAAACCGCCGTAGGGGGGCTATAGGGGGAGGTTCGTTTATGTTTTGTTTTTGTTTATATTTATTTATGGCTACGCTTTGTACTTCGGTTTGTCCTACGGTTTGTACTACGCTTTGTACTTCGCTTTGTCCTACGGTTTGTACTACGCTTTTGAAAGTGTTTCCGTCGGAAAGTGAAATCATATGGTAACGGTTCGGGCTGCCTTTTTTCCCTTTTTGGTATTCAATCAACCCAGCTTTAATGAGATCGCCTCTCGCCTTTATTAAGGTAGCTTCACGTCCCATTTGAAGGGCTGCCATCAAACGCAGGTTATCTACTTGCATCCATTCGCTCCACAAAGTCTTGTTGTTAAAAGCCATCAGCTTATACCATAACAACTGAGCAGTGATCGGCAATGTGTGGGTTTCGAGCCATTGTTCAAAGGCGTTGATTTCTGCTATATAATTCATTCCGCCCGCCTTTTTAACGCGACCCACCTTTCGGTAGGCCGCTATTTTTTTAATAGATTACAGTAAACATACCTTCCGGCAGATTGCGTCCGCTTAACTGACTGATAATGTATGCAGCGACATCGCTCATCGCTTCATTTCTCCATGCCCCGCCATCCGCTTCAAACAACGCACAGGACACGCCGCCGCGATCACTGTCCCGCATGCGGAAGATAAAGGAGCTTTCCGGCTGCTCAACCTCCAGAAACGTCCGGTACGGCGCAAGCACTACAGGGTTCGGAACGATTGCATCCGTTTTTGAGGATATGCCGCTCTTCACGGTCGCCTTCTGGGTCACGCCATCATCCCCATACTGCGCCACCGTACCGGATTCTACCGTGCCTGCAAATTTTAACAACAGCTCCCTATCTTCTCCCGGCAGGAATTTTGCCTGTAATGCGATCAGAAAACGTTCGTGATCCATATATGTGTCATAGCTAAATTCCGGGATCTGTGCCTCTACAACTGCCAGAGTCTCGCGCATACGGTCACTGTCCAGAGAAGATACCAACTCAACACGGGTAGGCGATACCACGTGGATCATATACTTTGTACTTACGTCCAGCTCGTCCACATCAGATCCGATATAATCCAACAGGCTTGTGAGCGTCCGCATCTTGATCGGCTCTGCCCGCATTTCCTGCGGGACCCTTGTCAGCCGCTTATCTGTGTATGTCTCCCCATTTGCCACAACCATGTGCGGTGCTGCCTGCTCTGCGATGTACTTCATTGCATTTACTAAATCCATGATCCTGTCCTCCTTATGCTTCTTTTGCTCTAAAATCCATAACCTTGCCAGTTACTTCGCCGGTTTCCGTGTCCACGACATCATCGCCGACAACCACCCGTTCCGGCTCCGGTGCTGTTTCGGCTGCCTGCACATCTGCAAAAGACATCTGACCCTTGACCTGCTTTCCATATTCTTCGGCGTATACCTGACCGGTACGCAGGTCCTTCCCAACTGCCATGCGCGTCTGTATTGCCGTCACAGGCGCAATCTTTGACGTTACAGATACATCCACCGCCATGTCATCGCGGCTCTCGTTCTGAGAAAATGTCAGCTTGATGTTCAGCTCGCGGGACTTCTTCCACGGAGTGTTTGGATCCTGCATATTCTCCAGCACAACCTTAAGCGCGGTGTTTGCTTTTTCCAGTAACGATCCGCCGCAAAAATCGTTTAATGAAATGATGTTCTCCATAAAATAAAAATCTCCTTTCGATGGGGTGCGCCGCTTTCCCCCGGCGCTGGGGTAACAGGAGGTAGCCTGTCATGCCCGTGATATATATCCCCCATGATTGCACGAATTAAAGTTTCTTTTCCCCTTTCGGAGTGGTGTTTCAACCGTACTTATGATATGTAACGCTTTCCGGCGTCCATCCGGGATACTGCTCACGCATATACTCTTTGAGCATATCTTCCATTTCCCGGTGTAGTCCCTTATTCCCGTTATCCAGCAGGGTATGATGATACCTGCAGCCCAGCACGCCGTTCTGCTCCACACCAAGTCCTAAATGGCTTCGTGGTACAATGTGCATGATGTCCTTCGTGACCAGATCCCCCGCAAGGGCATATTCCATATGGTAGTAACGGCGGCAAAAGAAGCAATCCCGATCTCTCTCCTTAATGCGCCGCCGTACCTCTGGCGGGAACTCCAGCTTTCTCGTCATGCGTTTTTGCATATGCCTTCATCATCCTTTCAATCTGATCCGGCGGAAGCGTCTCAATATCCATGTTCTGGCACTCATATACAAGCCCATCAATCAGCCTCGACATCTCCCGCGTATTATACTGACTTGACCCTTTAATACGATAAAATTTATAAAAACGGATACCATCATATTCAATGCTTTCGCCCGTCGGTTTGTAATGCTCATGCTTGTATCTCTGATAGTCCTCTGTTTCTGGAAGAAAATGCACGATCATATTTCCGTCATTGTCCTCCGCAAGCGTTCCGTAGCTTTCTAACAGGAGATTGTGCATCTCTTCATTGCTCGTATTCAGTGCCCGTGCCAGCTCACTGAGCAGCTTCCAGTAATAAGCGTTTGCATCCAGACTGCGCTTCCCGGAGTATTTCTTCATGGATATATTCAGTTTCCCATTCTCCCGCAGCCGCACAAGCTGGGGAATAGAAATACCGTTTACTTCAAGGATGATCCGGGGGCAGTTATTCACTGCCCTTCCAATCTCTGCAATCACTCCTGTGCACTCCATTACCCCACACCCTTTCCAGCATCCGGAAGCTGTTTCATCTTTTTCGTGCAGTCCTTGATCTGGAGAATGCTCAACTTCCTCATATCGTCTACTTTATACTTATTCAGGACTGACTTTGCCCCATATCCGGTGCGTCGCATCTCTGCCACCAGCTGATCCAGCAGTTCCCGGCGCTGACGTTCCTCCGGCGTCTCCTCCGCCTTATGTGCAGGTTCTGACGGAGCCTGTCCCGGCCGGTTATATTTTGATCCATCTGCATCCCAATAAACATCCGCCCCGATACCCAGCTGCTTACATGCAACCGATATTGCATCTGTAGTCGCCATCTTAAAGCACTCGTCAGAAACATATACGCTTCCTTTTTGCTTTTCCGCCAGCATGCTTCCGCCAGTTCCGGCAATCGGCATAGACCAGCTTTCGCCATCCTTAACATATAATTCAATGTCAACAAATGCTGCCACTTCATCCCCAAACGCTTCCGTCCACTTCCGTACAGGCTTGTAATACCAGCCAATCCCACAGGGGCCAAACTGCTCTGTCAGCGTTTTGATCCGCCACATCGGATTGATGTCCGTTTTCCCTGCCAGCCGCCCGCCTGAAATGGGACGTTTTGCATTCTCCGGCACGCTCCGCACGGCATCATAGATTCTCATGTTTTCCATCAGATCATCTCCCAGTCAATCCCTACACTGTCCAGATACATTTCAAACTGCTTCTTTCCCTCTTCTGACAGGGCAACACGGTATTCATACAGCGTCGTTTCCTCTTCCGTATCCGGGCTTAAGCTTTCAATCACTTCCTGCGCCGCTTCTTCTTTTGCCTGTTCAACAGCAGCCTGCTTTTCTTCCTCTGCCTGTCTCCGCTGTGCTTCCAGCTCTTCCGCAGCGCGGCGGCGTTCTGCTTCCAGCGCTTCCCGTGCCTTTTGCTCTGCCATAAGCTTTTCCTGCTCCTCCCGGCGGACGCGGGCAAGTTCTGCTTCATGCTGGCGCTCCTGCTCCCGCCGCAGAATCTCCGCTTTCTGTGCCTCATACTGGCTGATGCATGAAATCGCTTCGGAAAGGTTTAAGGTGTCACGGTACACCAGCAGCGCCTTCTCTTCCGCTTCTGAGTGCATCGCCTGAATTGTTGCTACTGCCTGCCGGGTTCCGATCGCAAGCGATAGGATCCCTTCACGGATTGCCTTTTCTTTTGTTGTGGCGTTTTCCCATTTTTTGTCATATATACGGTCAAGAGGGATATAGTCCGAAACATCTTCGGCAAGCTCTTCATAAATGCTACGGATCAACGCCTTTCTTTCCGCCACACGTTTTTCCTCAAACTCCTTTACCTGTGAGTTAATCAGTGTGATCGGTTTGTCATACAGGGCAATCAATGCTTTTGCCTGCGGTTCAAATTTCTCCCACGGTTCCATAAATTTCCGCTTGGCTTCTTTCAGATTATCCGAAAGGGCTTTTTGTTCCGCCCGCAAGCCCGCAAGTTCTTTTTTTGCCATAACCTTGCTGTCTTCCGTGAAAATCGCCCCTTCATACTCTTTTAAGCGCTCGTTGATTACAGCTTCCACCTGTTCAAAGTTGCAGGAGATTGTCCCCTCCTGCTGGGTGATAATTGCCTGTACCATTTCCATCAGTACATCCCCCTCGCAATCTTTTTCAATATTTCTTTCGTTAGTGCGTCAATATCACTTTCGTCTTTAATAAATGCCGCCTGAATTCCTGACTCACACGCAGCTCTCACTAAGTTCTCCACTTCTTTCTGCGTCATACCATCCTTAATAAAACATTTGACCAATACCGTAGCAATGTTCCCCATATCATGAAGAAGTTCGATTCCTTTCCCCCTTACTACAACGTTACTATTTTCTGATTTAATCATTGCATTTCTCCTGTTCCCGCCTTATACTAAAGGCGTAATGTTTTTTCTTTGGCGCTGATTACCTTTGCCAAGGTCAGCGCCGTTTTCTTTTCCGGCTTCTTAATTCCTCTTCGTGCACCGATAACAGCCCCGCCGCCACGAAGCATCCTGCGGCGGCTACCGTCAGTACCGTCGGCGTGATCATCATGCCAAACGTCTCCCACATGATCAGCGCTGCCGTGATCAGCACCGATCCGACTGTCATACATACATCCGACTTGTCCATTTTCATTTTTTTCTTCTGCCTTCCACTTCAAATATCGCCCAGCGCAGCGCCGCAGCCGCTTCGGCATCCTTTTTCCGCTCTTTTTCCTCCAGCAGCTCATAAAGCTTGTCGATCTTTTTCTGCTCCATAAAACACTCCCTCTCTTTCTTTTCCCAGAATCCTGTTAAGCTTCTCCCGCATAATAATATAGCGGAATCCAGTCCCTTTTGAATTTGGAAGAACAAGACCAATATCAATCAGTCCGCGCTTCATGTACTCGCGCAATCCCTGCGGATTCATCCCCAGTTCCCTTGCCGCATCCAGTAAACTTACTCTTTCGCATGTGCTCACTGTTTTCACCCCTTTCATCCGGTTTTCAGGTAACGGTTAATGAAATACGTCGATACACTATCTATGGACGTTTGTAAAGAATTGCAAAAATTATGATTCCCAGTGCAATCCCCATCGAATAGAAGAAATACAGTTTTGAAAAATCAGGCTGTATTTTTTTTATAATTACATTTCCCACAATCACCGCAAGCCACATGACAGAAATCAATATGATATTCACTATATCTATGACTCTTATCCCTCTCACCTCCCATCTTCTGTTTGGAAAAAATACTTACCTTATTTCCCACTTGTCCTTTCCCCTCTCCGTTCTTATAATTGAGCCGAGTACGAAAGAAAGGAGCACTTCTTATGCAGACAAATTCTGAAAAACTTCTAAATTTCATGAGAGAAAACCGAGAGCAAAAGAATAATCACTTCCACGACGAAGATTTTTGCTCTTTTGGTTTTTCTCCAGAATATTTAGAGCGTTATCTTGAAGAGCTGGAACAATCCGGATTCATTTCCGTGAATCGTCAGTGGATTGTTCGGTCGTATTCTCTTTTGTGATAACATCAAGGGCAAGGGCGGGAGCATTGTCTTTGCCCTTTAAATCTCTTTCTGGATGGAAATTAAAATCTCCAACATCAAGCGAAAGATTTAAAATAGGAGACTTTAAACATCCTTCCGCCGAAAATGTAACGCTGCGAACGCCGTCCGAAATGTTCACTCCGTCAATCCAGATTTCAACGCCCCTCCTCCCTGTCATTTCCATTCGAAATTTAGGGATACGGTCACATTCCCTGTTTAAATAGTCGCTCATCTCTCTCACCTCCCGTTTATCAAAGTTCCTGCCACATTTCTGGAAAGCATTCCACATTCAAGCTGCGCTGATGCTGTTATGAGACTTGCCAGTGCCTTAACCTCTGCCGATATTGCTTCTGGTAGTTCATTTCCCTTTTCAATATCTGCCGTGATGCTGTTCGCCAACGTCTCAATCAGTTTTTCTACCGATTCAGTTGCATTCATTCCTCTTACCTCCTCTACTCCAGCAGTTTTTTAATCGGCACTTTCAGGTAGTCTGCAACCTTTTGCACTTTTCCGACACCGGGATCACTTTCTTTCCATTTACGAATACTTGCATTTGAGAACCCGAGGTCTCTTTCAATTTGCGAAATTGTTATTCCTTTTTTTTCACAAATCTTTTTAATATTGTCGTATACCACGCACAATCCTCCTTTCTCCATTTTTATATAAAGTATGAAAATTTTCTACCTATGTATTGACTAAATGTAGAATATATTCTATAATCAAGATAACCACAAATCAATTACATAATATGTTCTACTTCCCTTTGTTTTTGTAGAAAATTTTCTACCTTTATTTGCATTATATAGCGTATTTTCTACTATGTCAAGGGGTTTGTAGATATTTTTCTACTTTTTAGGAGGGAGTATGTCTACATACGAAACCATACAAGACTTATGCAAGAAAAATGGCATAGCGGTAACAGCTCTCGAAAAGGAATTGGGATTCGGGAGAGGCTCTATCGGGAAATTACGAAACAGCAAAACATCTGCTGAAAGATTGCAAAAAATTGCAGATTATTTTGGTGTAACAGTAGATTATTTAGTAGGGAGTACTTCTGTTGGCGATATTTTGACAGATAAAGACAATAAAGATATTGCAAAAGACCTTGAAAACATCATGAATAAACTCTCATCCGGCGAAGACGGTCCTGCCAGCTACAACGGCGAAGCACTCGATCCAGAAGCCGCAGAGTTATTCCGTGATGAGCTTCAGATTGCCCTGCGTCGTCTTAAAATTATCAACAAAGAGAAATACACTCCCAATAAGTACAAAAAGTAGGTGGGGATTTTGAAAAGCGATATTAAAAGACGTGTGAACTATTATGTCAATAGATGCGGCACACGAAACCCTTTTGAAATTGCAAAACAACTTAATATAGAAGTGCAATTGGGCAATCCGGGATGTGATGGCTGCTATATGTTCTTAAAAAATCATCGTTATATTTTTCTTAATCAAGACTTGCCAGAATCGGAGCTCCGCGTCGTAATGGCTCACGAACTCGGTCATGCGATTTTGCACAGAAAGCAGAATTGTTATTTTATACGGAACAAGACATTTTTCCTGAACTCAAAGTATGAAATTGAAGCAAATAAATTCGCAGCAGAACTGCTGCTGCCTGATGAGCTTTTAAATGAATACGAAGGGTTTACAATAGAACAAATATCAAAGTCACTCGGATATAATGAGTGTTTGATTGAGTTAAAATTACATTGATTATGTATTACACAAAGGAGGGAATAATTATGGCACTTTTAAGTTGTCCAGAATGCGGCGGTTCAGTGTCATCACAAGCTACCGTCTGCCCACATTGCGGTTGCCCTATATCCGGCATAAGCTCGAGACCTACATCATACTCATCAGACAATCGCCCTACTATCAAATGTCCAAAATGTGGAAGCCGAAATGTTTCTGTTTCAATTCATGGCGTTGGGAGCTATACCCATGGGCGTTCAGAATGGAGAAGTAAAAGTCCTTTAACTAGGGCAGGGAATGCAGCTGGAAGGGCTGCCATGATTTTAAGTACAGGAGGTCTTTGGGCGCTTACGCCTAAAAGGTCAAAATACTCAAAAAAAATGAATTCAAAGTCACACACTGACAACCGTACATTTGCAGTATGCCAGTCTTGCGGAAATTCATGGAGAGTTGGTGAACCCACTGCTGACGAATTCAGTTCAAAAGAAGGTATCTTTTTAGCCCTAGCTGTTTTTGCTTTTATCCTTATACTATTTCTGCGGATAACGTTTTAATAAGGGCGCTCGAACACGGTTATATCGCTACGGCGATTAACAGATAAGTACAATATGAGGAGGATAAGACAATGGCACTTATCACATGTCCCGAATGCGGGAAAGAAATATCAGATCAGGCTTCTGCCTGCCCTAACTGCGGCGCCCCGGTTGCGAAAAAATTCTGCCAACACTGTGGAGAACAAATCGACAAGGATTGCGTAATCTGCCCTAAATGCGGGAAGCAGGTACAAGACTTAAAACAACCCGATAATATTATCATCAACAACTCTGCAAGCTCCAGCGCTTCATCTTCTGCGCAGGCTACTGCAAGCACCAGATACCGCGCTGCTGTCCCTAAAAACAAATGGGTAGCGCTGATGCTCTGTATTTTCTTAGGCTATTTGGGGGCACATAAATTTTATGAAGGCAAAGTGGGAATGGGAATTTTATATCTCTTTACTGGCGGATTATTTTGTATTGGCTGGATAATTGATATTATTTCATACATTTTCAAGCCAAATCCTTATTACGTTTAATTAAAAAAGAAAAGCCCCGATGCTGGTAACATCGGAGCAATTCCCAGAAAACTATACAGACCATGAGGTGGTGGTATAATCTTCCCTCAACAAGAAAATTATACCACAGCCTCCTGCACCTGTATAGGTG
>CEAE01022517.1_pt1 | contig 19845 bp, 18 predicted proteins | sample 554951 | NCBI WGS metagenome assembly CEAE01 (sample SAMEA3182076, study PRJEB8094) | gut metagenome | biome: human; feature: gut; material: Stool; isolation source: human stools | place: Canada | collected 2012-03-28
ATGCAGCGGTATCGAAGTGGTCATAACGGGGCTGACTCGAAATTTTGCGGGAAACTGTCCGTTTCGTCCACCAAAAACCTTGTAACCGTGCGCGTTTTACCCGGTTCGAAAATTGAATAAGTTTGCTGTTCTTTCCGTCAGTTCTTTCCAAAGCCCTTTTTCACCGGAAAAAGGCGGGAAAAAACGACGGCTGAGCATATAGGGAGCGGTATCGAAGTGGTCATAACGGGCCTGACTCGAAATCAGGTAGTCCTCACGGGCTCGTGGGTTCGAATCCCACCCGCTCCGCCATCGAAAAATCCAGTAGCCATGCGGGTTTCTGGATTTTTCTTTTTTGTGTCCGCTCCAAAAATCACCCGGTTTTGAGCTGTTCTTTCCAAAATTTTGGAAAGAACAGCTTTTTGCTTTATTCCCTGCTTTTTTCTGCGTTTTGCTCCCATCTGCTGCCGAAATCACCCGCTTCGGGAAGAGCCATTCCGCTCACCATCGCCTGTGCTGAAGAGAGTTTCGAACTGTAATCCAGATGGGCGTAGATGTTCGCCGTGGTGGAAAAATCCGAATGCCCCAGCCAGTCCTGAATCTGCTTGAGCGGCACGCCGTTGGCAAGCAAGAGAGATGCGCAGCTATGCCTGAGATCGTGGAAGCGCATCTTTTTCATGCCGTGCCGCTGGATAAATGCAGGGAATTGGGTGGTCAGGTAATCGGGCCTCATCCGCTCGCCCAGCTCATCTACGAATACGAAGCCGTCGTGTTCGTAGTTGTAGCAGTTGCCGCAGACCTGCTTGTTCAGCTCCTGCGCCGCCTTGACCTCCGCAAAGTATTCCTTGAATCTTCCAACCAGCGGCAGGGTGCGCATACTGGATTTGGTTTTTGCCGATTCCTGCTCGATGATCTGCGTTTTCCCGCCCACATTGACGGAGGTCACCGTCCGCTTGATGGTCAGCGTTCCCCGCTCAAAGTCGATGGCGTCCCACTTGAGTCCCAGCACTTCGCCACGGCGCAAACCGTAAAAGGCGGCGACTAAAACGGGAAGCTCCAGCTTTGTCCCCTTGACCACTTCAAATAAGTGCTGAAGCTCCGCTGCATCCAGAAACACCGGCTGGAAATCGTTCTTCTTTGGGCGGTCTACCTTCATCGCCACGTTCTGCACTACCAGATCGGTTTTCATGGCGTATTTCAGCGCCTGATGAATCACAGCGTGATAGTGGATGACGGAATTAGGCTTGACCGTCCGCAGCTTTTCGGAATAAAACTGCTGGATGTGTCTTGCTTCCAAGTCTTTTAGGGTAATCGACTTATTCCGGAAATACGGCTCAATGGTCTGCTTTACCATGCTTTCATAAGAGCCGAAGGTGGTGGGCTTTACTCTGACCTTGACGATTTCCAGCCAGCCGAGCAGATAGTCGGCAAACAGCATATTGGAGCAAAGCTCACCGATCTCTGCGGGCGGCTCAAAGGCGTTGCGGATTTTCACAAGCTCCGCTTCGGCTTTTCGTTTGTTTCCCTTTTCGGGAAGTCCGGTGGATATGTACTTGACATGCCGCTTGTTTTTGCTGTCGTAGAAGCTCAGCACAGCGTAGTAGTACCCCTTTTTAACCTGTAAATGTCCTGATACCATATTTGTTTTACCTCCGTTCTTTGATTTGGCATTCACGGACAGTCCAGCACCGACAAGGCCATTGTACCCTGCCGGTGCCGTTCTTTCCATTGTGCGAAGGTCGTGCTCCGCACACATTTTCGGTTCGAATCAACGGCTGTCTCTGTCCCGCTCCCGTCTGCGCTGCCATTGTTCCAACAGCTTGATGACCGTATCGCAGACCTGCTTGTCCGTGTAACTCTTCGGGAAATATTTGCGAATGTCCTCCCGCTTGAATCTGTACTGCTCCTGTTGATTGGGCTTTTGCTCGGCGAGGATGTTGTAGATCGTCTGGTCTTGCAGTACCCCCTCCTGCGAGAGTTTTTTAAGCCGTATGCTCTGTGCGTGAGAGGGAGTACAGTCGTTTAGCTCCATTGCGTTTAACAATACCCGTTGTTCCGACTGCTCTAAGTACGAGATTTCCACCGCAGGATTGAAAGCGATTTTTCCGTCGTCCACCATTGAGAGTAATTCGGGGATTAAGTGAGTTAAGCGAATATATCTGTGCACTTGATTTCGACTATCTCCGCTATCTTCTCCAACTTTTTCAATGCTCAATAACTTCTTCCCAACTTGGGAAGAAGCAATACCTTGATGTTTTATCGCATCTAATTTCATCTTATAGGCAAACGCTTTTTCGCTGGGCAAAATATGTTCCCGTTGCAGGTTAGCGTCCACCATCGCAATCACCGCTTCATCGTCGCTCATCTCTCGAACGATTACGGGCATTGTCTCGATTCCCAGCACCTGACACGCCGCCAGCCGCCGGTGTCCGGAGATCAGCTCATAGCCGCCCTCCGGTAACGGTCGTGCGAGCGCCGGTGTAAGTGTCCCGAATTTCTGGATACTCTCCATCAGGCGTTTCATCTCGTCATCATTTTGGATTTTGAATGGATGATCCTTAAACGGGTGCAGCTCAGTAAGCGGAATCTCTTTCACCCGTTCCAGCTTTGCATCGTCCCGTTCCTCCTGTGAGGAAAACAGCTCATCTAATGAATTCATTTGTAAAGTAAAATCAGATTTTCGTTTTGTCATTGTGTTTGCCTCCTCTATTGCCATTTCAGATTGCTTTCACCGGGGCGGAGAAACACCGCTTCGATGTCCGCCTGAAACTTGTGCCAGCGCAGGGCTTCCGCTTTCAGCATCGGCGTGTCAATAAAGCCGAGTGTATTTGCTTTCACTGCAAGCTGGTTGATGTTGTTGCCGATGGCGGAAAGCTGGCGCATTGCTTCATAAAATCTTGCGTCCGGCTTTTCCTTCGGCTCGTAGCCGTGTAACAGGATGCGGATCACTGCTGTCTCTGTAATTCCGCAAAGCTTTGCCTTGCGTTTTAATTCTCTGGCGTCCTGTGGGGAAAGCCAGAATTGCTTTTTAACTCTTCGTTTCATCTTTTTCATCCTTTCTTTACGGGGTATTAGGGTGCGCCCTAACGAGATTCACCGTTTTACGACTTTTGGGAGTATAAACGGTCTGCTCGCTAAGATAACGCAGCCTAAAACCGCTGTCTTGTATTATCTACTTTAGGAAATCCTCTATCGTGCTTATCCGATGGAGGATTTCGCTTCTTTCGAGTGATTCAAAATCCTTTTTCAGTTGTCGGATAAGCCGAAAAGTCTTGTAGATTTTCTCATCGGTTGCGGCTTTTACATCTTTTCCAAGACCCAACCTCCGCAGATATTCCGATAGAGAAAGTCCGCAATAATATGCGTTTTCGCTGAGTTTCTCCTTCTCGGCAGGTGTTACTCTTACGTTGATTCCAAGTGTTTTGCTTCTCATAAACATCAAATCCTTTTTTAAAATTGTGACGGTAATGACGCTTGTGACACACTTTTCGCTATATATCGTTTGCCCCGTCATTTGCGTCACCGCCGTCATGCCGTATGAACTTGATCAGCCTGCTTTGCCCTGTCCGCTTGGTTCGGTACTCAATCCCGGCAGGTTCCAGTACCTCGTTTGAAAACTGTCCTAAATACTTGGTTACCACATTGGGCGTGGTTTCGGTTTCCGCCATATCTGCAATCAAATCGGTGGCAGTTCCTACCCATTCGGTGCGGGATTTCATAAATTCCGCTACCCGAAAAAGAAACTGCGGGATTTCCGCTTTGCGGATTTCTTCTGTGTTTTTGTGCTCCACAAGCTCCCATTTCAGGTCTTGAAACCGCAGAGTCAGCTCCTGATATTCCACATCCCGCCCGCAGGCAAGAAGGGTGGCGTCCCTGCTGCTTCGTTTGCGCTTAAGCACATAATTGGTGTCCGCCGCTCCGGTGATGCCGGTAGAGCCGGACACCTCGTTGAACGGATCGTCTCCGTCCTTGAGTTTTCGCAGATGATGGACGAGAATAATGGAAATATCGTGCTCATCTGCGATCCGCTTAATGGAGGAAATGTCGTCGTAATCGTTGCCGTACATTCCCGTTTTCCCGGTGCTGCCTTTGGAATCCCGCACCTTTTGAAGCGTGTCGATAATTACCAGCTTTGTCTTCGGGAAGTCCTCCAAGAAGTTAATGATTTCTTCTTCCAGCCCGTTTCCAATCAAGCCGCAGGTTACAGACAAATGGAAACTCCGAGGCGGATCATTGGTCAAATCGAAAAGTCGGTCTTTAATTCGTCTTTGTGTATCCTCCAAACAGAGATACAGCACATCGCAGTGCATGGTCGGGATTCCCCAAACGGGTAGTCCTTGAGACACTTGCAATCCAAGCCACAACATCAGCCAGCTTTTGCCGATTTTGGCTGCTCCGCTCAAGACATTCACCCCTTGTGGGATCAGCCCATCGACAATGAACATGGTCTTACTCATCGGTGTGGCCAGCAGAGTTTCTGCGTCCACGGTCACTAATTTTCTTTTCATAAGTACATCCTTTCGTTTTTGTTATTCGGACAGTTAGAACACCGAAATCGAAGGGTTTAGTATTCTTACCCTATATATCCCGATTTGGTGTCAAAAAGGCCTTGAAAATAGGGCGTTTTTGGGTCCCTAATTGTCTGCTTTGCGCTTTCTGGCGCTCTCGTTTTTCTGCCTGCGGTGCACCTTTTTGCTGCACGATAGGCAGTATTTTTGCCGGTTGGAGTTTGGCACAAAAGCCGCTCCGCACTCGGCGCAGTGATAAGTACGCTGTTTGAAAATGTCCGCATACAGTTCCTTTTCTGCGGGTAAAACCGCATTGCGGAAATACCGGCACAGCAACGAATAGGAAATGGTCTGTGGACAGACGCAGGGCTCGCCGTCATCCAGCAATAGGCAGTTGCCATCGTCATAATTGGCGCACAGCCTTTTGATCAGGCGGTTGCACCTTGAACGCTGGGACGGGGTAAGCCGCAGGATTTCAGGCACTTGATTTCACCTCCTTTTTCTCTTCGGTCACGAAGTTAATTACACTGACTTTCGGGATTTTGAAACTATTGCCGATTTTGATTGCCTGCAATTCACCATCGTTGATGAGATCGTAGGCAAGCTGTCGGCTGATACCCAGCATTTCCCGAAGCTGCCGGACGGTCACGATGTCCGGATATTCCGGAAACATCATCTGATAAAGCTCTTTGAGCTCCGATTTTTTCATAGCGCTTCAATCCTCCTTTTTTACGGCTATGTAAGGCAGATACCGGCGTGAGGATCATAGTGCCATCCGATATCTGCTGCGTTTTTCCGAATGTCGTTTTCTATCCCTGCCCCCGTCAAGCGGCGTCGCCGTGCTCGCTTCTTTCGGAAGGTCGTGGCACAGTCATATCCCACTCGGATTATTATTCAATTTTCAAGGTACAGTAAGAAGGTCTTTCACTTATTCCCACAGGGAGAGGTCAAACGCACCCCCTAAACGGGAAAAAATTTGAGAATTTGAAAAGTCCTTTCACTTGTTCCCACTGGGGAGAGCAAAATTATCGGGTGTTTTTGAAAAATTTTTTGTTTTGCAAAAGATCCCTTCACTCATTTGGACAAAGGGGGGCGAAATGCACACCCATTTTTGAGATTTTCCAAGAAAAATTTTTTATCTACCGAAAATATCCCCTCACTTATTTGGAATTACAAAGCCAAATGACACCCTGTTTCACAGAAAAAAATGAGAAAATATTTTTCGGTTGTGGGTGCTTTATTTTGCTTGCTTCAAAAAAACCTTTCACTTATTCCCACTGGGAGCAGCCAAATGCACACCCTAAATCTCAAAAAATTTTTTATCCCTTCACTTATTTGGAATTGAGAAGCCGAAACGCACCCTGTTTTTACAAAAAATTTGAAAAATATTTTTTTCGATTGAGGGTCTTGATTCTGCTTGCTCAAAAAGTCCCTTCACTTATTCCCACTGGGAAGAGGCAAATTCCAACCCTGTTTCAAAAAATATTTTGCTGTTTGCAAAAACCCTTCACTTATTTGGAATTAGGAGGCTAAAACGCAACCTGTTTTTCAGAGAAAGCAGAAAAATTTTTTTGAAAAAACTGTTTATCTCAAAAACTTCCCCTCACTTGTTCCCACTGGGAGAGGGCATTTGGGGATAGTAGTCCCGAAAAAAGGCAAAAAAATTTGCCCGCCGGATATGGCGGGCGTTTTTATGTTTGCATGGCGGCTCGTTTATAATAAATCGTTAAGAAGATTCATGCACTTCACTTTCTGTTGGAGATTTGCGCTTCCATAGACATTCAAAGTAAACGACACATTCTTGTGGCCAAGGATTTCAGATAGCGACTTGATGTCGAACTCCGGTATCTCGATTGCCCGTACTGCGAAAGTGTGCCTGATCTCATGAAACTTTACCTTTTGCAGCCCATTACGCTTGAGAAAACGAGCGAAAAACTGTCGGTATGTACGAGGCTCAGTCGGTTTTGTCTTACCTGTCAGGAAGTAGTGATTCGGATTCTCCGTATAAAACTTCTTGATAATGTTCATGAGTAGTGACGGGACTGGAATTATTCTTGCAGATGTCTTTGTCTTTGGCGGACCTATGTGAAGATAGGATTTGCCCTTTCGCTTGTCGTAGATACGCTGGACAGTCTTGTTGATATTGATCGTTTTCTCCGTAAGGGAAATATCCTTCATCTGGAGTCCACAAAGTTCACCAATTCGAATGCCGGTAAACAGCGCAATTAGAATTCCAGCTGTTTTCCTGCTCAAATTCATATAGATGCACTGAATAAGCGCTTGCTCTTGATCTTTTGAAAGTGAGTTAACTTTTTTGATACCCAGTTCTTTGGGATACTCAATCAAGTCCCAGTTCAGCAAAGGAATCGCCCTTTCCTTGTAGGCGTATTCCATTGCAAGCCTGAGAACGAGGATGACATCCCGTATGGTCTTTACGGTCAGTCCTCCAGCGTTGTCCAGCCGACCGGCATTGTAGAGATACGAAATGTAGCTCTGAATGTCCGTTTCGGTGATGCTGCCAATCTTACGCTTGCCGAAGTATGGGATTAAGTGATTTTCGGCAATCAGCGTGAAACTGGCGTGGGTTGACGGCGTGATCATTGGCTTTTTCTGATTTAGCCAAGTGTTCAGCAGCGTCTTAAATTGTGTATTGTTAGTCATATTGACCACCTCCACGATCATTATCTGATGGAGGAATAATCAAGGCATTATAAACCTCAAGTAACGGTCTCGAAAAGCGCCCGAAGCTGCGCTTTCCGGGTTTTGACGAGCCGTGGAAGGCAATACACCTTTCTGATGTCGGGGAAGCATCAAGTGGATTCGGCTTCCCGGACGCATATCAAGGAGAAGAAACTTCGGAGATACCATTTTATAAGGTGTCAGACATGAATCTCCCTAAAAACACAAAAATTATGCAGCAGTCAAACAACTATGTCTCCCAATCAACGGCGAAAAAACTTCGAGTACGCCCATTCTCTGAGAATGCAATAGTATTTGCAAAAGTTGGCGCTGCAATTTCGCATGAGAGAAAGCGGATTGCGCTTTCACCTTTTCTTATAGACAATAATATGATGGCGTTCACCCCAAAGCAGAAAGAAGACTTGGAGTTTATTTATCATTTGTTTCAAAAAATCAAACTCAGTAAGTACAGTCAGGTCGGAGCTTTGCCATCGTACAACGCAAGCGATATTCTTGATATACGCACCTTTTATCCTACATCTGGCAATGAGCGCAAAAAGATCGTGACCATTTTGAACTTAGTTGATAATAGAATTGGAAAACAGTCTGAAATTATCACCAACCTCAAGAAGTATAAAAGAGGTGCTGTAAGGTGTCTTCTTTCGGCAAAATCATGTCCGCTCAAAAATGCGAGGTGGACTACTGCGAAAATGGACGAACTCGGCTGTTTTATAAAGGGTGCGCCTTTGTCCAAAGCTGATATATCCGAAGATGGTACACCCTTTATCCTATATGGAGAACTTTATACCACCTACAACGAGGTTGTAACCAGCATCAAACGGCGGACGCAAGCACAAGTTGATGAGACTTTTCTGAGCCGTGTAGGTGATGTCGTGATCCCGACTTCCGGTGAAACGCCAGAAGAAATTTCGACTGCTTCCTGCGTTATGCTGCCCGATGTCATTCTTGCCGGAGACCTCAATATTTTCCGTGGCGATAAGGTAGATGGACGAATTGTGAGCTATCTGCTTAATCATGTTGTTAATGCAAAAGTCGCCCGCATAGCACAGGGGAAGTCAGTTGTCCATATTCAAGCGAGCGAATTGTGCAAGCTCACATTGGCTTACCCGGATAAAAACACACAGAACACGATTATAAAGTTTCTTTCCAAGCTCGATGATAAGATCACGAATACAGAAAATTCTCTTACTTTTTTGTCCGATCTAAAAGAAGGGCTATTACAGCAGCTATTCATATAAGAAGTTGCTGTAACAATGCCTCCTTAGTGCATACAAGTCCTTGAACACAAGCTTGACAAATATCAATCCTATGATCCAAAGCATAAAGCATAGAGGCTATTTGGGACTGCACTCTGAATGAGGGAAATGAAATGGATGTTTTTAGTATTTCGCTTTTGCTTATAGAGGAAACCTTCGTCCCTTGTACCAGCGGGAGTATTTGCGTTCTAAACCTTTTGGAATTGATAAAGTAACCAAGATACATAGGTGCAAACGAAATATTAGGGCGGCATGGTATTGTGTGAAGACCTGATAATGCCTTCGCATCAGCGACTCCAACAATTTCTACCGCCTTGCCAACTGTATAATCTTCTGCGGTATCTGCGATCACAATGTCCCCATCTCGCAGATAACTGCTTTGAGCATACTTTGAAAGGCTCACATCCGAGCGAATGTATGGTACCTTTGACTTAGAAAGATCAACCACAACTCCGTATTTAATCAGGACATCTCCATAGTGAATGTTATAAGCTATTCCGCTTTCGTCTGACATTTCGTCCCGAGAGAATGTGTTGTTTTGTAGCAGATCGAAGGCTTCATCAAACGGGACTGTTGTCCATTCTTCAGATGTCTCATTCTTCCCAAAAAGCTCATCCGAGAGTCCTCTTTTATACTTCTGTTCAAGTACGCAGAAACGCTCACTGAACGCCGAAACCCCTTGCAATAGCGGATTTACCTCTGCTACTGCAAGGGATTTTGCTATGATACGGTTTTGATTTTAACGGTTTTTATAAACCTCAAGTAACGGTCTCGAAAAGCGCCCGAAGCTGCGCTTTCCGGGTTTTGACGAGCCGTGGAGAGCAGAGAGGTTATCAGACTTCGCAGACCGTGTAACACGAAAAAATAGCCAGAATCAAACTGACCTACCGCTTACAATCTCATCAAAAGACGGCTTAGTGGATCAGGTGAGTTATTTTAACAAGAAAGTTGCCAGCAAAGATATGAGCGGATACTATCTGCTTCTTAATGGCGAGTACGCATATAACAAAAGCTACTCCGTTGGGTATGACTTCGGCTCCATAAAGCGTTTGGATCGCTACCCGATGGGCGCTTTATCGACACTCTACATTTGTTTTACACTTAAAAAGCATGATAGCGATTTTATTAAAGCTTATTTTGATTCACTCAAATGGTACAGAGAAATCTATATGATTTCAGCGGAAGGCGCTCGAAATCACGGCTTACTCAATGTTCCAACAGACGAGTTCTTTGAGACCAAACACTATCTGCCACAGAACCTCAATGAGCAACGAAAAATTGCTGATTTCATAATTGCTTTAGAGCGTCGGATTGATGCACAGCAGTCGTTAGTAGACAACCTCAAGAAGTATAAAAGAGGATTGAATCATAAGCTGCTTTCCGAAATAGATGAGCAGTATAATCGTGAACTTGGAACAGTTTGCTCCATAGTAGGTGGAGGTACACCGGACACTCTTCGCCCTGAATATTGGGAAGGCAATGTGGAATGGTTTACTCCGTCGGAAATAGGAAAGAGCAAGTATGTTTTGTCAAGCCTCCGAAAGATCAGTCAGGTAGGGCTTTCAAACTCATCAGCAAAATCGCTTCCGTCAGGAACAGTCCTTTTAACTACTCGTGCTACTCTTGGGGAAATGTCCATAGCAAGATCAGAATGCAGCACAAATCAAGGCTTCCAATCTCTTGTTTCAGATAGTAAGAGAGTTCTCCCCGAGTATCTTTACTATCTCCAAATCTTGATTAAACCTTGGTGCGAAAAATATGCCTCTGGAAACACATTTAGAGAAATCAGTAAAGCTTCCCTTTCAAAATGTGTCGTTCCTGTTCCGTGCCTGAATAGCCAGAAAAGGATTGTCTGCATACTTTCTCGCATAGATGAATTGATTGAAACACATGAAAGAGTGGAAGACTCATTAACACAAATCAAAGAGGGCTTGTTGCAACAGCTCTTTATATGAAGAGCTGTTGCAATAGCGATGCCTTCAATCTGTTCAAACAAATGAGCATCGAATCTGCAAAAGCAATCCTTCGGTCCATCCCCTCAAGAAGCGAGACTACTTTACGCTGAACAGGTAAATCAGGGATGTGGAACTCAGCTTTTTCTATATTAGACCACTCTGCTCTCGGCATCTTTGTACCCGAGCTGATATTGGCAACTCGAAGAAACTGCTCGGTTTGAACGAGGTAGAACAGAAACTTCGGTAAAACGACATCTGACGGAATAAGCGCCCATATCTCCGATGAGCAAACCATCGTCTGTTGGGCAAAAGCATATTTACGAAGGTAAGGCCGCAATTTTCCAAAAAGTGTATCACCGGACTTTGCCATATTTTTTATACTGCCTTGCTCTATTGACGGAACAGTGGCAAGGATTTTTCCTGTTTCCTGTTCGATGTTCTCCAACTCTACACAAGGATACTCGATGCCAGAAGAGGGATCATATTTCTCGCCTCTCCTTTGTGCAATCTCCGAGAAATAGTGACGGCTTGTTGTCCATTCCTGAGTTAACTTTTCACCGAACAGGTCTGAAAGCAATCCTCTTTTATACTTCTTGAGAGCCGCAACATATTTTTGCTGCACATCTATTCTTTGAGCTAAAATACTCAAGATGGAAGCGATTTTATCTTGTTCATCAGGGGATGGCAAAAATAAAGGCTGCTCATAGAGCGTCTCCCATTCAACATTTCGTCGGCACATACTCGCCCCGACGGTTGTGGCATTATAAAAGAAATGTTTTGCAGCATCCGATTTAATCCAATGTGCCAACAGCTCTATCGAGCATCCTGTTATATCATAGGTTTTATATGCAGGAGATACCATGCCGTGCTTAAAACGAAGGTTTACATTTGCGTTTCCCAAATGCAGATTTTGGGTAGACAAGACCATCGTACCGTATTTGATTTTTTTATAACCTCTATTACTCGCTCCACGCTGATGACCAAATAACTCCGTATTTAGGAACATTCCTTCTATCGCAGCAGAAAGAAGAGTATCTTCGTTTTCTGTTTGAGTGCGATCACTGTACTCGTGAATAAGATCGCCAAATGGTTTGCCATGCCACGGCTCATCAAAGCCCGGAAAACGCAGTTTCGGGCGCTTTTCGAGACCGTTACTTGAGGATACATTTGCCATGATTATTTGCCCTCCACATCAAACGGGAAATCCAGCCCCAGCTCATCAAAATACGGCTTCAATTCCGCATCGATGTCTTTAATTTCGCTTTGGAGCTTGCGGATTTCCGCAGCCACTTCGTTCAAATCAATTTCCTCTTCCGGCTCAAAGGTGTCAACATAGCGTGGAATATTGAGGTTAAATCCGTTTTCTTCAATTTCCTGCATCGTTGCCACATGAGCATACTTGTCAATATCCTCACGGCGCTGGTATGCGTCAACGATTTTGTCAATATCACACTGCCGTAGGATATTCTGATTCTTCCCGGCTTCAAAGTCTTTGGAAGCGTCAATGAACAGGATATTATCCGAATTACCGTTACGCTCTCTCTTGAGAACGAGAACACAGACAGGAATTCCGGTGCCGAAGAAAAGGTTTGCCGGAAGCCCGATAACAGCATCCAGCACATTCAGTTTTTGAATGAGGTGTTTGCGGATCACCTCTTCAGCCGCTCCACGGAATAGAACGCCGTGAGGCAGCAGCACGACAGCTCGTCCATCTTCATCCATGTGATAAACCATGTGCTGCACGAATGCAAAGTCTGCCTTACTCTTCGGGGCGAGTTTGCCATACTCATTGAAACGAGGATCTTCCATAAACCGCATGTCGGCTGACCAATGCGCTGAATAGGGTGGATTTGCTACCTGAACACGGAATTTTTTATCGCCAAAGTAGTCATGCTCCAAGGTGTCACCGTTGTAGATATTGAAATTGCGATAGGGAATACCACGCAGAATCATGTTCATTCTGGCAAGATTATAGGTAGTAGAGGTAAGCTCCTGACCATAGTAGTTGCGTACATTAGCATAGTTTTTGAGGCGTAGCAGAAGAGAACCGGAGCCGCAAGTCGGATCAGCAGCATCCTTAACATTCGACAGCCCAAGACAAGCAATCCGGCAAAGCAGTTCAGCAGGGCCCGAAGGCGTGTAGAACTCACCAGCCTTTTTACCGGCTGTGGCGGCAAATTGGCCGATCAGGTATTCATAAGCGTTTCCAAGCACATCAATCTTCGTATCTTCCACACCAAAATTGATTTCATCAAGAGATGAAATGATTTTGGACATAACTGCGCTTCTGTCCTTGACAGTATGTCCAAGCTTCGTAGAATCGAGCTGCATATCCGAGAACAGGCCATCAAAATCTTCCTGAGAATCATTGCCTATGGTGGACTCCATGAGGGAGTTGATGGCTTTCTGCAAAAACTCAATATCAAATGAACGGTTTTCCACCATCTTAACCATCTTGCGGAAAAGAAACTGAGGTTCAATCACAAATCCCAAGTCACGCAAAGCTTCCTCCACGACGGCTTCCTTGTACTCAGGATCAGCCCACGCCTCTTCATACCCAATTCCATCATCTTTCAAAAGATTTACCATGTACTTCTCAGTTTTGTCTGAAAGATAGTAGTAGAAAATCATGCCCAAGATGTAATTTTTGAACTCATAGGCTTCCATATTACCTCTGAGGGCATTGGCCATTGCCCAAAGCTTGTTGCAAAGCTCTTTTTGATGAGCTTGAATGGTGTTGTCCATTTTTCACTTTCTCCTTATTGATATTTTTCGGTATGCTTCCTGATAAATTCCACAATACGATTGACCAATGACCGTTTTTTCAAAAGCGGCATGGGTTTTGTTAGCCGGTCACGGATATTTCCGGCATCCATCGTACCGGAAAATTCATATTCCGAGATGAAGTCGGTAAGTATCTTAGCGTCGATGTCCTCCTGATGGGCAAAAGCTTCAATTTCTTTTTGCTTTTCAGCGTTCTCGAAGTCGTTGTAGGCAGCGTCAATTTCATCTGCGCTGTTAAGGCCAGCGACAACCGTGTCCAAGAACGATTGTAAAATCTCAACCTTTTTGAGCAACTGCGGGTTGTCCGTTCTGCCCAGCTCATCCTTAATATGTTTGATGTCATAATCCTTCTGCTTTGCATCATCGAAGTGGATGTTGCGGATAAGGTTCATGATGTAGGCGACATTGATTCGGTCACTTTCCATTAGCTCAATGCAGAAGTCCACATCATTCAGCACCGAAACAACTTCACGATCTGTTTTCTGCCTTGAATAGAGCATCAGATATTTACTCTTGTAATCCTGATACTCCTGTTCAGACATCGTGAGTGCATTTTGGTCAAAGCTAAACTCGATAAAGGTATGCAGAGATTGCAGATACTTCGTAAGCTCACGAAAAGTCACAACAAACTGCTTTTGATCTTCCTCGCTCTGCATGGTATCTACCGTAGCGGGAGTATCGGCGATTTCCTTCAGTTTAATGACCATTTCGTTGAATTTCTCGACGAAGTAATCATAGTCTGGAACAATAATGCCCGACGTGTCCTGTGCCTTTGAGAACAGTGTAAGCGCATCATCTGTCTGCTTTTTGAGATTACGGTAGCAGATGACTATACCAAACGGCTTTGTTTCCTTTTCCACACGGTTTGTACGGGAATAGGCTTGCAACAGATCGTGATACTTCAAATCTTTGTCCACATAAAGGACAGAGAGCGTTTTGCTGTCGAAGCCGGTGAGAAACATATTGACCACGAGAAGGATGTCCAGCGGCTTCGTCTTCTTACCCTTTACACGATCCGAAATGTCCTTGTGATAGGCGGCGAAAGTATCAGTCGAGAAGTTTGTACTATACATCTCATTATAATCTTTGATGATCCGCTCCAACGCATCACGGCTATGCTCGTCTTTTCCCTCCGCATCTTCATTCTGTCCATAAGAAAAGATACCGGAAATATTCAGGTCGTGTTTGATGCTCTTGAAGATGTCGTAATACTTGACCAGCGCCTCAATCGACGAAACTGCGAATATGGCAGTATACTGCCTATTCCGTGTTTTTGCCTTATGGTTCTGAATGATGTGATTGGCAATCAAGGACATTCGCTCTTCGGATAGGTAAAGTTCATTCACATCGATGGCATTTGCCAATGTGGGATCGTCCCAATCAAAATCTCCCTCCATCGTCTTTATGTACTCCACATGGAAGCCGAGGACATTGTTATCGAAAATAGCGTCTTTAATCAGGTAGTTATGGACGCACTCTCCGAACAGCATTTCTGTAGTCTGCGTGATTTTTCCTTCGACTTTTCCGTTGACCTCAAAACGAGGCGTTCCAGTAAAGCCAAAGAACTGTGCTTTCTGGAAATGCCGCACAATATCTTTGTGCATATCGCCGAACTGACTTCTATGGCATTCGTCGATGATGAAAACGACTTTTTCATCTTTATATGCATCCATGATTTTAGCATACTGCGGACGCTTGACTGCATTTGCCATCTTCTGCATGGTGGTAACAATGAGCTGCCGGTTCTTATCTTGCATTTGTTTAACGAGAACATCGGTGCGGTCGGTTGCATCCACCGATCCGTTTTCAAACTTGTTGAATTCTTCCGTAGTCTGAGAGTCCAAGTCTTTGCGGTCAACAAGGAAGATGACTTTCTTGATATTTGGATTGGCTGCCAGAATCTGAGCCGTCTTAAAAGAGGTCAGAGTCTTACCGGCGCCGGTTGTATGCCAGACGTAAGCATTGCGGTTTGTCAGCGTTGCTTGCCGAACAAGCGCTTCAACAGCATAAACCTGATAAGGACGCATAACCATCAGCAACTTGTCCGTATCATTCAAAATCATATACCGTGTCAACATTTTGATGATATGGTCACGGGCAAGGAAAGCTATCGAAAAATCCTTCAAATTCGTAAGACGAACATTATCAAAGTCCGTCCAAAAGAATGCGAGGCTATGTAGCATCTCCCGATCCGAGTTTGCAAAATACTTTGTATCTACGCCATTAGAAATAATAAAGATTTGAATGAAGTGGTAAAGCCCATTGTAAGAATGCTTTTTATACCGCATCACCTGATTGACTGCTTCACGGATGTCAATGCCTCTACGCTTCAACTCCACTTGAATCAGTGGAAGTCCGTTGACGAGAATGGTTACATCGTAACGGTTGACATACTTCCCGACAACAGTAGTCTGGTGCGTTACCTGAAAAATGTTCTTTGTGTGATCGCTGTCAAAAAACGAAAGATAAACCTTCGATCCATCCTCACGTTCCAAGACAAACTTGTCTCTGAGTATTTTTGCACTCTGAAACACAGATTTGCCGAGCATCAGGTTGAGAATGCGTTCCCATTCTTTATCTGTGAGCGGTTTGTCCAGCTTACTCGCATTGAACGCCTCGAATTGCACCTTGAAATTCTCGACCAGTGCGTCATAGTCAGGAATTGAAATGGTATCATAACCTTGTTTGTATAACTGATCTATAAATTGCAGTTCAAGCTCTGCTTCACTTTGATATGCCATATCTTCATCTCCATTACTTGAGGATCATTTATAAATTGTCTTTAATGTGAGTGCACTTTATTTCATTTACTCACCATATCTTCATAACTCACCAGCGTCACATTCCCCATCTCACTTGCCCGGTCGGCGCAGCCTTTGGTGAAGCCGGTTTTGGCAAAGAGGTAGTAGTGGACATTCTTATAGGGGAACAGCTCGCTGCGCTTTACAAGGGTTTCCAAAACGCCGAGATCGACTTTCTCATTCGTCCACTTACACTCACCGAAAAGGGCGGTGTTTTTATCTTGTTCGGCGAGAATATCAATTTCAGTCTGACGTTTTTCTGTGGGATCGTTGCCCCACCAGCGGCCGAGAGAGGAAAACTCCACCGGGCATTCTCCGTTCAGCAACAGTTTCCAGAGATATTGCTTGCAAATTTCCTCAAACACCTTGCCCATATAATCGGACAGATATGGCTCGATGCGCTTGTATGCCAAATCGGCTGCGCCACGGGCAATAATCGAATTATTTTCCGGCACAAAGCGATACCAAAAGCGAAACATATTGTCCGCAATGGAGTAAATCGCTTTTCGGGACGCTTTTTCACCGTACGGCGTCTCTTTTTCGATAATGCCGAGGGAGATCAGGTTTTTCACATAGGCGGAGCAAATATTTGTGTTTTCCCCAACCTTTCCGGAAATCTCCGACATACGGGAAGCGCCGGTGGCAATCGCCGTGATGATCGCATTGTAGAGCGCCGGTTCCCGCACCTCCTGTTTGAGCAAGTTTTCCGGCTCCTCAAACAGGGCGGAGTTGGGATTCAGAAATGTGTTTTTAATATTGTCCTCAATGCTCAACTTATCGCTCATCTGAAGCAGATACTGGGGCGTGCCGCCGACAATACCGTACACATAGGCCTTCTCTTCATCGGTGAAATTTTTGAAATAACGGCAAGTCTCCTCGAAATCAAAGGGGAGAATTTTCATCTGCGCCGTCCGTCTGCCGTAAAGCGGCGCTTTGTAGGCGAGGACGTGGTCTTCCATATAGGACATGGACGAACCGCAGAGAATCAGCATCAGCTTGGAAGTATCCTTGTATTGGTCAATCAAAAGCTGGATGGTGGAAGCGAGGCTTTTCGACGAACGGGCGACATAGGGGTATTCGTCAATGGCAAGAATAATCCGTTCCTTTTCGGACAGCTTGAACACATACTCTAAAGCCGCCTGAAAGGTCAGGAAAGAGGTTTCAGCCTCTATGCCGGTGTGATAGCTTAGAATACTCTTGCTGAAATTTTCGAGATTTTGCTTGGCGTTGCTCTCGACGCCCATAAAATAAATGGCGTTTTTATCTTCTATAAAGCGACTGATCAGCGCTGTTTTGCCGACACGACGGCGGCCATAGATTACAACAAATTCAAACTTATCCGATGCGTATAACTTGTTCAGCGCCGCAAGTTCACGCTCTCTGCCGATAAACATGGATTACATCCTCCAATCTCAACGACACGCATTGCTTCTAGTATAACCAAATACAGTATACCACAAAATTAAAATTAGTCAAGTACGATTCGGCAAATCGTGATTGACTGATTTAATATTATAGGATTAGAAAATAAAACAGGTGCAAGAATCCAAATTCCTGCACCTGCTTGTCAATTCAATGGTTTCTATGTAAAAATCATTTCTGCATTCACAACTTCGTTGACACGTTCTCGAATGTTATTCATCCTGCACACCCACTCTATTGGATTCTTCGCCTTAAGTTGCTCGGTAACGCCTTCCCTTTCAGCATATTCTTTTACCAACCGAAGAAAGAGTAGCTGTGCTTCTTCCTCCACATCAGCGAGATGGGAGCGGAGCTTGCCGGAAGTGAGCAGATTGTAGTACAGGATTTTGCGGTGCTGCTTCAGGTACTCTCTGCGGCGGTGCGCCCACACGCCGATGGGACGTTCTTCTTCGGGCGGTAAGGTCAGATTGGGCAGATAATAGTCGCCCTGCATGGTGTATGTACCGCCCGTTTGTTCAAATATTGTTTTAGCCATAATAGATAACCTCCTTTGCTACGCTCATTGTACCAAAGGAGGCTTCGTCTTACGAATGTACGATTTTCAAAATGGCAGTTTATCCTGCTATTCGTCATCCTTTCTGCCGGGGACGGCTTCCATATCGAACATGGCAAGAGCGGCGTTGACCTTATCCATCCGGACCGTTTCTTTTCCCTGCTCCAGTTCTCGTATAAAGCGAAGCCCCAGCCCACTGCGGGCGGCAAATTCCCCCTGTGTCAGTCCGGCGGCTCTTCGGTTTTCTTTGATAAATGCGGCAATCTTATTCACGGCGCTTTGCCTCCCCAACATGAATCTGCATTTATTTTGCACCCTAACGGGTATAAAGTCAAGGCGTAACCGCCAATATTATACCCTAAAAGGTATAAATCCATGCATTTACAGTCTGAATGCACCCTATCGGGTATAAAATAAGCCTCCAACGGCACGCTCTGCCGGAAAGAGGCTCATTTTAGATTAATCTTTCAGGTAGCTTTCAAACGGTGCGTCGTCGCTGCAAAAGGTATCAAAAATCATTTTTGCGCCGAGGCGGAAACCGACGAGGAAGGAATCGAGGCCGGTTTCGCCCATCAGCTCCCCGTAGGCGTTGCAGAAATTGAGGAACAGCGCCTTGTCTTCGCTTTGCAATCGCTCGGTCAGCTTTTCTTCCAGCTCGTTGATGTCTTTTGAAACCTCAAGATTATGACTGCCCTTTCGGTATCCTCTTGCCTGCGGATCAATATTTCCGTAGTACAGCTCTTCCAGAAAATTTGCCATTACTCCGCACCTCCTTCGCTGTCTGCTGTGTGCAGGTCACGGATTTTCCGCCAGCTTGAAAAGCCTTGCAGGGTACGGATGTGCCACGGCGATTTGCGGGTGATGGTGCGAAAGTAAATGGAACAGAAGAATTCCACCAAATAGACCTTCGGAATGTGGTTGACGTTGTTTTTCCGGAAAGACTTGATGTGTCCCTGATTGCACCAGTTGTTGATTGAAGTTTTTCCGTAGCCGGTGATTTTGGAAACCACCTGCGTGGTCAGCACATCGGGATAGCCAGAGAGCAGCTCAGTATAATACAGCTGCAAATGCTCCTGCACGATTGGGGGAACCTGTTCCTCCATCTGGACAGTATAATCACCCTTGTACCAGCCCGCCGGAGCGGAGTAGCTTTCGGGGAACACCTTGCGGTTTTCCAGATAGGCAATCACATCCTCCTTTTTGATTTTGTAGCAGCGTGTTTTCCTGCCCGTGTACTCGCAGGGAATTTTCCCGCTTTGGAGCAGGTACAAGGCGGTAGATTTGCTGATGTGGCAAATGCGATACAGCTGATCCTTCGTGATCACATCGGGAACGGCATCCCAGTTGATTGCGTTTTCTTTCATGACAATACACCTCATATCTTGATAATCTTTGCCGGCATTCGAACTGTCCGTGTATTGCCTATTGATTTTTGTTCTTTCCGTTCTTTCCGCAGTTCTTTCCAAAAGCAGAAAAATCGCTGATTGGAACCGATGGGCGATTTCTCAGTATTTTCGGGCGATTTCTTCAAAAAATCCAGATTTCATGCGGGTTTGCGGGCGTACAAGGCTGACTGAAACTGACGGGAGAAACCATGTAAGTAACAGACGGCGGGAAAACTCGAAATCAGTTTGCGGGCAACCGCACGTGGGTTCGAATCCCACCCGCTGCGCCATGGGTGAGTCCTTATAGGACTCACCCATTTCAGCTTGTCAAAGAACGCCAGTTCTCAAAACACGAGGACTGGCGTTTTATCATTAAACGGGGCAAAAATCATGATATAGGAAGCAAAATTAGAAGCATTCCACTTCCCAATAGCAATCTTTTTGAGATTCATGGCAGCATATTTAAGCCTCACCCAAGCAGAAACCCGGGCCAGACCTCGGT
>CEAE01002502.1_pt1 | contig 19837 bp, 20 predicted proteins | sample 554951 | NCBI WGS metagenome assembly CEAE01 (sample SAMEA3182076, study PRJEB8094) | gut metagenome | biome: human; feature: gut; material: Stool; isolation source: human stools | place: Canada | collected 2012-03-28
GGCTTTGGTGCTGGCGCTGGCCTTTTTTCCGGAGGTGCTGACGGCAGATGCGGCTTTGCCTGCGGACTGGGAGATGGTCTCGGCGGAGGCCTTGGCGGCAGCGGCTTCTTCCTGCGCCTGCTTCACACGCTCGGCATGGAGCTTTTGGCGGCGGGCACGGTCAGCATCGGTGACGGTGCTGGACTTAGCGGGCGTTTGGCTGGCCTTGTAGTCGTCGTAGCTGTCGAACCCGGTATAGCCGTCTTTGCCGAGGAAGCTGTTCAGTTTGTAGCTCAGCTTATCCAGCCAGCCGATCGCCGCACCGATGGCGCTTTGGGCGATATTGGCGACGAACTGAAATGCCCCACTCACGAAGCTGCGGAAGGTTTCGCTGGTCTTATAGGCCGTCACGAGGCCCACCGCCAGCGCAGCCACCGCAGAAACGACGATCCCGACCGTGTTTGCTTTCATCACGGCATTGAGTGCCGCTTGAGCAACAGCCAGCCCCTTTGCCCCGGCTTCGGCGGCTTTGTGGGCAGCGGTCATGGCCGTGGTCGCGGCTGTGTGGATCACCTCAACGGCAGTGGTGGCGGCGAGATATCCCTTGTAGGTCAGAAACGCCGTTCCGGCAGCGGCAACAACAGCCGTCGCAATGCCGATGGTCTCCTTGAGCTGGGCCATCTTCTCGTCGCTGTCGAGGAAGGAGACCACCACCTCGTTCAGCTTGACCACCAGCTCCCCCAGAGCCGCAAACAGGCCGCTGGTCAGCTCACCGGTCAGGGCGCTGACATTATCCTTCAGGGTGGACATGCGCCCGCTGAAGGTCTGGCTGGCTTCCAGCATACCGTTGTAGAACTGCCCGCCCTGACTGGTGGCGGCTTCCACAGCCGCTTCCAGCTCGCTGAAGCTGACCTTGCCATCCGAGATGCGCTTGTACAGGTCGGACATGCTCTCGCCGGTGGCGTCGCAGATCTGGTTCAGCGGGTTGAAACCCGCATCGATCATCATGTTGACGTTTTCCAGCGTGACCTTCTGCGCCGAGGACATCTTGCCGTAGGCGCGGGTCAGGGTCTGCAGCTTTTCGGCGTTGCCCAGCGAGATATCGCCCAGCCGCTGCAGCACGCCGGTGGTGTCGTCTGCCGCAATGCCGAACTGCAAAAGGGTCTGGGTGCCGCCGGTCAGGTCGTCCAGCGAGAAAGGCGTGGACGCCGCCATTTTGCGGATCTCGGAAAGCTTTGTGGCGGCGGCCTCCTCGCTGCCCAGCATGACCTTGAAGTTGGTCAGGTAGCTTTCCATGGTGGCGTTGTAGTCCACGCCGCTCTTGACCACCTCGGCCAGCTTGGACGAAGCCTGTTTTGCAAAGTCCGCGATCATCTGCCCGGCGGCTATCGTCCACTTGCTGGTGCTTTTTTCTGCCTGGTCGCTGTTCAGCCTTACTTCGCCGGTGATGCTGAAATCTGCCACTGTGTCCACCTCTCTCCATTCAAAAGGGCGCGGGCACAAGGGCACAGGCTGTTATAACTTGATCTCTACCTCCCGCTTACAGGCGGGATTTTTGCATTTGACCCACACGCCGGCAGCTGTAGCGTGCGGCTCTGCCCACACCGGCAGCGCCCGGCCGCAGTAGGGGCAGGGCACCGGGGCGCGGCTAATGCCGGAACCGTGCGAGGAACGCGGCATCGTGCTCTTCGACCGAAACGACACGGGCGGCACCCCCTCTCAGCTCAGCAGGCAGGGCAAAGCGCTCCTGCAGGTCGGCATAGTGGGCACGCATACTGCCCTCGTACTCGGACAGATCCATGGTGCGCCAGCTCATGATCTTGGCCATGAGGGTCTCCTCCGGCAGGGCCGCAAACAGTGCCCGGAAGCGGAACCAGTGCACCTTTTCGCGGGTCAGGTCGATGCCGTAGGCCTGCTGGAACGCTGCCACGATGTAACCGGCATCACACTGGTAGTCGAAGGCAGGCGGGCTTGCGGGGGTGCTGTCGGGCTGATCGGATGCGCCTGCAGCGGCCTGCTCTCCGGCACGGTAAAAATCCACCATGCAGCCGTAGGCATCGGGGAGCTGTTCCGGCGGCACAGGCTTATGATAGAACCGCTCCATGATCGCAAGGGCTTCTTCCGGGTGTTCGCCGTCCAGCCTGCCGTGGGCGTAGGCGTTGGAAAGCCGCACCATATGCCGGAAATCCGGGTCGATTCGCCTGCCTTGCCAGCTGTCCGGCAGGGTGGCCGTCAGCAGATCAGCCATTTTCCAGAGCTGCCAGCTCAGCCAGCAGCTGCTTGCGGCGGGCGGCGTTGTCCACCCGCTCCACCATCCGGGCGGCAGGCGGTGCGGGATAGCTCACGGGCGGCTTGTGCCTGTTCTTTTTGGCCTGTGCCCGGCGCTGCTCCCGGTTCATGGGCTGGGCAGGCTTTGCGGCATAGCGCTGCTTCTCGGCGGCAAAGGCATTGCCCAGTTCCTCGATCACGTCATAGATGGGGGCCATGTAGTTTTCGTTAAGCCCCAGACGGTCGGACGCGCCTGCACCGAGGATCTCGTCGATGCAGTCCATGGCAATGCGTGCCTGTGCACGTGCATGGTCGCCCAGACGGACGCCGCCGTGCCGGAAATGCTCCGACTCCTCGGCGCTCCTGCGCTGCATCTGCTCGTTGGCGTCCTCAAAGCGGTCAAGGTCGTTGGCGTTCATCAGGGAAAACTCAAATTCCTGTCCACAAATAAGCATTGTATTGCTCCTTTCATTGAGCCGTGCCCCGGTGCTGCCCCGGGGAGAACTGCTTTCACGGCATAAAATATCCCCGTTCCGGTGTGGAGCGGGGACTGTGTTTGAAAAAAATCAGCCCTTGACGGCCTTTGCAGGCGCAGCGGACTGGGTGGCGGGGTTGTAATCGAGCTTGTCGGGGTGAGACCCCTCCATCTCGCTATGCGAGACCGCTCTGTCACTTAAAAGCCCCACTGGGGCTTTCATTGCGTCGTTTCGCTCCGCAAACGTGAACTCGTCCGGCATGCCGATGGCCTTCACGTCGCAGGCAAAGGTGGCCTTGGAACCGGCTGCACCGCCCACGTCGGTGTTGACGATGATGGCAGCGCTGCCTTTCTCGCCCTTGCCGGTGCGCAGGCTGAAATAGATGTACGGCACGATGACATCGCTGCCGGTGCCGTACACGATCTTGTGGCTCAGCACAAAATCCTGAAAATCATCGCCCACGCAGCGGTCGCCGTTGACGGCAAGGGTGCGCTGGGTGCCGGTCTTTTCGGTGACGTTGCCGGTACGGATGTACTGGGCATCCTCGGTGGTGGCGTTCAGGGAGCCGGAATGCTCCTTCACATGGTCGGCGCAGACGATCCACTGGCTTTCCTTGGTCTGGGTGCTCTCGATCTGGAACGCCAGCACAAAATCGTTCGCCGTCTCAATGCCGGTATACGACGCGCTGGGCGTGATGCCGGACTTGGTAATGGCTTCGGATACGGTCATATCAAAACTCCTTTCATTTTGGCATGTAGTAGGTCAGGCGCATTTGCAGCTGCATCTTACAGCTGCCCGCGCTGTTTGTGACGATGTAGCCGCTGTTTGTCACGGCAATGCCGGTGGGCATCTTGCCCCCGCCGCAGGCCGAGAGGTCGGGCAGGTTGTGCCGGGCATCCTGCCGCATGACCCACTCGGTGAGCTGCTCGAAAAAGCCGCTGTTCTGGATGCTGACGGCGTCCACCTCGCTGTACTCCCGGCGGCTGAGGAAGAGGTAATTCTTCGCCATTTCCCAGCCGGAGATGTACTCGGTGATGATGGGATCACCGGGGCTGTCCTCGATGGAAAAGGCGGTGGATTCTTCTTCCAGTCCGGCAATGCGGAATGCTGCACCGGTGGCTTCCTGCTCGTCGGCAATCAGAGGGCAGGTCTTGAGCCATGCCCGCAGGGCGGCAATGGTGGGCTTTGCTTCGGACATGGTCAACCTCCCCAGAATGTGGTGACGGCCTGTGTGGCAATGTAGGCAATGGCTTCACCGTAATCGGCCAGAGCACGCTGTCCCCAGTAAGAGCCGCGCAGCCCATTTTCACCGTGCAGACATTCGCCTTCAGGGTGAAGATAGAACTGCCTGCGTGCATAAGGCGTGTTATAGACCAGCAAGCCTTCGTCAAACTTGCTGGCTTGATTCACGCTGTTTTTCAATATGCCGGTATCGAAGGGCACGTACTGGTCGATGAGAGCGGCGGCTTTCTGCGCGGTGGCGAACTGTGCTTTCTGCAAAGCAGCAGTTTTCTCTGTGCCGAAATTTGCCCGCCAGTCCAGAGACATCTGCACGCCGTCTGCCCGGAAGTGATATCCGGCAGGCTGTTCAAAAATGGGCTTGCTCACAGTCTCAGCTCCCTTCCACGTGCCAGTGGGGCAGCAGCGGCTCCCGGTCGTCCGAGACAGCCGCCGCCGTACAGCACAGGTGCGTTTTTTCGAGTTTGGCATACTCTTCGGCGGTCAAGGCAGGCACCGCGCCCTGAATGAGCTTCCAGCCGCGTTTTAGGGTCCAGTGCTTGGCCTTTTCCGCCGCAGACAGCGCCGCCCACTGGGCATAGGGCAGGTAGCCCATGGTGCACACGCTGGCCGGGATGCGGATGTGGGTGGTGCGCTCCGGGTCCTTGGCGGTGCCGGAGCCGGAGGTGGAGCGGCATTCCCGCCAGCTGCACCCCGGGAACACCCAGCACACCGGCCTGTCGGTCTCGGTGGCGGTGTCGTGGATGAGGTTCACCACGGTGACGACAGTCTGCATCACAAAATCCCCCTGTACAGCAGATCGTGCGGGTCACTGCCCAGCGCGGTGCGGATGATCTCATAGGCTTCCTGCCGGGCGGCGGCGGTCACACTGGCATTGCTGCCAAAGGTGACGCTGTAGCCGTCGTTGGAGACGCTGGCAGCGCCCGGAACAGCACCCGCCGCAGATGCAGCGGCCAGCAGGCCGACGATCTGGGAGCAGGCGTCCGCCAGCGCTTCCCGGCAGGCCTCGCACCCGGCGGCGTGGGGTTCTGCCCGGCCAAAGGTGGCGGCATCGATCATGCGGGAAGCCCGGCTGCACAGCACACCGAACGCCGTCTCCGGCACTGTACCGCCTGCCGCCGCATACTGGTCATAGGTGCAGTAGAGCATGTGGCAGACCTCCTCAGGCGTGGCTCTTGACGAGGACGGTCTGGGCCTTGGTGACCTTGTGGGCGTAGATCTTGCGGCCCTGCACAGCACAGGCACCGATGAAGGTGCCGCTGCCCTTCAGGTCGTTCACGGCCACCGGCTCGCTCCACTCCTCGATGCGGGTGAACCAGTTGGGGTGGCCCGCGATAAAGTCCACCTTCTCGCCGAGGGTGGTATCCTCAAAGACGGTAAAGCCTGCCACGCGGCCCACCGCGCCGGTCTGCACCACGGCGTCGCCCAGAGCAGACGCCTTGATGAACTCCGGGCTCTTCAGCAGCAGGGCATAGGTCTCAGGGGAGACCAGCAGCCAACGGCCATCCGTGGGCACATGGGTCTCGGACAGCTTGGTGCGGGCGTCCACGATGGTGTCATAGATGTTGGCCTTGGTCAGGGCAGCAGTGCTGTCCATGGCGGTGCCGCCGGTTACCAGCTCGGCAGAAGCGTCGGTCTCCATCTGCAGGGCCAGCGAGTAACCGGCGCTGTCCAGACGGTCGGCTACCAGATGGCCGGGCACGCTCTCGGCGTCAAAGCCGTCGATCAGCTCGTTCACAGCCTTGTCCTTGTCGATGTTCACGGTCAGGAAGCTGGTGTCGCCGTGGGTCATGGCGGTGCCGGTCTTCTTGTTGTAGTCGGCCACCGTCACCTCGGTGTCGCGGATAGGCACCTTGACGGCACCGGCCTTGGGGCTGCCTTCGTAACGGTTGTTGCAGATGACGCCGACGCGCTTCACGATGGTGGCGCGCAGCTTTGCATCTACCAGCTCAGAATAACGCTCTCTTGCAATATGGGGCATGAAAAATCATCCTTTCCTTAAATTTTGATGTTGGGGTTCATGGCTTTGAAGGACGCTTCCACCGGGTCCACATCGTCCTCGCCGTGCATCGGGTCGCCGTGCTCAGCACCGGTGGAGTAGGTGCCCGCGTTCTTCTTTTCTCCGTCCTGCACATCGCCAAAGGCCCACGGGTTTGCTTTGGCGGCATCGTCCAGCGCCTTGGCAATGTCGGTGCTGCGGTCGGCAGAGCCCTTCAGGGCGTCCAGATCCAGCAAAGCACGCACCGCCTTGACGCTGCGGCCCTTCTTGCTCATGATGGCGGCATTCAGGGCGTTATCGAAGGCAAAGCCCTCGGCCTGCGCCTTCATGTCGGCCTTCAGCTTGGTGACCTGCTCCTGCAGGCCTGCCACGTCCACGCCGTCAAAGGCTTTCAGGCCGTCCTGCGCGGTCTTGAGCTGGGCGTTTGCGTTGTCCAGCTGGGTCTGCAGGGCCGTGGCGGCAGACTTCTCCCGGTTGATGTCTGCGCCGTTCTCCTGCATGATCCAGTTCAGCTGCTCCTCGGTGATGCCGGGGATCTTGTTCTTCACATCTTCACGCTTCATGGGTGGAAACTCCTTTCGTGTGTGAGACCTCAGTTTTTTACACTGTTCTCTGTCAGTATTCGGTCGTGGGCGGGGTACGCGCCGCCCGCCGCATGGCACCGTTTGCAGGGATCGAACCTGCTGCTTCCGGTTTTGGAGACCGGCGCTCTTCCGACATGAGCTAAAACGGCATGAAAAAAGCACTGGGCAAATTTTGCACAGTGCTTAAAAATGGGCAAAAGAAAACCACCGTCCGGGTGGATGGTGGTTAGTAATCGCGGAAGGGGCAGGCTTCGCAGATCTTCTTCCAGTTCTGCTTTACCTTGAACCGGGCAGGAATACAGCGGTCGATAACGCCTTGATTAGATTGACAATCGCCGGGTTCAATCCAATCATCTACCAGTGGACACTTGACACTGGCCGCTGTGCCGTTCTTGTCTGGTCTATACTCTACATTACCCAAGAATGCCATTTTTCTTCATCTCCTCAATCAAGGCAGTGGTGTTTTCATCAAATTCAGCACGGCTGTATGTGGTACGGATTTCGTGCTTTATTGTATTTACGTAGGCGGCACCTTCTGTACCATAATACCGTTCAAATTGACCGTTCCAAACTGAGACAGAAATCTTTGCATTTCGGATGTATTGCTTTGCCTGTTCTTCGCTGACGCGATGCTCCCGCTCTGCGTTGATGTGAGCATCATCGAAGGTCAAGGCGTCTACATTGATTTTGGTCGGTTCAAGATGGATAACGGCAGCTTTCGGCAGCTTTGCAGCAGTGCGAAGGTTCTCTATGATTATAGCATCTTTCTGCTGCTTTTCATAGCCCTTGGCCGCCCAGCTTGCCCTGCTGCCCTCGCTCCGGCCAAACTTCGGCACGCTGGTGCGGGCGCTGTCCACACGGCCAGCGGTGGCCTGTGCAAACTCTGCAAGGCTCTGGCGGGCGGCTCTCAGGCGCACAGCGGCGTCGGTGGGGTCCAGCCCGGCGGCATCCTCGGCCAGATACCGCTTTTTCCAGCGGCGGACGTTCCGCTCCCGGGCACGCTGCATCTGGGATATCTCGTAGGCGGTGTACTTTTTGCCGTTCCACTCGATGTTCCGGGCGTTCAGCTCCCGCAGCTGCTCCTGCGTCCATTGGGGCGGGTCGCCCAGTTCCGGGAACACCGCGAAAAAGGTGTGGCGGCAGTTCCAGCCGCACAGGCCTGCGCCGGTGCCGTAGCCGGTGGCGGCTCCAAAATCCGGGTAGTGTTTACCCTTATAGTCCACCGCACCACCGCGATGAAAGCGCCTGCCCTGCCACTCTGCATGAGAAGGACGGGCACCGCCGTGGGCGGTCGTCTCCACAAATTCGCAGCCCATTTCGTCCATGCGGGCCACCTGCAGCTTGCCAGTCGTCTGGTTCACACCGGTGAGCACGGCACGGCGGGCGGCCACCTCGATGCTGTCCTTGTGGCCGCTGGGATAGGTGACCATGGGCATCTCGTCTGCAAGGCTGTCCACGGCCTGTTTGACGGCGGTTTTGTAGTCGAAGGCACCGGTGCTCACTTTGAGCCATGCGGCGTCCAGCGTGCGCTCAAAGGCCCCTGTGACGGTGTTTGCCGTGGTGGCCGTGAGGTTCTGCCATGTGCCGCAGGTCTGGCGTGCCCCGGCATCCAACAGGTTGTTCAGGGCGGCGCTCTCTTCAAAGGGTGTCGGCTCCATATCGTAGTGGTAGTAGATGGCGTCCTCCCGCTCCATGGCTTCGGTGGCGGCCTGCAAAAGCAGCCTGCGGATGGCGGTCTCGCTCTTGCCGGTATACTTCGCCAGCAGCTGCACCACGTCGTTGCGCAGCGCCTCGGTCTGCTGGTAGCGCCACAGCTGCCAGTTTGCGGTGGGGGTCACGGCGTCCATCTTGCCGATGCGCCGGGCCACGTCCTGTAAGATCTCGTCCTCCACCTGCTGCCAGAGCTGCACAAAGGCATCCGGCATCTGGTCGAGGTAAGACGGCGGCAGCATCAGGCACCCCCGAAGGTGAGGGCTTCGTCAGTGTGGTTGTCCGCTTTGGCTTCCTCGGCCCATGCGTGGGCTTCCTTTTCGCTCAGGCCGTACCGGGCGGCGAGGTAGCGGCAGCGGGGCACAAGGCCCGCAATGGCGTCCTCCCGCAGCTGGTTTGTGCGTTCCTGCTCACTGACGATGTAACTGTCGTCCCAGTTGACCGAGATGCTGGTCTCCGGGTCTACCGGCGCACCCAGCAGGTTCTTCGCCGCCCACAGCATGGCACGCAGGATGCCGATCAGTGCCGTCTCGATGGGGATCTGGTTCTTGTTGGCGTTCTGCACCAGATCCTGCCGGCTGCCGGTGTACTCGGTGGCGGTTGCCACCTTGCCCAGCTCAAAGCTGTACCGGTGACAGCCCAGACCGCACTTGAAGCTGAACAGATCCAGCATATCCTGCACGGCCCGGTGGTTGTCCTCGGTGCGCAGATCCGGGTTGTACTCGTGCCACTCCGGCGCGGCATCCAGACTGGCTTCCTTGCCGGGCAGCGAGAAGAACTGCTGTGCGCTCATGTCGTCGGGCGGAATGTAATGCGGCTGGCCATCGGCACCGATCACCACCTTGCACAGGCTGCGGTCGTAGAAGATCTTCTTGCCGCCAAGGTAAAGGTCCTGCCGGTAATTATCAAAGGCAAGGTCTACGCCCTGCGCGGCGTCCAGAGCTTCCGCGAACACGGCCATGCCCAGACCCGTACCGCCGTCAATGTTCTTCTCGGCAGCAGGGGAAAACAGGCTGAACCACGGCGGGGAGCCCTCCGGCTGCAATTCAGTCACCGTACCTACAGGCGCTTTGCGCGGCGTGAACACCGGTGCACCGTCCTGACCCTGACCGATCTCAAACCATTCGTTGGTGATGGTGTACCCGCCGTCCCTGACCGTGTGGGTCTGCAGATAGGCGCATGGCCTGCCGTCTATCAGACATTCCGATACAAATGCGGCTTCGGTCACGACGCCGCGCTCCACGCTGATGGGCAGGATGCAGGATGCCGGGTCGTAGTCTAGTACGATGCGGGCATCCGGGTCTGCTTCCAGCTGGCCGTCTGTGCCCTTGATGCCCTCCACGCTCAGCACGAAAGCGCCGGTGCCGGACCAGTAGGCTTTCTCCACCAGCTTGTTGGCGTTCTCCCAGAAATGCAGTTGCCGCAAAAGACCGCCGGTCTGCTGTTCATCGCTGCCCAGCAGGTAGGCGGCAGTGGCTGCGTCGCCGATCTGGAAGGTGGTCTTGTCGTTGAGCAGCAGATTTGCCCAGTCCTCGCACACGCGCTTGGGCATCCGCAGGGACGCCCGGCGGCGCTTGTGTTCGCCGTCCTCCCGCGTGATCTTGATATTATGCACGCTGGGTACATAGCCCTGCCACCACTGCCGCCATTTTTCAATTTTGGCATAATAGGAGGCGTCGATCTGCAGGCGCTTGGTTTTGTTCAGGTATTCAATAAAAGCGGCAACGTTCATCTTGCAGTCAGTCTCCTGTAATCGCGTTCGATGGTGTACTCGAAGGCATCGAGGGTGTCAATGTCGGTGGTGCCGTCGTCCAGACGTTCATCCACGCCGGGGTGCTTCTGGCTCCACAGGGCGCTGGCAAGGGCGTCCCGCAGGGTGGCAGCTTCCGGCATATACCAAAAGCGCCCGCCGCCCATCAGGATGGACGTCAGGCGGATGCGGTCGATGATCTGGATCTTGGCGGAGTTGTTGACCCGGTCGGCCAGCCAGCTCAGGCGGGAGGCACGCAGCCGGGTGCGGATGTGGTTGATGAGGGTCTGCTCGGCGCTGTCGCAGAAAAGATAGTGGATCTCGCCATACCGCGCGAACACGGCGGTGCAGAAATCGATGAGCTGCGCGGCGAGGTAGTCAGCGTCCTGATCCTTCGGGTCGATGCGGGCGGATGCCAGACCCACGACCCCCGCGTAGTAGGGCAGGATGCCGGTGGCCACGAATGCGTGCCGGGAGCCGTTGCCGCCGAAGTCCACCCCGATGTGGATGCGCCACGGGCGGCAGGGGTTGGCTGTGAGCCAGAGGAAACGCCCATCCCCGGCGGCAATGCTGTCCGCAAAGGGCCGGTAGATGATGCCGCCCGCTGCAGCCCACTGGCCGAGGATGAAGCGGTTATAGTAGACCGTGCCCGCGTACTCCTTTTTCAGCTGAGCCACGAACTCCGGCGGCAGAGTGGGGTTGTCGTCGATGGTGTAGGCCTGACAGTAGATGTCCGCGTCGCTGTCCAGAAACTGCTTGAACCAGTGCTGGGGATTATCCGGGTTGCAGGTGCCGTCAAAATGGCTGTGCGGACAAGACAGACGGCTTTTCAGCATCTGAAATACACCTTCGTCCCATGTGGTGATCTCGTCCCCATAGGCGTACTCGAAGGCTGCACCCTGAATGCGGGCAATGTGCTTTTTGTTGTCAGCACCCAGCACGTACACCTTGCGGCCGAACAGCTGCACGATGTTGCCGGACGCCGAAGTGCGCACCACGCCCACAAGCTCCGGACCCCAGAGGGCCCGCATAGGCTCCAGCACGTTGCGTTCCAGCGTGCCGAGGGTGTTGCCCAGCATGACACAAAGGCCCTCGTCCCGGGCCGCGCAGATGCGCTTGGGGATGGTAACGGCGCAGTCCAGATAGGTCTTGCCGGAGCGGGTGGCCCCGGTCTTGATGTTCCAGCGGTGGGAGCAATTGCGAAGGAACTCCTGCTGAAACTCAGTCAATGGCACTGTCTACACCTCCCAGCAGCTTGCGGGCAGCTTCCAGTGCATCCGCCGCCGGGTTCTCCTGCACGGTCTCCTCGCCCAGCATCTTCAGCAGCACCCCGGCGGCACGGGCATCACCGCGCTTGGCGGCTTCAGTAATGCCCATGACCACCGACATCTGATTGTCGATATCCTCATTGTCCACCTCATCCCGCAGCAGGGCATTCACCCGGCGGCGGTCGGTCTCCGGCAGGCTGAGATAGTAGTCCGCCGCTTCTTTCATGCTGCGCTTGCGGCGGCGGGCCGCACCGGAAGCAATGCCGCCCTTCTGGGCGATCTGTCTCTGTTCGCTCTCCGTTCGTTCGTTGAACGGGATGAGATTTTCTTCGTTGGCCACGTCACCACCTCTCTTGCCGTAAATTCAAAAAGCCGCCCGGATGGACGGCTTGGAATATTCAAAAAACGCCCGGCTGGTGCATTCAGGCTGTTGGTCGGGAAAGGTGATCCTCTGTGTCAGCCGGGCAGCACAAAGCCCGCAGGATTGAAGGGAGTAGACCTTTCCTGCGGGCTTCGGCATCTTAAATATTAGCAGGGGTTGACAGTATTATCAAGTCCGGTTCGCTCCGGTTCAGTCCGGACTTTTGATCTCCAGTCTTTTGATGGCCGCGCTGTGGCGCTGGAACATCTGGCTGCGGGAAATGCGGACGATGACCGCGATGTCCGGCCAGTCCTCCAGCAGGATGTACCGCCGGAACAGGATCATAAAATCCACCTCATCGTCCAGCTGGCGGAACACCTCCATGATCTCGGCCCGGATGGCGTCGCACACGGCAGACTGCGCCTCAGCGGCCCGGCGGGCCTCGTCGATGCGCTCCACACTGCGGGGCAGAGCCTGTCCGTCGCCGTTGCCGCCCGGCACAGAGGAAAAGCGCTGGGTGGTGTGGGTGGCGTCGGTCTGCAGCGTGGCCAGTTCGTCCAGCTTGAGCAGCTCGAACCGCTTGGCCGTCCGGTACCGCCAGAGCCATGCCTTTTTCTCTTCGTAGGTCATTACAGTTCCTCCACCCGGACGAACACGCCGCAGGGGTCCGACCAGAATTTTTCCACGATCTCGCTGCACACCTGCGCGTCATCGGCCCAGAAGTGCAGGCGGGGCATTTCGTCCTTGAGGGCCTTTTCCAGATTGTCGGTGTCCGGCTTTGCGGTGCGCCAGCTGCCGTTTTTGCGGCCCTCGGCAGGGAAGCACCACTTGACCAGCAGACGCACCGGACGGCCTGCGGGGATGGGTTTTTCCGGCGCGTGGGGTGCCAGATGGGCGTGGAGCTTGGCACGGGTCTGTTTTAGTTCCGGGCTGTCGTGGAGCACCGCGTGCGGCTGCCCGCCCTTCATGTAGGCGTGCAGCTGCTTTGCGTTGTGGGTGGTGGTGGGCGGCTGCATGGGGAGAAAGAATTGCATGTACATGGGGTTCACCTCGTTTTTCTTTTTTTCAGGTTTTAGCGCCAACGTGATGGGGAGGGTTCCCCGAATGGATGGGGGCTGTGGTCGCCCCATCCTTCGGGAGACCCCATCACAATTGCAGTTGCAGTTTTAGCTATTATATATAGGCTATTTTGCACTGCAAAATCTGCAGTCATAGCGGCTATAACTGCAAAATTGCAGTTTTTCCTGTCGTGCAAAATAGCGGCTATTTCTGCATTTTTACAACAAATTGTAATTCGACTTATTACGGTTTGTCTAACCTGCGCTGCCGGGCTCCTTGCGGCCCACTTTCTCGCCATCGATCCAGAAACGTCCGTCATCTTTCAGCCGCGTCTTGATGGTGCGGGGCTTCAGATCCATGTATTCAGCCAGCGCATAGACGGTAACTTCGCCGTCCATCATGCAGGCTTCAAAGGCGGTGTCCAGTTCGGCCTTTTTGTCCTTGGTCACCTTGCCTTTATCGCCCCAGCGCTTGGCGGCACCGCGGCTGCCCAGCGTTTTGAAATCGCTGTCCGGCTTCAGGTCCTCCAGCAGGCCGCTGTCCGGCTTGTGCACGGGGTAGTCGAACCAGAGGTTCACCGGGTCGAAGCGGGCGAACTCACGCAGGGTGCCCTCGATGCGCCATGCGGTCATGCCGTCGGCCTGCTTCTGGGCGGCGGCCACTTCGGCATCAATGGCCCGCAGGTCGGCAAGGCCAAGGTGTTCTTTGGCAATGGCCAGCATCCGGCTGCGGCTCAGGGCATCGTCCGGGCCGTAGGCATCGGCATGGCCGCGCTTGTCCAGCATGGCCTTGATCACGCGGCAGGCGGCTTTGTTATGCAGCTGTTCCCGGATGGCATCGGTGGGGGTGAGCTCTGTCATATCCAGCATGGCATCCGGGTCGCGGGCGAACACGCCGGAGCCGGATGCGCGGTCCATGCTGCGCTTGCCGCCCTGGGCACCTTTTGAGTGGTGGTGGCAGTAGATCACGGCACAGTCCAGCGCACGGCACACAAGGTCGAACTGGTTGCAGAACTTTGCCATCTGGTCGGCAGAGTTCTCGTCGCCGGTGATGACCTTATAAATGGGGTCGAGGATCACGGCGGTGTAGCCTTTTTTCTGGGCCCGGCGGATGAGCTTTGGGGCCAGCTTGTCCATGGGCACGGACGCGCCGCGCAGATTCCAGATGTCGATGTTCCGCAGGTTCTGCGGGGGCAGGCCGAGGGCGGTGTACACGTCCTTGAAGCGGTGCAGGCAGGAGGCCCGGTCCAGCTCCAGATTGATGTACAGTACCTTGCCCTGTGCGCAGGAGAACCGGCCCAGCCACGGCCTGCCTTCGGCGATAGCGATGCACAGCTCGATGAGGGCAAAGCTCTTGCCCGCCTTGCTGGGGCCTGCCAGCAGCATCTTGTGGCCCTTGCGCAGCACCCCGGTGATGAGGGCATCGGCCAGCGGGGGCAGGCTCTCCCAGTCGTCGGCCAGACTCTCGGCCTCGGGCAGCTCGTCGGTCTCCGCTTCCAGCCAGTCGCGCCACTCATCCCAGCAGGATTTTCCGATGTTGGTCTCCAGCAGGGTCTGCCGTTTGTCACCGCGCAGGATGCCGGGCATCCGGGAAAGGCGGGAAGGGTTGCGGTTCTGCTGGTCGATGGTCAGGCCGTTTTTCTGACAGGCGGCGTAGAGGTAATCCACCCGCCTGCGGTACTCGGCATAGTCCGGGGCATCCACCTTGACGATGGCGTGGACGCTCTTGCCGCCGGAGTAGACCAGCGCGGCACAGGGCAGCTCCAGCTGCTTGATGATGGCCTGCTGCTTGCCCAACTCCATGTTGTCGCACTCCACGAGGGCGTAGCGGAAGTCGGTCACGTTCTCGTTGCGGCGGCCTCCGCCGTCCATGGGGTTGAAGCAGATCCACGCACCGGCTTCGGGGTTGTAGTCGCCAAGGGCAGCACCGATATCATCGCCGTAATGGTCCAGCTCCATGATGAGCTGCCCGGCGGTCAGCTGACAGGAGCAGCCGTTGGGGGCAAAGCGCCCGTCCTCTTTCCGGTAGCTCTCGGTGACGTAGGCAACGTATTCCTCCGGCTCAAAAAGTGCCTGCAGATACCGCTTGATCTGCTCTGCCGGGTGCCACTCTGCGGGCAGATCCAGCTCGTGGGCTTCCACCCACCGGGGATCTACCACGCGGCCCTCGGTCTGGGCACCGGGCCCGGCAGAGAGCTCGTCGCCCCAGTCCAGCGCATGGCCCGCCGGGCCGCTCCAACCGTGGGAATAGGCCAGCTGAAAAATGCTGCTCTCGGTGACAGGCTTTGTGCTGCCGTGGAAACTCTCCCACTTTTTGGCGCACTCGCCCTTGTGATAGCGGCCCCCGTCCCGGGCGCTCCATGCTTCCCAGACGGTGACGGGCAGGCCGGAATCTTTCAGGGCCATGCCCACCATCGTCCATTCCTCATAGGTCAGGGCGGTCGGGGAGATGAAGTCCAGCGCTTCTTTGAGTTCATTTTCATGTTCCATTCGCATCACCATCCAAAGCTGCTATCCGGAAAGGCCGGTTCTGCGGGCGGCGTGTATGTGCTGGGGGTAACGCCCTTGGGCACACCCCGCCAGCCGCCCGCCGCAATGCGGTCGATCATGTGTTTGGCCTGCTCAAAGCTCCACCTGCCCACGTGCTGGAAGCCGTATTTTTCCAGACAGCGGATCTGCTTTGGGGTGGTGAGGCCTTCGTCCCGGCGCTTGTGCAGCCGGTCCAGCAAAAGGCTGGCCTTGCCTGCGGACTCCACGGCGTCCGGCAGGATGCCCAGCTTTTCCAGCGCGGCGGCCTGCTGTTCGGTGGGCGGGCCTGCTTCCCAGCCAAAGGCCGGCACATACCCGGCAAGGTCCTCGGCCTGAATGCTCATCTCGTACTGCAGCGGGTCCACCAGCTTGGCCTTTTTGCGGCGCTGTTCTTCCAGCTGTTTTGCAAGGGCTTCCTCCCGCTGGGTCACCACGTCCTCGCCGGCCTCGGCGGCGGCTTCCTCGATATCCTGCGGGCAGCCGCTCTCGGCCAGATTTTCGGTCATCTGGCGGGCCACGGCGCGGTCCTCACAGACCAGATCCGCCGGACGGCAGAGCTCGTGCTTGTCGGTCATCCACAAAAAGTCGAGGAGCAGCAGGTCGGTCTTGCCCGGGGAGAGCCGGGTGCCGCGCCCTACCATCTGACTGTACAGGCTGCGCACCTTGGTGGGCCGCAGCACCACCACGCAGTCCACAGACGGGCAGTCCCAGCCCTCGGTGAGCAGCATGGAGTTACACAGCACGTTGTATTTGCCTGCATCGAAATCCGCCAGCACTTCCTTGCGGTCGGTGCTCTGGCCGTTGACCTCGGCGGCGCAAAAGCCCTTGGCGTTCAGCAGATCCCGGAACTTCTGGCTGGTTTTGATGAGGGGCAGGAATACGACTGTTTTGCGGCCCTTGCAGCGCTGGGCCATCTCGGCGGCGATCTGTTCCAGATAGGGGTCCAGCGCAGTGCCGAGGTCTCCCACGGCGTAGTCTCCGCCGCTCATGGTAACAGAAGAAATGTCCAGCTTCAGGGGAATGGTCTGGGCCATGATGCGGCACAGATAGCCCTCTTTGATGGCATCGGTCAGCTTATACTCAAAGGCAAGGCTGTCGAACACCTCGCCCAGATTGCGCATGTCGCCCCGGTCTGGGGTGGCGGTGACGCCCAGCACCCTGGCGTGGTCGAAGTAGTCGAGGATGCGGCGGTAGCCGTCGGTGATGGCGTGGTGGGCCTCGTCAATGATGATGGTGCCAAAGTAATCATGAGGAAAGCGTTCCAGCCGGGCGGTGCGCTGCAGGGTCTGCACGCTGCCCACCACCACCCGGAACCATGTATTCAGGCAGGTGGCGTCTGCCTTTTCCACCGCGCTGACAAGGCCGGTGGAGCGCTGCAGCTTGTCCGCCGCCTGTTCCAGCAGCTCGCCCCGGTGGGCCAGAATAAGCACCCGGTGGCCCGCCCGCACCTGATCGGCGGCCACGGACGCAAACACGATGGTCTTGCCGGTGCCGGTGGGCAGCACCAGCAGGGTGCGGGTGTGGCCGTTCTCCCACTCGGCGTGGATGCGTTCACGGGCCTGCTGCTGGTAGGGTCTCAGTTCCTGCCCCATCAGAACGCCCCCTGTGTCCAGCCCTGCGCGGGTGCGGCCTTAGGCTGGGGCGGCGGCAGAAAGCGGGTGACTTCGTTGCTCTGGCCGGTCTTGCCCGCGTTGGGGCCGCTCTGCTTGGTGTACTCCCGGATGCCCAGACGGCACCAGCCCCGGGCACCCACCACTTCGTTCCAGCGGGGGCGGAAGGTCTCGCCGCGCTTGCACTGGCCGATGCTCTCGAAGAAAGCGCCCAGCAGGCCCTGCGTTTTGGTGTGCAGGTACAGGCGGTCGGTGACGGTGGTGTCGCCCTTGGCCCCGCCGAAGATCTTCAGGGTCAGCTTTGCCATGGAGCAGGGCGGCAGCTTGGCGCTGCCCTCAAAGCGGGCACGTTCCATGCCGGTGACCTCAAAGGCGTAATCGCCCTCGGGCAGGAGCACGAACTCCTGCTGCTCGTTGGTAAATTCGTCGTCCCAGCTCAGGGCGCGGTCGGTGGTATTCATGTCGTTCATAAGTAAAGTCTCCTTTATAATAATTCCTTGATTCTTGGCTCCCCCTTCGGGGGGAGCTCCGGGGCTGCGCCGCCGCAAGGCGGACGGGCCCGGTGAGAGGGTTGGCTCCTTAAAACGGCAGGTCACGGCTGTCCAGCACCATCTGGAGCACCTGGGGCCATGCGGCCACCAGACAGCCCTCTACGAAATCGGCCGGGTAGTCCCGGATGGGCATATCCTCGGGGAAATAGCCCCGCTTGCCCACCACAGCCTGCAGCTCCTCCGGGGTGACGTTGTTGGCGCTCATGAGCGGGGCCAGCTTTTCCGGCACACCCAACGCGATCAGGTCGGGCACCAGCAGGGCTTTGGGCACCGTCTCGGCGGGCGGTTCCGGCTGCGGGGCGGGTGCGGGCAGGATGTCCTCTTCCGGCGCACTCTGGGGCTTCGGCTGGGGGCACGGCTGCGGTTCCGGCTGTGGTGCGGGCGCAGGTGTGGTGCCGGGGATGCAGGCGGCAATGCCGGCATAATCAAAGAGCATTTCGTCCGGCAGGCCAAAGCGGTTCTTGGCGTCCCAGCAGGGGTGATGGGTGGTGTACATGACCCGGCGGCCGCCGGTCACCTTGTTTTTTGCGTTGGGGGCGCTGCCGCTCTTTTCCACCACGGTCTGGTAGTTGACGAAGAGCAGCATGTCGCACCACTCCCGGATCAGCGGCTCCACCTGCTTGGTGGTTTTCATGGTCCAGCGGTCGTAGCTGCCCGCCGCGTCCGGCTGCTCGAACTTGGTGATGGCCGCGTGGGCAAGGATCAGAACGTTGTGCCCGGTGTTCAGCACCTCTTCCAGCGCGTCCAGCAGCTTACCGAACTCCTCCTTCAGGTAGGTGTAGCCCTTGCCGTAGCCAAAGCCCTCCAGCCCGTCCACCTTGGCCTTTGCACAGACGGCATCAATGGCCAGCCGTTCGGCCCAGTCGGCGGTGTCGATGACCAGCGTGCCGCAGGGGATGCTGCCCTTGCGCACCTCGGCCACCTCGTCCAGCAGCATAGCCCAGCTGGTGGGCTGGGGCAGGCGCTTGACGTTCAGCCGCTTGGTGCCGCCCTCGGTGTCGATGAATACGGGGTCCGGAAAGTGAGAGGCAAAGGTGCTTTTGCCGATGCCCTCGGGGCCGTACAGCACGGTCTTGACCGGGGAATCCTGCACCCCGGCAGTGACTGCATACTTACTCATTTAAAACGCTCCTTTCGTCCAGCTTTTCTGCTGGGGCTTTTCGGTGACGGGCGGCAGGGTGGTTTCGGCATCCTTCACCATGCCGTCCTCAATGATGATCTGGCACTCGCTGCCGGTGGAGACCCGGGTGGCAATGGCCTGCAGGTGCTCTGCTTTCAGCCATGCGGAAAACTCCTGCAGGGTGGTCATGTCCATCTGTTCCAGCTTGTCCAGCAGCACAAAACCGCAGTCCGGGTTCAGGCGGCGGACGATGGCCGCGGCCACCCGCAGCTGGTCGCTGCCGGACATATCCCGCCAGTGCTTGCCTTTATAGGTAAGGGCGCCGTCCTCCACGCTCAGCTCCGGCAGGGGCAGGTCGGCACCGTTCAGCAGGGCCATGCGGTCGGCCCGTTTCCGGGTGATGGCTTCGGTGAGCTTGTCGTAATCGCTGGCATACCGGGCGGCTTCGTCCTCGGCCCGGGATTTTTCCAGATTGGCCCGCACCTTCTGGTTGATCTCCTCAATGTCCCGGATGGAAGCTTCCAGTTCGGCGGTGGATTCGTCCTGAAGCTGGGCAGCAGATTTCCGGGCCTGAAATATCTGCTTTTCAAGGTCAGTAAATTTCGCTTGCGTTTGCTCGTATTCCTCTTTCAAATCTTCAATTTTTTCATCGAGATCACGCAAGGTAAAATTCAATTGATTCTTTTCATCAATGAGCTTGTCCAACTGGTTGCGCTTGCGCTGATTCTCGCCGTTGCGGGCCAGAATTTCCTGCTGCTGGCGGATGAGGTCGGAGGCGCTGACCGGTTCCTCCGGGGCGTCCGGGTAGGAGATCAGCTCTTCGGCAAAGTGCTTTTTCTGCGCGGCCAGCTGGCCGGTGAAGGTGCGCTTGTCGTACAGGGATTTGATCTCAAGATCCCGGGTGTGCAGTTCGGTGCCGATGCCGATGATCCGGAGCAGGATGTCCGCCTTTTCCTTGTCGGATGCTTCCATGAAACGGGGCAGATCCAGCGCCAGCGGCTCGATGAAGGCGTTGAGCAGCTGCTGGCCGCTGCGGCGTCCGGTGGGGTCGGTGACAGTTAGGGTGCTGTTCTTGCCCTTGCGCTCCACCACCACGCCATTGGAGAGCCTGACCTTGAGGTGGGCGGGAGCCACGGCCCCGTCCCGCTGGGCGGCGTCCGGGCGGAAGCGGTCGCCGCCGAGGGCCCACGCCAGCGCGTCCAGCACGCTGGTCTTGCCCTGATTGTTGTTGCCGCCCACGATGGTGAGCCCGGTGGGCGACGGTGTGAGTGCAACGGCCTTGATACGCTTGACGTTTTCGGCCTCTAAGGCCATGATCTTTACAGACATCTGGAT
>CEAE01013967.1_pt1 | contig 19733 bp, 23 predicted proteins | sample 554951 | NCBI WGS metagenome assembly CEAE01 (sample SAMEA3182076, study PRJEB8094) | gut metagenome | biome: human; feature: gut; material: Stool; isolation source: human stools | place: Canada | collected 2012-03-28
CTCCGCCACATTGGGCGTATCTGTGTCTTTATTATAATAATCGTCCCTATACAGGAACATGACCACGTCCGCGTCCTGCTCGATGGCTCCCGACTCACGCAGGTCGGACAGCATCGGCCTGTGCTCCGGACGCTGCTCCACCGCACGGGACAGCTGGGACAGCGCGATTACCGGAACCTGCAGCTCACGCGCCAGCGCCTTTAAGGAGCGGGAAATATCCGAAATCTCCTGCTGGCGGGAATCCGACGACCGGGAGCCGCTGCCGCTCATCAGCTGCAAATAGTCGATGATAATGAGCTTTAAATCATATTCCAGCTTGTACTTGCGGCACTTGGAGCGAAGCTCCGCGATCGTGATGCCCGGCGTATCGTCGATGATTAAGTTTGACCTGCCGATCACGCCCGCGCTCTCGATCAGGCTTTCCCACTCCGCGTCCGTCAGGTTTCCGGTACGCAGATGCTGGGAGTCCACCTTGGATTCCAAGGAAAACAGTCGGTTTACAAACTGCTCCTTGCTCATCTCCAAACTGAACATCGCCACCGTCATGTTCTGCTTAAACGCCACGTTCTGCGCGATGTTTAAGACAAACGCCGTCTTTCCCATGGAAGGACGCGCCGCGATCAGGATCAGATCGGAGGGCTGCAGCCCCGCCGTCTTATAATCCAGATCAATAAAGCCCGTGGGGATTCCCGTGACGTTTCCTTTGTTCTTGGAAGCCTTCTCGATCCTGTCCATGGCGTTCATCACGACCTGCCGGATCGGGACAAAATCCCCGGTATTGCGCCGCTGTACGAGGTCGAATACCTTTTTTTCCGTCGTCTCGAGAATCTCTTCCAGACTTTCCTTGCCTGCATAGCAGGTGTTTGCGATCTCCTCATTCATACGGATCAGACGGCGCAGCGTCGCCTTTTCCGCCACGATATTCGCATAATATTTGATGTTTGCGGAGGTGGGGACCGCGCGGATTAAGTCGCCGATAAATTCCAGACTGGAAATTTCCGGCGGCACATCCTTTTCTTTCAGCTTGTCCTGCAGCGTTACCAGATCCACCGGCCTTCCGCTGTCGTTTAACTCCACCATCGTTTCAAACAGCACGCCATACTGCCGGTTGTAAAAATCCTCTCCCGTGATGATCTCGGACGCCACCACGATCGCCTCCCGGTCCATGATCATCGAACCGATCACCGACTGCTCCGCCTCTATGCTGTGTGGGAGTACCCTTTTTAAAATCGCCTCGTCCGCTGCCGCCATTTTCTCATTCCCTCTTATCTGTCATTGCGTTTCCCGGCTTCTTACGCCTCAACAACCTTTACGCGCAGCGTTCCGGTTACCTGAGGGTGAAGCTTTACCGGCACTTCATGCGTGCCGAAGGTTTTGATCGCCTCGGGAAGCTGGATCTTTTTCTTGTCGATCTCCACGCCGTTCTGCTCCTTGTATGCAGACGCGATCTCCTTGCTGGATACGGATCCGAACGCCTTTCCGCCCTCTCCCGCCTTGATCGAAAGCGTTACGCTCATCTCCTCTAAAGACGCCGCCATCGCCTTTGCCGCCTCTAACTGCTCCTTTGCAAGCTTCTCGTTCTGCGCCTTCTGGAGCTTTAAGTCGTTCATGTTCGCCCCGTTCGCCTCAACGCCCAGCTTCTTTTTTAAAATAAAGTTCTTGCCGTAGCCGTCCGAAACTTCCACGACCTGACCCTTTTTGCCCAAAGCCTTCACATCTTCCAGTAAAATTACTTTCATGAGATTTCACCTTCCTCTATCATTTTGTCCAATGTCCGTTTCAGAATGGCGATGCCTTCCTCCACGGGGGTATTTTCCATCTGGCAGCCCGCGATGTTCAAATGCCCGCCGCCGCCCATGCGCTCCATGATGACCTGCACGTTTACCTCGTCAATGGAACGCGCCGAAAAAAACAGCTTGTTCTGGTATTCCGTCAGCACAAAGCTCGCCTTCACATCCCGGATGTCCAAAAGCTCGTTCGCCGCCTGTGCGCCTACAACGGTGGGGCTTGCCAGCCCTTCCGAATTGCAGACGGAAATCGCATAAGCGCTGCGGTAGATCTCCGCCTGGCTGACCGCGTCCGCCTTCGCCTTGTATTCCGCCGCATTCTCCCTGAAAAGCTTGCGCACGCGGGTCACGTCCGCGCCGTTTCTGCGCAGAAATGCCGCCGCCTCAAAGGTGCGCACGCCCGTCTTTGTATTGAAATTCTGGGTATCCACCACCATGCCCGCATACATGCTGTCGGCTTCCTCGCTCTTGATGCGCAGCCCGTCGCTGATATACTGCAGAACCTCCGAAACCATCTCGCAGGTGGAGGACGCATACGTTTCCACATAGGAAAGCGTCGCGTTTTCGATCGTCTCCGTACCCGCCCTGTGATGATCCAAAACGACGATGGATTTGCATAGCTTCAACAGCTCCGGGCACTCCGTCAGCGACGGCTTGTTGACGTCTACCACAACGAGCACCGTATTTGGTCCGGCACATTCGACCGCCTGCGCGCTCGTTACCATCATATCGCTTTCATACTCCGGATTATCCTTGAAAAGCTCCACGATCGGGCGCAGGGAGGTCGTCACATCGTTTAAAACGATCTGCGCCCGCCGTTCCAGCGTCCGCGCGATCCGGTAAATGCCGACCGCAGCGCCGAAGCTGTCCACGTCCCCGATCTTGTGCCCCATAATGAGCACGTTGTCCTTGCTCGTGATGATCTCGCGCAGCGCGTGCGCCTTGACGCGCGCCTTGACGCGGGTGCTCTTTTCTACCTGCTGGCTCTTGCCGCCGTAATAGTTGATCTTATCCGGCTGCTTTACGACCGCCTGATCGCCGCCGCGCCCGAGGGCAAAATCGATCGCCGTCCGCGCAAACTCATAATTCTGCGCATACACAAGCCCGTCCAGACCGATGCCGATACTGATCGTCACCGCCATCTCATTGCCGATATTGACGGTCTTGACGTCCTCCAAAAGCTCAAACCGCTGCTCCTGCATCTGCGCCACGGATTTTTTCTTTAAAATAACGAGATACTTGTCCTTCTCGATCTTCTGGCAGATGCCGTCAAACGCCGCGACGTACTTATTAACCTTACGGTCGATCAGCGCCGTCAAAAGGGAACGCCGCACCTCTTCCACGCTCGCCAGCGCCTCCTCATAATTGTCCAGATAAATCAGACCGACCGCCAGAGACTGATCGTCATTTTCCCGCAGGGCGATCTTTAACGCCGTCTCGTCATACAGATACAGCGCGTACAGGCTGCTGTCATAATCGTCCTCTTCCAGAATATCGCTGTCCTCTGCGATCCCCTTTAAGGAGACGCGGACGATATGCGCCATGTAATCGCTTCCTTCAAAGGAAATCTCGATCTCCGCCTCCTGCTCTCCCTGCGGAAGCTTCTCCCTCGTGATCGCCGGGAACACATAGGTAATGGACTTATGGAAGCCTTTTTCACTGTGGATCGCCGCCCTGAATGCGTTGTTGCACCAGATCACGCGTCCCGCCTCGTCCAGAAGCGCATACGGGATCACCATATCCCTTAAAAGCGCCTTCTGGATCTGCCCGTACTGGGTCGCAAAGCTCACCAGCTCATTGATAATGACCGGACGGTTGTAGAACATTAAAAGGAGCACGATCCCGAAATAACAGAGCAAAAAGCACGTCAGCAGAAATCCCGCCTCCACGCTCAGAAAATAAATGCCCACATCCAGCATCAGAAGCATAAGCCCCAGATAAACCGAGGTCTGCATATAAATCCGCAGCCTGCCCTTTAACTTGATTCGTTTTTTCATCTTCATAACACACACCTGTGAAAAGTTCTGATAACCCTAAAAATCCAGCTGCACGGACTAAGTATATCATTTCTTTTGAAAAATTACCATACCCTAAACCAAACGGGAACGCTAGATGCGACAAAATCTGCCGGGAAACTCCTCCTGTGTCCCGAACATGTTATTTCACAAAAGCCAGCTTCCCATCCTCCATTTTATAAACGCGGTCGCACAGTACCTCAATATCATCCTTATTATGACTTGCCAGAATAACCAGTTTTCCTGCGCTTCTTAATTCCATCAACAGCCCCCTTACTTCTTTCGCCCCTTTTTCATCAAGTCCGTTCATCGGCTCATCTAAAATCAATATCTGCGGATCTTCCATCAGCGCCTGTGCAATCGCCAGCCTCTGACGCATCCCTAATGAATACTTTGAAACAGCTTTTTTATCATCCGCATCCAATCCAACCTCTTTCATAATATTTTTCAACTTTTCTCTATCCATTTTATTGCGGATTCCATATAAATACTTTAAATTATTGATCCCGCTTACATTTCTCAAAAATGCAGGTTCTTCAATAATAATCCCTGCTTCTTCCAATAACTCCCCCTTTTTCCTTTTCATTCCGTTTATCCGGATTTCCCCCTTATCCGGAACTAAAAATCCACAAATACATTTCAACAGAACTGTTTTCCCACAGCCGTTGCGCCCGATCAATCCGTATATTTTTCCCTCTTCAAAACAGCAGTTTATCCCCCTCAGAACCTGATACTCCCTGAAACTTTTATATAAATCTTTTACTTCTATTTTATTCATCTAATCCTCCTTCATCCACAATAAATCCGTTTTCAAATAAATGCTTCTCCAACAAAGCAATAACCCCAATCCCCCTGCCGCTAAGAAGACCAGTACATACAACAGTGGAATCTGATACCCTGAATTCATTCCGATACGATCCAAATTCAGCCATGAATACGGGGAAAAATATAATACTTCCGGCATTTCGCGTGAAATATTCCGTTCTGCAACAACATATAGTGCCGCGCCAAATACAAGTCCCATTCCTATAGCGTGCCCTTTTAATAAACCGGCTATCGCGATCACTTCCGCCGTCATAATATTCAAAAAAATACTGATAACCGCTAATAATATCATTGCTTCCAACGCTGTATATCTGATCATCAGCGTATATGGAAAAACTGCCAGCAAAGAATATTCTGTCTCCACATTCGTCATTGCCAGCGTATATAACAGCCTCCCCCAATCCCATGTCCAATCAATGCCGCATGGCAAGAAAAGCAGAATGCTCAGCCCTGCTTCAATAAAAAATAAAGCGGCAGAGCTTCCCACAACATAACCCTGCATTTTCCAGAACCATCTTTTCCTTCCAAGCCGTATCATCCGATACATTTCCTTATATTGCAAAAAGGGAGCATCCGAGAAAAAAAAGATCACGCATATTTGCCAGACCATTGCAAAAAACGGATTTATAAAATAGAACACACATACCCATGGTGCTACAGGATACCTTACATCTATCGAAAAATTCTGAATAGACACAGAAAACCAAAGCAGCATCATAATCTGTATCAATAAAATAATTACTATTTTTCTCGAAAAAAATTTCCTAATCATTTTCCAGAATCCTCCCCATTTTCCGTTGTGTTAAAACCCCCATGAACACAAATCCTAAAATACCAATTCCGATTGAAAAATAAGGAAATGAAATTCCCCATATATATGTGTTATAAGTAAGCTGAAAATAGGATATTAACGTCAGATCAGATATATTGGCGTATATGAGCAAATACTGTAAAAAGAAAAACAGAAGAGCCGGTGAAATCCAAATCAGCAAACGGTTTCTCTCATATAAGGACAAATATGCCGCCGCCAGATTCAGCAGTCCCAAAAGAATCCCCTCCTGCACACAATAACAGATTATAAATATAAAATACTTTTTTTCCCCCAGAAGATACTGCGTAATACGATCCTCTCCAAACGTCAGATTGCTTCCCGCTATATCTCCGCACCATGGCAGCCATCCGCTTATGATTACCGTAAACAGCAGCTCTCCCGCAGCGAATATAATAATTGGCGTGATAAAAATAACCGTTAATTTCGCCCATACATAACTCTTCCGATTTCCCCTGAAAATATATGGACGGTAAAATTTATTTTCCATGTCCTCTTCAAAAATCGCCGCACATGGTATCGCCGTAAAGAAAAAAACAAGAATTGACGTCATACTGCTCATCATCTGACCAAATACATACATAACATCAATATACATATCTGCCATTTCAAACATCGAAACAAATCCGATCCCTATGATGCTGAAAATACAGAAATAGAATCGTTTTGTTTCTATCGTTCTTATAATATCCATTTTTAAATAACGCAAGTATACTTTCACTTTACTTCATCCCCCGTAATCGCATTAATAATAATACGAATCTGATTTGCTTCATTCCCCGCCTCATATCCTTCCAATACCCATGCCGGAAAAACCGGGAAGCTTTCTTTTCCACTGTGGACATCAACCATATAATATAACGCGGCATTATTATAAATATATTTTGTATCATTCAAAATCCTATTGTACTTTTCTGCCGCTATTTTTATTACATCTTCAAATTTTATCATCCTATCGCATTCCCTCTCTTCCAGCACGTCAAAAATCAATTCGGAATCACAGTTTACAATCCCTTTTTCTGTAAAAATAGCTTGTATGGGAGCGTTCGCATCTTCATATTGTTCAAATGTCTTAAAATAAAAATGATAAAGAGGCAAACCGTCATATGTCTGCTGTACCGCCACATAATACGCTTCATTTCTTTCCGCCCATTCTTCATCACTTAAATTCTCGTCATAATTAAAATCCGGCGCTATACTTTCCAGTGTATTTTTATCTAAAACATAAAAAGCCGCTTCATACGTTTCCGGTAAAATTTCCAACCGCCTCATTATATCAGCCAATTCTCTTTCCGCTTCTTTCCGGCTCTTAAACGGCAAATCTATATTTTTTCTAAAAAGATCCCCATTGTAAGACTCAAACCGATGTTCCAAGCTGATAATTGACAATATATTATTCACTCCGCTATTGCTATAAGACATATTTGAGGAATATGGACCAATGGAAAGATTAGAGCCATTTAAGAAATAATAAATCTCATACTCTGCTTTTTTCCCAAATTCATTTACAGCCTTCCCCTCTTCTTTTTCCACCTCTTCCCCATTCAGAAAAATCCGATAAGCTTCCTCTTTATTTACATTTTTAGATACTGCCTTTGCCTGCATCAATGGTCTGTCCAAAACTTCTTCTGATACCGAAACAGGCATATCAAAAGAAACTCTTTCTATATTTTCATGATATGTTTCCGGAATATTTTCCCGGCTGTAGCAGCTTACATATTCCGCTTTTTCCTGCGCTTTACATCCCCCCGGAACGATAAGCAGTACAGCAATTATAATCCACACGCATGTTTTTTTCATTTTTTGTTTCCCCTCAATATCGTCCTTTTCTTCTTTTTTCATATATCCTCTTTGACACCATAAACGATATGTATTCAAACAGCATTATGCCCGCAAAAAGAATTGCCCAGCTTCCCGCCTCAAAGCCCAAACTAAGTTCTATGAGATTCACATTAAAATATGCCCCCAAAGCAATCATTCCATAAAACAGCAGCAGCATGATTATAAATACATACTTCCCCATCTCTGTTCCAAACCGATAGATAACCGGAATCTGCAAGGCATTATAGAGACTGCAGAATATAAAAATGATCGCCTGCGCCTCTGCATATTTTTCAAAAGCAAAGGCATGAAACAGACTGCCTGCCGCATAAATCAACGTCATAATCCCCATTCCCATCAACATATAGAAATTCCCCAAAAGCATCTTTGACAGAACAATTTTTCCGGAATCAACAGGCAATACAATTACATATTCATCCCATTTTGAATTTACATCATATCCAAATGATATTGATACAAGCATAACAGCCAAATATGCCAACACCATTCCAATGAGCATCAACGCCATATCGGGGAACTGGCTTGCCGGAATGATAACGATCATCATGATCAACAGCTGAATTTTTTGAAACCTTTTTGCCATTACAAAAATATCCTTTTTGATCAATCCAAGCATCAGACCACCTTCGATTCTTTCACAATACCCAACAATATTTCCTCTATCGTTTTCTTCCCATACTCCCGTTCTATCTCCGTCATATTTTTAGTCAGTACAATTTTCCCTTTATGGATAAAAGAAACAATATCCGCTATGTTTTCAATATCGCTTGTTATATGGGAAGAAAATAAAATGGAAGCATTTTCTTTTTCCACATATGCTCTGCAAAAAGTCAATAGCTCATCCCTCATAACCGGATCTAAACCTGCCGTCGGTTCATCCATCAATAATAGTTTGGGATGTATTGAGAGCGCCGCCGCAATATTCAGCTTTGCCTTCATACCTTTTGAAAATTTCCGTATCTCTTTCTTCTGCGGTATTTGAAATCTGTCTGACAGCATATCGAAATATTCGCTGTCCCATTTTTTATTGATGGATTTTAAAATAGACGATACCATTTTGGCATTCAGATACTCGTCAAAATAACACTCGTCCAGACATACGCCAATATGGGATTTTAATTCTGTTTCATACTTTATATTATCTTTTCCCATAATGTGTATCGTTCCGCTGTCCCGTTCTATACCGTTTAAAATCAGTTTTAACAAGGTTGTTTTTCCCGCGCCATTTTCCCCTGCCAGTCCCATAATCCTGCCATAAGGAAGCTGCAAATTGACATTTTCCAACCGGAATGACGGATAGCTTTTGTATAAGCGAATAATTTCCAGATTATTTTCCATATGCTTTTCCCCGTTAATATAAAAACGAAGCTGCTGCGTCAGTAAATTGTCCCTCATCTACTTTTGCAGCAGCTTCTGTTATTTTTCTCTATTCCTCCGATCAAAACCAGACATATGATACCTGAAAGCTTCCGGAAACAACCTCTCCGTCCTGAAGCCGCCCGATCACGGCAGCCCTTACCGGATAATCTGCCTGAAATTCCCAGATATTCATTACAGCCCCTTCCATCTCTTCTGTTGCCGGCTCCCCGTAAAGCTCTGTCATTTCTTCTTTGACTGCCTCATATCCTGCCGCATCGGCAAGATCCATGGAAATATTCGAGAGCTTGTCATTCACAAACTGGAAAAATCCCGCGTCAATTTCCTGTCCCGCCAGATCAAAATAAAAATCCCGATCCTGAATCAGATAGGTAACGCTTTCCAGCCCCTTTTCTTCATTTGTTTCCGCAGAAAAAGGCTCTTCTGACAGCGGGATCCCCGCATTGCGGATCTCCTCTGCCGTGCTGCACGGTTCTGCCTTTTCGATCAGAGCCTCGTTTTTTCCGATCGCGTCAAGGCGCACTTCCTGCTTTTCCCCGGCGCACGCCGTAAGGAAGAAAACGAGCGTCAACAGCAGCATTAAGGAAAAAATTCTTTTCTTCATAGCCCCTCCTTTGTGACAATCCCATTGTCTGTGCGGACACGATATTTATTGTTATTTCGATTATACATTATCCATTACTGGCTGTCATTACCTTTATAAAATATTAAGAATTTATCTGCACGAAGCCAGTGCCGCCCAGCATACACGAAAAGAGCCGCAGCAATGTACAGCTCTTTTCGCACTTTTCAGAACCTTAACTCATTTCAAAAATACCGATTGCCCCGCTTACCGCTGACTCTGTTTTCATCAAAACTGCCTGCAGACGGGTTGATCCCTTTCCCCATGAATAAATTGCAGATGTGAAAATTTCTCCCTCTCCGCCGCTGATTTCAGGTTCTCCGTACAGTTCTGTCAGATCATCCAATATCTTTTGGAATTGATCTTCCCCTTCTTTCAGCTCAAACTGGACTTTTACCGTATCAAGCAGCTTATCCTCTGTGAAATCCATATAAAGAGCTACCTCCGTCCCGTAGAAATCAAAGGTTTCTTTTGGGTACAGACTTACCGCCGAAGAATCTACTGCTTCTACTGTCTGAAACTCTATCGGCATTTTCTGGACTACATCTTCATAGGAACTTCCAAAGGGAATGTCCTTGTACTGGTATTCCCCGTCCTCCGTCTGTAAATCTTCTAACGGAAAAATGGCGTTTTGATCCGCTTCTTCTGCCGAACCGCATCCAAGACAAGCTGTCAAAGCAAATACAAGTATGATTTTTAAACAGAGCTTCCCTTTCATACGCTTACCTCCTCCTTTGTCTTATGGGATTTCATAGAAACGCCATAAAGAAATCCTTTCCCCTCCATAAAAAAATTCTGTTTCTTTTCCTCCCTGCCCGCTTCCATCCAGCAGGATAAATTTTTCCCCTTCCTGACCGTCCGTTGAAATCCCAACGTAACTGCCGCTGATTCCACGAACCTTCTGCGCTGTTTCTCCCTCCTTTCGGGGCGATATGATTTTTTCTTCGCCCGTATCCAGATTCAAAGCCACTACCTCGCAGTCTCCGTTCGACAGCTCATTATAATAACGGTCAAAAACCACCGTATTCCCGTCTAACCATGACACATTTCCCATGCAGCTTTTCTGTACAGAATTTCCGTAAATCAATTTTGCGTCCCCCTTTTCCAAATCTGCCTGAAAGATCCCGGACGCAAGGGTAAGACGAGCCATCTCTTCTTCTCCTCCTGTCCAGCTTGCTGAATTCCGCTTAAAATTTACAGAATAAATTGCCGTTCTCTGATCTGGCGATAATGCCAAAGCTCCAAATTCCACATAATTATATCCCCCGTTTTCCTCTACGGGTATCCCTTCCGTTCCCCCATACTTTTGAATCAATTCATCCAATTCTTCCTGCGTTGTCAATGAAATCGTCCAATCCACATCATAATCAATCGTTGTCTGTCCCTGCCAGACTCCTCCCTGATCTAAAATCCGTATTTCCTCAGCCTCTATATCCAATACCCCTATCATATCCCTATAATATTGCTGATCTTTCAAACTCATATTGAAAAGTAAACTACGGTTATCCGGCAGCCATATCATATACATCAACAACGGAGCATATCCATTATCTTTCAAAAAAATTTTTTCTTCTCCACCTTCCATATTCCTGACGATCAGGTAAACTCCTTCTGAATGATCCTCACTTACCCAATCTGTATAAGCCACCCAATTTCCATCCGGACTTACTGCACATGTCTGTGTGCTACTGATTTCTTCCAAAGTCGTGATTCTTTTTACTTCTCCGTTTTCCGGATTAAGAACAAGCACATCTGAATTTGCCTCATTTTCAGGACTTGAAACCATGCCGCATAACCAGTCTGAATACTCTCCTCTTACAGGCTCTGCATATGCTTTTATTTCTTCTACTGTTTCTTCCTGCACAATGCTTTCTTCATCTGTTCCTATTGCTACCTCTGATTCTATTTCACATGCGTTTTCAACAGTCACTGTCTGTTCTGTATTTTTTACTTTTTCCTCCTTCGCACATCCATTTCCTCCCATTACAAACATAAAAATAAGCAAATATGTAAACATCCATCTTTTTCTTTTCATAATACATCCTCCATATAACCATGCCCGGATCTTAAAAATCCGGGCATGGTTATAGAACTTAGAAATACTGATTTACTGTTACATTAGTTTGGCATACATGACGTCCAATACCGGTACTTCCAAATAATGTTTCAAAACTTCCTGAATCCAAATCTACAATCGTCTTTTTGCCAAGTTCTGTATTTTGCTGCGGTCCAAAATCATTCACTGTAACAATCACATTTTTATTTGTGTCAGGATTTATTACAACAAATGCTGTTCCTTTAGCAACATCTACCTGATTAGCATGTTCCGGAACTGTAGAATTGCCATTTCTATAAGGTAATGCAACATTTTTAGACCTATTGTACCAAGTCGCATCTCCTGTAGAAATTAAATAGTTTAATCCTCCACTTGAAATTCTAGCACCAAGCGTATGTCTAGCATACGCGGCTATACCACCCCATGTTCCAATATAAACTGGATTATTTTCAATATCATAAGTATACTTAGCTTGATTCCTTATTCCAATATCAGCCCATACTTTTTCGCGGACTTCTTTTGTTTCATCCACATATACTACTTTAGTCCCCACATTTTTCCTCTGATCTGGTACATTATGAAATACATAATTCCCAACAGAATCTACATAAACTTTCATTACATTTTCTGATTGAAGCCGCTTCTCTTTTACCTCTTCCATCGTTTTCAATTCTGACGCATTACTTGTCATAGGAATCATCATAATAGCACACATTGAAAGTAACCCTAACCATACCTTTATAATTCTCATCTTTATACCTCCACTCAATTTTTATTCAACTAATTTCCGTATATTTCCTTTCCCCATTGGACTCCCCTCCCTTCTGAACAAATCCAGCCAGATTTTATCCTGCCATTTACTTCTTTCATACACAACTACATAAATAATTGTCTATTTTTATAGTTGTATTGTTTATATAAAAAGGGGAATTTTCCCCAATTTATACGATTCACTGATACTCTACATGCCCCGTTACATGAATTGTCTGACTGCCCTTATTTTCCACATATGGAGCATATTTCCCCTTATCCGAAATTTTAAATGTATGTGTCATTACGCCCGTTCCTTCTACATAGGTTAATTTCCCGGTGCTCTCATTTTTGATTCCGATTCTGTATGTACTGTTCGTTCCGCAATTCGTCGAAATCAAAATGCTGCTCCCAGCCACCATTTCCCTCGAATCCAACAAGGAGCGTGTATTTCCGGAAATATCAATGTCTATCAGGAATGTATCAGAAAATTTCACTATATCCTCTGACAGATCAATTTCATTCACATCATTTCCTGCATATTCCACCTTTTCTTCCAGTACCTTCTGTTCCATCATCGGCACTTCTACCGCAACCTCAGAGGCATAGATCATCTGCTCCTCCGCCCTGATGACCTGTGCCGACACAACGTTTGCCGGAAGCAGCGATACAGCGATAAATCCTGCCGCTGCCGCAAATGCCAATCCCCTGTTCACCTTTTTCATCTGTTTTGCCTGTTTCATCATTTCCAACCTCCCTATCAGCATTGATTTTGATTCGCAGAATGCCGTCAGCGGCGCCCGGGACAGCCCGCTGTCTGACAGACCTGCCAGAAAAACTCCATACTCCCTCGGCGTAAAATAGTCTCCGGAAGAAATGGACTGCAGATCACAGCGCACCTCCTGATAGTAAATCAGCTGCCGGGACACCCACTTTACCAGCGGATTATACCAGTTGATACATTCTGCAATAACTGCCATTTTTCTCCATATCACGTCCCTCCGTTTGATATGGTTGCATTCGTGTTCCAAAATCATCCGGTATTCCTTCTCCGAATACCTCTTCTTTGGAATTATAATAATATATCCCCGATGCTTTATAGAAACAGGGGACAACACGCTGTCATTTTCATAAAGCATCAGCCTGCGCAGATGAAACCGCATCCGGTACTCTTCCGTTATTTCCCGGAGCTTTCCATCTGAAACGCCTGCGTTATTCTGCAGTATCCTGTTCAGCGCCATCTTTAACTGCCGGAAACGGATGATCTTACAGAAGCATCCTGCTCCCCAGATTATCCCCGCCAAAATGCCGATTTGATCTGCCACATGCAGATAGCTCACCAGAAACACACCATCCGTTCCGATCCTCCACCCTGTTGTGGAATAATGCAGATTGATTCTGTCCAGCATCATTCCCGCAAATAAAACCGGAACAATATATAGTACCAAAGCACTCTGCAGAAATACGATAATAAAATACGGATTTTTTACTTTTTTAAATTTGATCATCCCGTCTGCGATCAAACCTGCCCCGCTTCCCGCAAGCCCGACCGTCATCAGCATAAATACGAACAGTCTACTCCAATTCATCCAGCAGCTCCCTTATATTCGCCCTTTCTTCCTCTGTCAGCTCGTGAACCTCAGAAAACGCGGTCAGCAGATGGTCAATTTTCCCATTTCCCCAAAACTCCACGCACTTCGCGATCTCCCGCCTGCTGTATGCCTCCTCCGTAACCAGCGGTTCATAAAAGAAATACCGTCCCCTGCGCTGCATGCTCAGATAGCCCTTTTTTACCATTTTGCTCAAAAAGGTGGAAACCGTCTGCGTTTTCCAGTCCTTTCCATAAGCGCTGTTTACCCGCTGCAAAATATCCTGAATCGACATCGGTTCGTCGTTTTGCCAGATTACTTTCATTACCAGTGTTTCGCTTGTCGTTAATTCTTCCATGCTTTCCCTCTTATTTAACTATTTTTTTAGTTTATATGTGGATAATATCATGTTTTTATTCATCAGTCAACTATTTATTTATTTAGTTAGTTTATAACCAAAAAAACAGACAGAAAACGCTTGGCTTCCTGTCTGTTCCATATCTGCAATTTATTCTGCCACGTAAGGCATAAGAGCCAGATGACGAGCTCTCTTGATTGCAACTGTCAGCGCTCTCTGGTGCTTTGCGCAGTTGCCTGTGATTCTTCTGGGAAGGATTTTGCCTCTCTCAGAAACGTATCTCTTTAACTTGTTTGTGTCCTTGTAATCGATCACATTGTCTTTGCCGCAGAATACGCAAACTTTCTTTCTTCTGCGCATGCCGCCTCTTCTCCGTGCCGGAGCGTCAGGTCTTTCAGATTTATTGAATGCCATGATGGTTTACCTCCTGTTTGAATGTGGTACAAAATAGCGCAAAATCGCAGAGCGATTTTGCTTAGTTAAACGGCAGCTCCTCGTCGATTCCGTCCGGAATGTTCATGAAGCCGTCTGCTGCTGCGGAAGGCTGGGGTCTTGTAGGAGCGTTTCCGTAACCGCCGCCGACATAACCCCCATCGTTATTCGCCGCGCTGTTCTTGCTCTCTGCAAACTCCTGATCCTCTACAACAACATCTGTTGTGTACACTTTGACGCCGTCCTTGTTGACATAACTGCCTGTCTGGATACGTCCGGTCACCACAAGCTTGGTTCCCTTATGGAGATATCTCTCTGCGAACTCCGCGCTCTTGCCGAATGCAACGCATCCGATAAAGTCTGCGGAATTGTCGTCGCCGCCGTTATTGCGGGAAAATCTCCGATCCACTGCAAGCGTATATCTGGCGATCGCCATCGCATTTTCTCCCTGAGAATACCGAACTTCGGGATCTCTGGTGAGACGACCCATAAGAATAACTTTATTCATATTGACTCTCTTTCTTACTTCTCGTTCTTGACAACTAAGTATCTGAGTACGTTGTCCATGATGCGAACGCGGCTCTCGATCTCTGCCGGTGCAGAAGACTCAGCCTCGAACTGGATGAAGTAATAGAAGCCCTCTCTCATTTTCTGGATCTCGTAAGCGAGTCTCTTCTTGCCCCAGTCGTCAACGTTGGTGATGGTGCCGCCGAATCTCTCGATCAGGGCTTTGCACTTGTCAACAACCGCAGCTCTTTCTTCATCTTCGATTTTCGCACTGACAACCACAGCTAATTCGTACTTGTTCATGCTAATTTACCTCCTTTTGGTCTCTGGCCCCTTCCTTATAAAAGGAGCAAGGAATATATATCACGGGTTACTATGATAACATGGATCTCCGCAATTTTCAAGCTTTTCTTCTAATATCGCGAAGATTTTTTTCGACTAATTTGCGCGCGATCATGATCTGATGTCCGCAGCCTGCGCACTTCAACCGGAAATCCGCCCCGATCCGGAGCACTTCCCATTCCTTGCTGCCGCAGGGATGCTGTTTTTTCAGCGTCACCACATCCCCTACCTGAATATCCATGGCGTCCTCCTTATACAACCGTTCCGCATTTTCCTTACAGCGCCGCAAAAATCTCCCCGATGCTTCCGGTCACGACCAGATCTGCATCGGAATCCTTTGGCGTCGGCGTCCGGTTGATCAGCACCAGCTTATTCCCGCTGTAATAATCGACCAGCCCCGCCGCCGGATATACGACAAGCGACGTCCCGCCGATGATGAGCACGTCCGCCTCCCGGATGGCTGCGATCGCCTCCCGCATCGTATCCATATCAAGGCTCTCTTCATAAAGAACGACGTCCGGCTTGATGATGCCGCCGCACTCACAGCGCGGCACACCCGTGCTCTCTGCGACTGCCTCTGCGCCGTAAAAGCGATGGCAGCGCTCGCAGTAGTTGCGCAGCACGCTTCCGTGGAGCTCCAGCACCTTCCGGCTTCCCGCCGCCTGATGCAGCCCGTCGATGTTCTGCGTGATTACCGCCTTAAGCTTTCCCTGCCGCTCCCATTCCGCAAGCTTTTTGTGGGCGGCGTTTGGCTTTGCGCCGGGCGCCAGCATCTTTGCCCGGTAAAACCGGTAAAATTCCTCCGGATTCTGTTTAAAAAACGTATGGCTCAGGATCGTCTCCGGCGGAAACCGGTATTCCTGATGATACAGCCCGTCCGTGCTCCTAAAATCCGGTATCCCGCTTTCCGTGGACACGCCCGCGCCGCCGAAAAATACGATATTATCGCTCTGATCAATGATTTCCTTTAGTTTTTTCCGTTGCGAATCTGGCATATTTCATATCCTCGATCTTGATGTGGTCATGGAGCCACTTCTGCAGATATTCAAACACTTCCTGGATCATCGCATCCTGCGTCCCAAGGGAAAGCTGGGAGATCTGCTCTGCAAACTCGTCCAGCCGCTGCACAAAGAGCCTGTGCTGCTGCTTCTGCAGCTCCAGCCCGTCGTACTCCATCTTTTCCATCAGTTCCTCTTCATGGGTAAAGTGCATCTTCGTATAATCGTGCAGACGGTCCAGCAGACCGCGGATGTCGGCGCACTTAAACAGCATATTTTCATCCTCTAAAAGCGCCCGCACCTGATCTGTCAGATCCAGAAGCACAACGTGCTCCACATCCACCTCTTCCACTCCGCTCATGAAGTCATCCTTTGCTACCTGATTCATACCGCTTCCTCTCCTCGTAAATTCACGCTGCTTTGCCGTCTCCCTTAAGGGGCGGCTTTCTAAAAAAAGTGTATCATAAAGAAATTCTTTTTACAATAAATCCGGCTCCGATTGTTTGTGCATTTTAAAATACACGCGGGGCGTCAGTCCTGCAGGCAGCTCCGGCAGCGCACGCCCGTGGGGGTCGCCGCAAGCCCGCCTTCTCCCGTCTCCCGCACGCAGGCGGGCATCGCCATCCCGACTTCCCGCATCGCGTCTATTACCTCATCCGGCAGGATTCTGCTGCGCACGCCCGCCAGCGCCATGTCCGCCGCAGAAAGCGCCACCACCGCGCCGGAAACATTGCGCTTGACACAGGGCACTTCCACAAGCCCCGCCACCGGATCGCACACAAGGCCCAACAGATTTTTTAACGCCATCGCAGCCGCGTGGACGATCGCCTCTGCATCGCCGCCGCGCAGGTATGCCGCGCCGCCCGCCGCCATCGCAGCCGCAGAGCCGACCTCCGCCTGACAGCCGCCCTGCGCCCCCGCGATAAAGGCGCGGGACGCGATCACGCCGCCGATACCCGCCGCAACATAGAGCGCTTCCGTCATTTTTTCATCGGAAAATCCGTACTTTTCCTGCATACTTAAAAATACCGCGGGAACGACGCCGCAGGCTCCCGCCGTGGGGGCTGCCACGATCCGCTTCATGCATGCGTTGGATTCGCCCATTTTGACCGCTTTTGCCATCACGCGCCCTAAAAATTCCCCGCAGACCGGCTCTCCGTGGTCTGCATATTCCTGCAGCTTCCCGCCGTCCGTGCCGACCAGCCCGCTGCGCGATTTTAACGCCGGGTCATAGTTCTGATCCGCCTCGCGCATCGCCTGATACATCGCTTTTAACTGGGAAAAGGACTCTTCCTCTGAAATCTGCCGCTCCTTGCAGTCGTCCTCCTCCACGGCTTTCCAGAAGCCGCCCGTTATTTCCTCTGCCCGTCTGCAGAGCTCCTCTAATGAACGATACATTTATCTCTCCTCCAGACAAAGATAGATCACTTTTTCAATGCCGTCTTCCTTTTCCAGCTCCGCGATCTGCTCATAGGGCACTTCCTGATCGACCTCAATGACCATGACCGCCTGACCGCCGCGGGCGTCCCGGTACACCTGCATCGTCCCGATGTTGATGCCCGCCTCGCCCAGCCGCGACGTTACCTTTACGATACAGCCGGGTCTGTCCTGATTGTAGACGACAAGCGTCGGCGCTTCCCCCGAAAAATTCGCCGTCAGCCCGTCGATCTCGCTGATCCTGATCCTGCCGCCTCCGATGGACGCGCCGATCACCTCAAGCTTTCTGCCGCTGACGCCCGTTACCTCCAGCTTTACGGAATTGGGATGGGCGTTCTGCAGGGAAATCCCCTGAATGGAAAATTCCATTCCCGCTTTTTTTGCCTCCTCAAAGCTCTCCGGAATCCTCGGATCGTCCACCGCCAGCCCCAAAAGCCCTGCCACCAGCGCCCGGTCCGTGCCGTGTCCCCTGCCTGTCGCCAGAAAAGAGCCGTGCAGAAAAATATTCGCCTTCGCCACCTTTTCGCCCAGAAGCTTCGCGGTCGTCTGACCGATGCGCGCCGCGCCCGCCGTATGGGAGCTGGACGGACCGACCATTACCGGGCCGACAATATCCAGTATATTCATGCAATAAACCTCCTGTGGTATCATATCCTATCAATAACAGCTTTATCATACATGAATCCGGCACGAAAGGCAATCCTTATGAAAATCGGCATCGCTGGCTTTTTTGAAACATCTCACAACTACAGAAGGGCGCTTGCCTTTTCCCATGCGCGGCTGCCCTTTTCTGCGACCGACCCGCTCCTGACGGAGGTTTCCTTAGATCCCAATGCCGCGAAAGGCTGGGACGGTCTGATCCTGCCCGGCGGGGGCGACATCGATCCTGTGCTCCTGCCTGACCGGGGCAGCATCGCCCCTGCGCTCCTGTCTGATAGGGGCGGCACTGATCCTGCCCGGCTGTTTGACCGGAGCGGCACTGATCCTTCACTCCTGCCAAACCGGGGCAGCATCGACCCTGCTCTGGACCAAAAGCAGCTCGCCCTGCTTGCGCTGTTTGCACAATACCGCCGTCCCGTCCTCGGAATCTGCAAGGGGATGCAGCTGATCAACGTTTTTTTCGGGGGCGGGCTTTGGGAACATCTGGCGCAGGCAGAAACCCACCGCTATAAAGAGTGTGACCAGTTTCATCCTTCCCATGCAGAGAAGGATTCGTTTCTTGCACGCCTTTACGGGAAGGATTTTCCCGTCAACAGCGCCCACCATCAGGGCGTCAGCTTTCCGGGCAAAAATATCCGCATCATCCAGCGCGCCCCCGACGGCGTGATCGAGGGCATCGAGCATGCTTTTCTTCCTATCGTGGGACTTCAATGGCATCCGGAACGGCTGCTGCCCTGGTCGGACAATACAGGCAGCGTCGGATCCTTTCTTATAAAAAAGGACATTCCGTCTGCGGCAGACGGCTCTCTTATTTTTGCACAGTTTCTTACAGCCGTCCGCACAGATATGCACAGGCGTTGAGCAGCGTGTCCGGGCGCTTTCCTGCGATGAAATAAAAATCCAGCTCCTCCTTCTCCTCCATGCACAGCTGGGAGCCGTACACCGGAACCGTACACGCGATGACCGGGCGCTCGGACGCAATCAAAAGCCCGTATCCCCTGTCCGAGATCAAAAACGGAAGCTCCTCTGCATCCCTGTGGGAAATATAGCGGGCTGTCTTTTCCAGCCCGATCCCCGCCTTTCCGGCAGCCCCCGCCGCATAGAGCTTTTCTTTTTTGTCCCAGTCGGGAAACAGCCGGCTTTTGCAGCCGGAAACGCTGCTTTCGATCAGCCGCGGCTCCTTCGGGTTTTCTGCCAGAAGAAGCGTCTTTTCCTTTGTCAGATAACGCAGCGCCCCTGTCGCCTTATCCGCCTGAATGCACAGCTCCGGCGTCGTCAGCTCCACCGCCGTCCGGCTCTCCTTATAC
>CEAE01016163.1_pt1 | contig 19702 bp, 19 predicted proteins | sample 554951 | NCBI WGS metagenome assembly CEAE01 (sample SAMEA3182076, study PRJEB8094) | gut metagenome | biome: human; feature: gut; material: Stool; isolation source: human stools | place: Canada | collected 2012-03-28
AATGCAAAATGGATGGCAATCTACAATGATTTTGTTGATTGCTATGAGAACGGTATGACTATGATAGAGATTGCAAGAAGGAATAATGTCAGTGAGAGAACGATTTACAGGTATAAAGCGTATTATGACAAGATGAGGAAAGTGGAAGTTGATGAGTAGATCATTTTCATTGCATAAAGTGGTTGTATGGATTTTGTGGTCACAAATTGTGACCGCAAGACAAGGAAGGAAATCTTATGGCAGAAGAGAAGAAAGAAGAGATTGCAGTAATTGAAATTACAGAAGAGTATATGAAAGAAAGAATTTATGAAATCAGAGGTCAAAGAGTAATCTTAGACTCAGATCTTTCTGAAATATATGGTTATACCACAAAAGCATTCAACCAACAGGTAAAAAATAATATTGAGAAATTTGATGAAGATTTTATGTTCGAATTAACGGATGATGAGGTAGAAGATTTGCGGTCAAATTTTTTGACCGCAAATCTTAACAGTAAGAGTAGATATAATCCTCATGTATTTACAGAGCAAGGACTATATATGCTGATGACTGTTTTAAAAGGGCCATTGGCTGTTAAACAGAGTAAGGCATTAATAAGAACCTTCAAAAGAATGAAAGATTACATATTAGAAAATCGTGATTTAATCGGTCAGAGAGAATTACTTCAGTTAAGTATGGAGACTGCAAATAACAGAATTGAAATCAGCAAAATCAATTCTGATATGATATCTCTTGAAAAACAGATTTCTGATGTTGCAGAAGGATTGAAGGATGTAGTGACGAAATCTGAACTTGCGGATATGATGAACAGTTTTATTTCAGATGATGATGAAAAATGGCTTATGTTTAATGCAAAATTTAGTAGTGCGGATGAGGTTTACGAGTCTATTTACAGGCAGGCAAAGTCATCAATATATGTGGTTGATAATTACATTGGTTTAAGAACGCTGGTACATCTTAAGAATTCTCCAACAGGAGTAAATATTATTTTATTTAGCGATAATGTTGGGAATAATAAACTTCACAACATAGAATATACGGATTTCCGTAAGGAATATCCAACTGTAAAACTGTCAATGAAGAAGACTGGTGGCATATTCCATGATCGGTTTATCGTGCTGGATTATGGAACGGCGGATGAGAGAGTCTTTCTGTGTGGTGCTTCTTCCAAGGATGCCGGGGCTAGAATAACAAGCATCGTTGAGGATTACGGAATAGCCAAATACAACTCTGTTATTGCAGGATTATTGAAAAATTCGGCATTAGTATTACCGAAATAGGAGTGTGAGATTATTGAAGAAGAAAACAAGATGTTACATATATACTCGTGTATGGATAATCTGGATGCTACAGATATTCATTACGATAAAAAATTTCAGATTTACAGAGACGATTAGATACCCAATATGATAAAATAGATGAAGTGGAAGAGGCAATCGCAGATTTGAAGTCTCGGGTATATGAACTTAAGAAAAATCAGATTGATGCTGAAAAGAAACAGTTTATGCAGGCATTTATTGAGCTTATCGACATCTTTACGGAAAGACGTGAAGATGGTAATTAGATTAGGAATATCAAATTTCAGTTTCCGACACTTGAAACGGTTTGTTTGTTGTCGCGAGTGTAAGCGTAAAATCAACGGTATTAATGAAGAAAAACATATTCCATCTTACGTGCAAATGGTGTAGAATAATACCAATACACGGAGGACAAACATGAGAACGCTATATACATTTGACAAACACAACTATTCCGATGATATGGAGGTATTTGAGCGCTTCGCGGTGCGCGCGGTTATTATCAGAGACGGCAAGCTTGCCATGCAGCAGGCCGGTGAGGGCTACTACAAGATACTGGGCGGCGGCATCGATGCAGGCGAGACCAACGAGGTTGCGTTGGCACGGGAGGTGCGCGAGGAGGCAGGGCTTCTTGTCGTGCCGGAAAGCATCAGGGAGTGTGGCAAGGTCATAGAAAAGAGACGCGATATATTTGAGGCTGACAAGATATATTACTGTCACACCTACGTGTATTTCTGTGATGTGAAGGACGAGCATGTGGCAGCACAGATGACAGACAGCGAGATAAGGCTTGAGTATCATCTGTCATGGGCTACGCCGGATGAGATAATAAAGGCCAACAGCGCTTTTCTTGATAAAGAATGGATAGCAAGAGACACTAAGATTGTTGAGTTGATAAAAGAAATGTGTTAAAATAATGCCTGGATGTAAATCCGGGCATTTAATATAAGGAGAAGCAGTATAAATGGATAAAAATAAAATCAAAAATAAATTAAAGGACGATCCGGCCTTCACTCTTGAGGTGCAAAACCCGGAGGTTGAGGCGCTGATGACACAGTATTCAAGCGACAAAAAGGCGGAGACGCTCAATAAGCTCATTGAAAAATGCACTAAGAGCAGATTCCTGGTACCTGCAAATGTCGGAGAGAACAACAAGCCGATTCCGCTATTTATTAAAAACGGTGAGGGAGAGGCTTTCATGCCGATTTATACCTCAAAGGCACAGCTTTCTAAGGATCATCCGTCACCATGCATTGTAAATATGCCGTTTCTTGCAGTCAACAATATGGTGGCAAATAAAGAGTCAAAGCTTGATGGTATCGCATTCAACCCGTTCACTCACAATCTGATTTTCAAAAAGCCTCTTGTAGAAAAGATTGAGGCAGTGGAAAAGGCCAGAAGAGAGGGACATCCTACATCACCGACAAAGGGCAAGACTGTACAGATGACAGCAGAGCAGTATGTCATCTTTGAGCGTATGCAGTATGAGCATATTTTCCTGCCGGCGAAGATGTTTGAGGGCGGAAAAGAGTTCATGGACCGACTTGCCGATGAGAAGGAAAAGTTAATAGATGAGCTGTACGAGGAGGCATATCAGCAGAAGCGTATGTATCCATATATGGAGGAGGATTTCTCTGTTATGTCTATGCAGATTTCTGATACGCTTAATGTCACCAGAGTTGATTTCCCGACAAGAGATATGGCTCCAAACTGCGCAATCCGTGCTTATCTCGTGTGGGATGATGCTGCATCACAGGGCAGATATTTTGTAATTGATGCGAAGGGCGATAAAACTACTGAGCTGGCTGAGATTACAGAGGATTACAAGCGTCTTGGATATGGAGCTGCACCGGTTGAGGGGGCTGAGCTTCAGACTGTTCTTGACCTGGTTAAGAACAGTGCAGAGGAACAGAATTAGAAAAGTAATGTAGGGCAGGATATATAAAGGAGGTCGTGTATGAAGGAGTTTTTAGGCAGAATAAAGGCTGATTTTCTACTGTCATCAGTGCTTTGCATAGCGCTGGGACTGGTGTTTATCATATGGAGGGCTTCGGTGCTCACGATTGTGGCCAATGTGCTTGCGGTAGTGCTTATCATCATCGGAGTGGTCTATATGTGCAGCTATTTTTTGAATATAGTTACGAATGGTTTTTCAGCGATGCTGGGGCTTGTGGTTTTGGCAGTGGGTATATGGTTTCTGGTACAGCCAAAGGTTGTGGTGAGCCTGATACCTATAGTCATCGGTCTGGTGCTCATTTTTCACAGCATCAGGAGCATTATTGAGGCGGTGGATGCCAGAAAATACGGTTACGGAGGCTGGAGTGTCGGCCTGATTTTTTCAATAATCAGTCTGATTTTTGGAATAATCTGTGTGACAAATGCATTTGATGTAATGAAGACAGCCACTGTTGTTGTCGGTATCATACTGATTTTCAACGGAGTGTCCAATATCTGGATTACAAGCCGTGCTACAAAGGCGGAGAGCGCCTACAACAAGCAAAAGGAGTTTGAGGCAACGTTTGTTGAGGATAGAAAAGAGGACAATTAAGCAGTAACAGAAAGGCGACAGAATGCGTCGGATGGAGTTTAAGATGGAGAGACCCGGACTTACCAAGGTCGGTGACCATCTGAAGGTAACAGAGAGCAAGCTTCCGACTTCATATTATTATACGATAGAGCATGCGATTGCCATGTCGGGAAACTACGTGGTCAGCGAGAGGCTCAAAAGCCGTGAGGGCGATGTCGTGGATGTGAGGGAGACTGAGAAGGGCTACTTTGTCACGATGGAGTTTGATGAGTAATGACACAGCAAGGTAAGAATGCAATAGATCTGGTGCTCGCTGAGAGCCTTATAGAGCTTTCAGCGAAAAAGCCAATCGATAAGATTACAATTAAAGAGATAACGGACAAGGCCGGAGTTATCCGCCCCACGTTTTACAATCATTTTCAGGACAAGTACGAGCTGATAGAGTGGATTATCAAAAGCGAGCTGCTTGAGCCCATCAAGCCACTGCTCAATGCCGGAATGATTTTTGAAGCGATTGTGCTGATGCTCAATAATATTTCGGCAAACAGTGTTTTTTACAAGAAAGCACTAAAGCTGGAGGGTGCAGTGACGTTTAATCAGATTGCCATGAAGTGCGTCTACGAGATGTTTATGAATATCATAAACGAAAAGAGTACAGGAAAGAAATCCAAATACCGCTGGCTCACACCGGAGGTGATTTCTACATATTATGCGCAGTCGTTGTGCTTTATCACGGAGGGCTGGATAGCCCAGGGCATGGATGATATTGAGCCGAAGGAGATGGCGGAGGCATACATGTATCTGATTACGCGCTCGATGGATGATATACTAAGTGAGCTGTAGAGGACAATTGCCATGGAAAATGACGGCTTAAGCAAGCTCATAAAGCAGAATCATAAAGAGGCATGTGTTCATATAAATATGAAAATGCTGTGAAAAGGTGTCAGAAATCAAATACAATATCATATATGTGTCATATCGGATATACAAATTGATGGATTTGTATATCTCACATGACAAATCGAAGAGATTGAATATTTATTTATTCGGTCTTTTTTTTTATACTTCAATACGAATAAAAGAAAGAGTGGTGAATCTAATGATTAAATTTGGAAAAGGAGTCGTAAAACATCGTGTGCTGATACTGATAGTTGCATTTGCACTGCTTATACCGTCGGGCATCAGCTTTATCAACACGAGAATCAACTTTGATATCCTTTCTTATCTGCCAAGCCAGATAGAGACTATGAAGGGTCAGGATATCATGGTAGATGAGTTTGGAACCGGAGCGTTGTCATTTGTGATCTTAGAGGATATGAAGGATCAGGACATAGAGACTCTGGCGGATGACATAGAGGACCTTAAGGGTGTAAATGATGTCATCTGGTACGGAACAATCGCTGATTCCACATTGCCAAGAGAGGCAATTCCGGATGAGGTGTACGACGCATTCAACAACAAGGATGCAAACAGCCAGCTCATGCTCGTCACCTACAGTGACACAATGGGTTCGGATGAGACAATGGAAGCCGTCAACAAGATGGATAAGATGGTGAAAAACCACTGCTTCGTAGCAGGAATGGCAGCGGTCAACGCAGATACAAAGACACTTGTTATGCAGCAGGCTCCTATATATGTCATCATAGCAGCATTGCTTTCAATGCTTGTCATGGGAATTACAATGGATTCAATAATTGTTCCGATGTTATTCCTCCTAAGCATAGGAATGGCTATTATCTATAACCTGGGAACAAACTTTATACAGGGACAGATTTCATACCTGACACTGGCACTGACAGCAGTATTGCAGCTCGCCGTAACAATGGATTATTCGATTTTCCTGTGGCACAGCTATCAGGAGCAGATAGACAGATATGACGGAGACAAGAAGCGAGCCATGGCACATGCCATTTCCCACACAATTGTCTCAGTAACAGGAAGCTCAATCACAACAATCGCAGGCTTCGTAGCCCTCTGCTTCATGAGCTTTACACTTGGACTTGACCTGGGAATCGTAATGGCAAAGGGCGTTGTATTCGGAGTTATCGGATGTGTAACAATTCTCCCTGCACTGATTCTTGCATGTGATAAGGCAATCGAGAAGACAAAGCACAAGATTCTTATGCCGGATGTTTCCAGGATTGCAAGCTGGGTAACAAATCATTATAAGATACTTGCAGTGATTTTTATCGTAGTGCTCATCCCGGCAATATACGGATACACTCATGATCAGGTCTACTATGACCTTGCAGGAACCATGCCTGACAGTGCATACAGTAAGCAGGCCAATGAAAGACTCGACAAGGAGTATGCTATGGGTGCCACACATATCATCATCGCACCGAGCGATATGTCAAAGGCAGACAGCATAAGCATGATAGATGATATCAAGAAGGTCGATGGAGTAAAGCTTGCAGTATCACTTGACTCAATACTTGGACCTACAATACCGGATGATATGGTGCCGGATGAGGCAAAGGAGATATTCAAAAACGGTGATTACCAGATGATGCTTGTTTCATCAAAATATGAGACAGCATCTGATGAGGTAAACAACCAGATTACAGAGATTAAAAAGATAGTAAAGAATTACAGCGAGGACGCAATGCTTATCGGTGAGGCACCTTGTACAAAGGATCTTATCACTATCACAGATACAGACTTTAAGCGTGTAAGTGCAGTATCAATCGTATTGATATTCCTTATCATCCTCATAGTATTCAAATCGGTATCGCTTCCAATCATACTTGTAGCGGTCATCGAGTTTGCAATCTTTGTAAACATGGGAATTCCGGGATTTACAGGAACAAAGCTTCCGTTTATCGCGAGCATCGTAATCGGAACCATACAGCTTGGTGCAACGGTTGACTATGCGATACTTATGACCACAAAGTACAGAAAGAACAGATACACCGGAATGGACAAAAAGCCGGCAATCACAAAGGCACTTGCAGATTCGACAAACTCAGTTATCGTCAGTGCACTCTGTTTCTTCGCCGCAACCTTTGGTGTAGGACTTTATTCAAACATTGATATGATCAGTTCTATCTGTATACTGCTTGCACGAGGCGCAATTATCAGTATGTTTGTAGTAGTATTTATACTTCCGTCAATGTTTATGATTTTTGACAAAGTAATATGTGCCACAAGCGCAGGCTTTAAAAACAAGAACCTGACAGCTTAGTAATCTGATTAATCATAAATGAGGGATAAAATAGTTTTTGACCCTCATAACATAAAAATATGACCTCAAAAACAAAATCAGGAGGAATAAGACATGAAATTACCAGAATTGAAAGAAAAGTTAAAAAGTAAATATATTGTCCGTGTTGTAGCCGGAGTCCTCACAATAGCACTTGTAGGTACAGGAATCGGAGCAACAGCAGTTTTTGCAGAGAAGAACAGCAGCACAGCAGTCACAGCCGAGGCAGACAGCACAACAGGAAGCAGCAAGGATGCTGATGACATAGCAGATAAGCTCATGGACAGCGTATCATTAAAGGATAACGACGCAGACAAGGACGAGAGCGTATACCTCATCTCAGATGCAAACGGAAACGTAAACAAAACAATCGTAGTAGATCACCTTAAAAATAAAGACAAAAAGGATACCTTGGAGGATGCTTCAAACCTTTCAGATATCGAGAACGTAAAGGGCAAGGAAAAATTCACACAAAGCGGTGACAAGCTCACCTGGCAGGCCGGTGGCAAGGACATTTACTATCAGGGCACAGCAACAGAGGAACCGCCTGTAACACAGAAGGTTACATATTACCTCGATGGAAAAGAAATCTCACCTGAGGACCTTGCAGGAAAATCAGGAAAGGTCAAAATCCGTTTTGACTACACAAACACCACATCATACACAGAGACAGTAAACGGCGAGAAGCAGACAGTTTCCGTACCATTTGCAGCAATAACAGGACTTGTACTCGGTGATGGCTTCGAGAATATCGAAGTGACAAACGGCAAGGCTGAGGTAAGTGATTCATCAAGCGTAGTGCTCGGATATGCACTTCCGGGCTTAAAGAACAGCCTCGGAATCAAGGACAAAGACCTCGATGGCGATGTAAATATCCCTGAATACATGGAAATGACAGCAGATGTGAAGAATTTCTCAATGCCTGCAGCCATGACCTTCGTGGTAAACGCGTCTGATTATGTAAGCACAGACGGAATTGACACATCAGACCTCGATGACATGATAAATGACTTAAAGGATGCCTCAACACAGCTTCAGGATGGCTCAAAGACACTGGCAGAGGGTACTGACACACTTGCTGACGGACTTTCAACATTGCAGAGCAAGCTCGGCACATTCGCATCAGGAGTTGGCACACTGCAGAATGGACTTAAGACATATACTGATGGTGTTAGTACATTAAGTGGTGGACTGAATACACTTGGAAACAGCACAGGAGCCCTTGTGTCAGGAGCAGATAAGCTTAATAGTGGAGCAGGCCAGCTTGCAAGTGGAAGTGCAACACTTAAGGATGGACTTAAGGCGTATACAGATGGAGCCAGCATACTCAATGGTGGACTGAATACACTTGGAAACAGTACAGGTGCATTAGTTGATGGAGCAGATAAGCTTAATAGCGGAGCAGGACAACTGGCAAGTGGAAGTGCAACACTTAAGGATGGCTTGAAATCATATACGGATGGAGCAAGTCAGTTAAATACAGGCTTGAACCAGCTTAATGACAACACAGGAAGTCTTGCAACAGGTGTGACCAGCCTTAATGATGGGGCAAAAACGCTTTCGGATGGTATTAATGCTGCAAACAAGGGCGCAGCAGGAGTATCTGCAGGTGCAGCACAGCTAAAGACAAGTATTGATACGGCAAAAACAGGAGCTGATTCTCTTGCAGCAGGAGCAAAGCAGGTTGATGAAGGAGTTGGTCAGTTGACACAATCTTTATCAGATATGCCTGAAACAATCAAAACCAATATAAATAAATCTCTGGAACCACTGAATGAATTAAATGTCGGAACATTATTTAAAACTCTTGGATATATTAATACAGATAAGATTACAGCAGACAATGTATCAGCAGCAGCGGATGCAGCAGTAAACAATGCAAGAGATATAATAGATGCTTTGACTAATATGCAGAATCAGAATCCATCTGCAACTTATAATCAGATACTTGTTGGTCTGTCTCAGGGAAAAGGTGCTGTATCAGTATATTCTGCCGTGAACCAAAGTATAACAGACAGTGCTTCCACAGTGCAAGCTTTAAAGGATGGCTCAGCAAAGGTATCAGATGGTGCGTCATCATTAGATGCTGGTTTAGGACAGTTGTCAAATGGAGCATCTGAGTTGTCAAGCGGAGCTTCTGATTTAGCAAAAGGAACTACACAGCTTGCAACAGGAGCTACAGAGCTTCAGACAGGCACACAAAGTCTTGCAGATAAATTACCAGAGCTGACAAAAGGAATCACCAGCCTTGTAAATGGTTCAAACGAGTTAGTTAAAAACAATGATACACTTAATGTCGGAGCAACAGCACTCAATGCCGGAGCAAGCCAGCTTTCAGCCGGAACACAATCACTTATGAACTCAGTACCGACGCTTACAAGTGGAATCAAGAAACTTGTGTATGGCTCAAATACATTAGTAGCAAACAACGATACATTAAATGCTGGAGCCACAGCACTCAATGCCGGAGCAAGCCAGCTTTCAGCCGGAACACAGTCACTCATGAACTCAGTACCAACTCTTACAAGCGGTATCAAGCAGCTTGTAGACGGTTCAAACACACTTGTAGCAAACAATGCACAGCTCAATAGCGGAGCCTCACAGCTTGCAGATGGAACAAATCAGATAGTTTCAGGTGTTGACCAGCTCACAACAGGTTCTAAGACACTTTCAGAGGGTGCACACACACTTGCAGACGGTATGGTACAGTTCAATGAGGAGGGAATCAACAAGATTCTCGACGCATACAACGGTGACTTAAAGCCATTCACCGACAAGCTTCAGGCAGTAATTGACGCAGGTGAGGAATATCAGACATACTCAGCAATCGCTGATGGACAGACGGGCAGCGTTAAGTTCATATATAAATTAGCTTCAATAGATGCTAAGGCAGATAGCGACAAATAATTAATTAAAGGATGTTTGTACATTAGGGGGAGGCAAAAATGGGCTGGATAGAATATCTGTTAATCGTGGCGGGAAGTTCGCTTGAGATTTTCGTTGCGATGGAATGTCAGGGATCCCTGATCCAGAAAGTAAATAAGAAACAGCTTACAGCCATTTGCTTCATAGTTGCAGTTTGCCAGTTGTTAGCAATGTACATCGGGTATTTCCTGTCAAGCTTCCTTAATGGGAAATACTCGGTGAAGGATGAAGCACTTTTAGGAGAGATAATTTCTATCGGAATACTGATAGGACTGGGAATCAGGCTTATAGGAAAGGCTATAAGAAATGAAAGGATTGAGGAGCATTGTCAGGCGCAGCTTGACATGAAAAGAGTGTTAAGGATAGCAGGAATCACCGCATTTTATACGGTTCTTGCAGGAATAGCATTCGGCTTTCTTGGTACCGGACTTCTCACCATTATGATAATGGTGGCGCTGCTCACTGTCATCTGTATAGTGGCAGGCATTTACACAGGATATCATTTCGGTTTCGAGCAGAAGACAAAGGTATATATCGTGGGGGCGATACTATTTTGGGCGGCTGGAATTGATGTGATAGTAAGGCTTGTAAGTGCAACATAATGCATAGGGCTCTGTTCGTAAGGACAGGGCTTTTTTGCTGTCCATTGAAGTATGAAATCCTTTGCTTGCAATGTCAAAGTAAATGCTATAGAATATTTTCATACTTAATAATACGCAAATGAGGAGATTTAAAGTTATGAAACAGAAATTGAGAAACCTTTCGGCACCGGCCAATATAATATTTGCCATTCTTGCAGTTTTTATTTTCATTGCACCCTTGCAGTGGAGCGGAAAAGTTCTGGGACTGATTCCGGGCATGGAAAAGGCGGATGACTATCTGCTGCAGGCTATTGTGGAGACCGTTGTTTTAGTTATTTTTCTTGGCATCACATATTTATTTGGGCTGTGGGATATCTTTAAGGAAAATGCAGCAGGATGGACAAGAAGCTTATACACAGGTGGTTTTTTCATAGTTTATTGTCTGTATGCTGTTGTTTCAGGTATTTATATGTGCTTTTTGAGCGAGCATGGTGATGTGAAGGCATTTTACAACATACTCTTTTTCTTTATCGCGGTCTGCCTTGTAGGGCTCGTTGAGGAGCTGGTGTTCAGAGGCGTAGTGTTCAATCTGCTGCTGAGAGCTTTTCCAAAGACGAAAGGTGGAATCACAGGAGCCGTAGTTTTGGGAGGCGTACTGTTTGGATTGATGCATTTTTCCAATATGGGCGCAGGGGTTAAGTTCAGCAGTTGTCTGATACAGGTTATTTCAGCAGGTCTCATGGGCGTGCTGTTTTGCATGATATACGCGTCTACACGTAATTTCTGGATACTTGCCATTTTCCATACTGTTGTAGATATGGGAGGACTTTTATCATCGGGAATATTTGAGGGAGGAGGAGTGGCCGACAGGATTAATGAGTTTTCGGCAATGAACTGTGTCGCTTTTATCGTGCTCGGTATTCCTATGCTTGTTATGCTGCGTAAATCAAGGCGTATCCGTCTTGAGATGCTCTACAATAATGAGACTATCATAGATGACGAGAGGGAGGGCGCTAAGCTTGCAGTTGTTTCACTGGTGCTTGGTATTTGCAGTATTATTTTCTCGTTTTTTGGATATCTGATGGGACTTGGAATTGTCGGCATGCTTGCTTCCAAAATGTCAAAAAGGGCAAAGCAGTATAACAATGCAATAGCAACTGCCGGTATGATTACATCGATAATAGGATTTGTGCTGTCGGTAATCTGCACGATTGGCATGATGGTGCTGTTTGCAAGCGGCATGTACGACAGACTTGTTAATATGTCGATGCTGCAATAATACGAAGCAGACCTTTGAATGTGGCATAAAGTCTACATTCAAGGGTCATTTTTTAAGGAGAAACCATGAATATTTTACTGACAGCAATAAATGCAAAATATATACATTCAAACCTCGCAGTTTATTCACTGCGCGCCTGTGCCGGGGAGTACAGGGATGCTGTGGAGCTTGCAGAATACACGATAAACAATCAAAAGGATTACATTCTTGAGGAGCTTTATAAGAGAAAGCCCGACGTACTTTGTTTTTCGTGCTATATATGGAATATTGATTATGTGACTGATATTGCACGCGAGTATAAAAAGCTTTGTCCGTCAGTGCCGATATGGGTTGGAGGCCCTGAGGTGTCTTACGAGGTGGAGGCATTTCTGCGGGAAAATCCATACATAGACGGTGTGATGATTGGCGAGGGAGAGGATACCTTTAGAGAGCTGTGCGGTTACTATGCGCATAAAAGAAAGCTTAGTGATATTGCAGGCATTGCTTTCAGAAAAAACAGCACAGGTAATAGTACAAGTGTGAACAACATAGGAGGCAATAAAGCCGGTGAAATAGTATTCACAAGTCCACGCCCAATCAAAAACATGAGTGAAATCCCATTCTGCTATGATACTCTCGATGATTTTTCAAACCGCATCATCTACTACGAGAGCAGCAGGGGATGCCCGTTTTCGTGCAGCTACTGTCTGTCATCGGTGGATAAGACACTGCGTTTCAGGGATACTGAGATTGTCAAAAGAGAGCTTAAGTTTTTCATAGACCAGAAGGTGCCACAGATTAAGTTTGTGGACAGAACCTTCAACTGCAATCATGCTCATGCCATGGAGCTGTGGCGCTTTATAAAGGCAAATGACAATGGTGTGACAAACTTTCACTTTGAGATATCGGCGGATCTGCTGAATCAGGAGGAGCTTGAGCTGATTTCTGATATGAGACCAGGGCTTATACAGCTTGAAATCGGTGTGCAATCCACTAATGAGGTCACGATTAAGGAGATTCATAGGACTATGAAGCTTGAGAGGCTTAAGGAGGTTGTGAAGCTCATTCAAAGCGGCAACAATATCCATGAGCATCTGGACCTGATTGCAGGGCTGCCATACGAGGACTATGACAGCTTTGGGCGTTCCTTTGATGAGATTTATGAGCTTAAGCCAAACCAGCTGCAGCTTGGATTTTTAAAGGTGCTCAAGGGCTCGTACATGTTCGAGCATGCCGCGGAATATGGTATTGTGTACCATGACAAGCCACCGTATGAGGTCATGTCCACAAAATGGCTTTCGTTTGATGATGTGATAAAGATTAAGCGCGTCGAGGATATGCTTGAGGTGTATTACAACAGCGGACAGTTTGAGATTACGATGAAGCTCATGGAGTGTATCTTTGACAGTGCGTTTGAGTTTTTTCAGGAGCTTGGAGATTTTTATGAGGCAAACGGCTATTTTGGAATGAGCCATTCGCGCATCAGAAGGTGTGAGATACTGCTTGAATTTCTGGCTTTATACCTGCATGGCTGTGACAGCGATGCTATGACTTCTGTGGTATTATCCGAAAATGCCGGAGATAGAGATAATACTGATTTTGACGAAAATGCCATAGATAGAGATAATACTGATTTTGATGAAAATGCGCAGATTTACAGCATGATTCAGGAGTCACTCATCTTTGATTTGTACTATCGTGAGAACTGCAAGAGCCGCCCGAGGTGGGCCACAGATATAGGAAGCTTTAAGCACATGACACATGCATACTGTAAGAATGGAAAGCTGTCGCATGTGGAGCCGTTCCACTATATTTTTCCGGACAAGCACACGCGCAAGCTGGATGAACTGCCAAAGTATTATAAGGAGCCGGTGTGGGCGCTTTTCCACTACGACATGAGAGACCCGCTTGACCACCAGGCGCTGGTGGAGTATATAGAATAACAGTAACGCGATATGGCTATAGCGGAGTATATAAAATAACAGTAATGTGATACGACTATAGTGTTAAAAACCGGGAAGGTTTACGGACTAAGAAAAATGAGCAACATAGACAATATAAAAAATTACACGGTGATTGACCTTGAAATGACAGGTCTTTCCGCCAAAAATGACAAGATAATAGAGATAGGTGCGGCACGTGTGAGGGGCGGCGAGATAGTGGATACGATATCCACACTGGTAAATCCGAAGCAGCATATTCCACAACGTGTGCAGGAATTAACGGGAATTACCGACAGTGATGTGGAAAATGCGGCAGATATGGACGAGGCTGTGGATAACCTGCTTGATTTTATCGGAGATGATATCATACTTGGGCAGAATGTGACCTTTGATTACAGCTTTTTAAAGCAATGGGCGGTAAATCACAAGCGAACCCTTTCGCTGAATGCATATGATACGCTGAAAATAGCCAGAAAATGTCTGCCTGCTGAGCAGTCAAAGAAGCTGGAGGATTTGTGCGAGTATTTTGGTGTAAATAGGGAAAATGCGCACAGGGCGCTCGATGATGCGATAGAGACAAAGCAGATATTTGAAAAGCTGCTTGCACTGATGGATGAAAAGGGTGAGCCGGTGGAGTCAAAGTCACTTGTATACAAGGCAAAAAAACAGACACCCGCCACGGCCCATCAGGTCAGACAGTTAAAGGAGCTGATGACTGAGTATGGAATAGCAGATGTCATATCGTGGGATAACCTGACCAGAAGTCAGGCCTCAAGGCTGTACGATGAATATCGCAGCAAGTACATTAATAGGTGTGAGTAATTACCGGCCGAGGCGGCATCAGTCTGTAAGCTCTCAAGCATTGAAACAAATTTCGTGAAATTATCATCATATTCAGACAGTTTTTTAAAATTGAGAATGCCATATTTAAGCTTTAAATCAGTGTTTGTCATTCAGGTGAGATTGACAAGAGTTTTATCCCTTAAATCATTTATTTTATCATTATTTAATGGAAAAAACTTTTCCGGTATGGTAATATAACACAGGTCAGTGGTATCTCCGCGGAGGGGTGAGTTGGCCTTACGCTCCTTTTCCCAGAACTCCTCGGTGACCTTTGCCTGGGCAGAATCAGCCCTCTTTATGGCAAAAGTGATCACTGCAATAAATAAAATGAACAAAATTAGACAAATTGGAATCATATGTTGGAAAATCTTTTCTCATATATGAAAATAGTATAACTCATTTTTGAACAGAGGTGAATAGTATGTACGATTTTAATAAAAAAAGAAATCAGAAGGTGGTTGCTATAGTGATAATAGTGGTTATAGCAGCGATGCTTGTGACAACATTTGTGTCAAGTCTTGTATAGCTTTTCTTGAAATATGGAAAAAATATGATAATATGATATAAAATGCAGTTCAGTTAAGCGGATGACAGGGGCGCTTTTAACAGCCCCAGGAAAAGGAAGCGGAAATGAAGATTAATAAAAAAGCATTATTACTGGGTACAATGGCATTTGTGCTTGTGGCAGCATCAGGCATGGTAAGTGCATATGCAAGCGGTTCGTCAGGCACAAAGAAGGCAAAGGTACAGACAATTACAGAGGGTGTGTGCATTGGCAGTGTGGATGTAGGCGGTATGACAAAGGAAGAAGCAAAAAAAGCAGTTGATGCCTATGTTGACAGCATAAAGGATACATCCTTTTCATTAAAGGGTGCCAATGGTTCATTTGATGCAACAGCACAGGAAATGTCTGTTTCGGCGGACACTGATGCAGCGGCGGACGAGGCTCTTTCAGTGTGCCATGAGGGCAGCCTGATTGACAGATTTGTGGAGTCAGAGGAGCTCAAAAAGGGCAATGTTGCCGTCAATATGTATCTGTCGGTTGATAAACAAAAGACCGCAAATATGATTTATGATAAGAGCGACGAGCTCAATATAAAGGCAGTTGACAATTCGCTGCAGAGAAACGGCGACAGCTTCGATTTTGTTCCGGGACAGGAAGGCAAAGAGGTCGATGTGGTAAAATCAGTCTATGCCATAAATGACTTTTTGCAGAATAGCTGGGATGGCTCGGCGAATGAGATAGAGCTGGTCACAAATACGGTTCAGCCGAGGGGTTCAAAGGAAGAGCTCTCAAAGATTAAGGATAATCTGGGAGGCTTTTCTACCGATTTCAGCAGCTCGGCAGCAGGGCGTGCAACCAATGTAAAGAACGCATGCAGCCTGATAAACGGCAGTGTCATATATCCGGGGGAGCAGTTCTCGGTTTACGAGGCTATCAGCCCTATCACAACTGACAACGGCTATCAGATAGCAGGCGCATATGAGAACGGTCAGGTAGTTGACTCGGTAGGTGGAGGTGTGTGTCAGGTTGCGACCACTCTCTACAATGCGGTTATAAGGGCTGAGCTTGACATAGTGCAGCGCTACAACCATTCCATGATAGTAAGCTACGTAAAGCCATCTGACGATGCGGCAATCGCAGGTACCTACAAGGATCTTAAGTTTAAAAATAATCTGGACAATCCGGTGTATATAGAGGGCTATTGCAGTGGTGGAGTCATCACCTTCAATGTGTACGGAGTGGAGACGAGACCGGCAAACAGGGAAATTTCATTCAGGAGTGAGACGATTTCCGAGGAGGATCCGGTTACGCAGTTTAAGTTTGATGCAGGTCAGCCGGTCGGTTATTTCAACACCGAGCAGTCTGCGCACAAGGGACTGACCGCAAGGCTCTGGAAGACGGTCACAGTCGATGGTGCAGTGCAGAGCGATGAGGTATTCAACAACAGCAAGTACAAGTCATCACCGAAAATCGTGACGGTTGGTACAGCAGGAGCATCAGCGGAGGTTGTTGCGCAGCTTCAGGCGGCGGCAGCGGCTAATGATGAGGGCTCGGTTAAATCCATTGCTGCGTCTGCGGCAGCAGCGGCTCAGGCAGCACAGGCTCAGGCAACCCAGACACAGGATCCAAACGCGGCAGCTCAGACACAGAGCGCGCAGACACAGACTACAGATCCGAATGCAGCAGGGCAGACACAAGGTGCTCAGACACAGCCGACAGACCAGAATGCGGCAGGACAGGCACAGGGCACCCAGACACAGCAGCCGGCAGGACAGACGCAGTAAATGCCCGCAGGTAGTTGTTTCTGATGTAGTTATTTGCAATCAATGCACCGGGCTGCAACAGTATACACAGCATATTATTATTAGGAACAGAAAAACACATGAAAAACGGTAAAATATCAGAGTCGGTTTTAAAGCGCTCTGTCTTAAAACAACTTCATACCAAAAGCGACAGAATACTTTTTAAACCGGCAGTAGGTGAGGACTGTGCGGTGATTTCCATGCAGGCAGGCAGTCAAACCAAGTTAGTTACGGCTACCCAGACGTTCACACTTGATGTATCGGATAAGCATGTGCGTGCTAACTGCGCAGTTTATGATGCATTGAACAATATTTATGCCATGGGGGCAAGTACTATTGGGATAGAGCTGGCACTGCTTGTACCTACCACAGAAAACGAAGCCGTGCTTCGCGAGACGGTGAGAGCGATTGATGCTGTATGTGAGGAAGCAGGAATTGTGGTGCTTGGCGGACATACACAGGTGAGCCGTGCGGTGAAGAATATCGTGGTGACAGTTACAGCAATAGGTGAGGCCTATGAGCAGGCACTTACACCATCATCGGCAGCAGCACCCGGCATGGACATAATAGTTACAGGCTATGTGGGGCTTGAGGGCACAGCAATTCTTGCAAATGAGAAAAGAGTCGAGCTTGAAACGAGATTTTCCAAGGCATTTATAGATAAATCAGCAGCATATATAGAACATATTTCCACTGCAATGGAGGCCGCATCCGCGATTGGCGCCGGTGTGGCGGCAATCCATGACGCTTCGCAGGGAGGCATCTTTGGAGCACTCTGGGATATGGCAGAGGCTTCGGGAATTGGTCTTGACATCGATTTAAAGAAGCTTCCTATCAGGCAGGATACGATTGAAATAAGTGAATTTTTTGACATAAACCCGTATAAGCTTTTGTCAGGAGGAAGTCTGATAATCATAGCTGCAGATGGTACCCGCGTGCTCAGAGAGCTTGAGAAAACAGGAAAAAATGCTGTTATAGTCGGTGCCACAACCGATTCAAACGACAGAGTGCTGATTTCCGGCGAGGAAAGACGGTTTTTGGAGACTGCCCAGACTGACGAGATATACAAGGTTTTCAACTAATATATTTGAATCAGGAGAATATATATCATGAGAGAAAAGATATTAACATTTATAGAGAAAAACAGCAGGATAAACCTGAAGGAGCTTGCAATCATGCTTGGTGTGGATGAGGCAAGTGTGGCAAACGAGATTGCTGCTATGGAGCAGGAGAATGTCATCTGCGGATATCACACACTGATTGACTGGGACAAGGCAGGCCTTGAGAAGGTCACAGCCATGATAGAGGTCAGAGTGACACCACAGCGCGGCATGGGCTTCGACAAGATTGCCGAGCGTATATACAACTATCCTGAGGTGAAGTCTGTATACCTTATCTCAGGCGGCTTCGACCTCATGGTCACACTCGAGGGCAAGACTCTGCGCGAGGTATCACAGTTTGTGACAGATAAGCTTTCTACACTGGATCAGGTGCTTTCGACAAAGACAAACTTTATTCTGAAGAAATACAAGGACCATGGAACTATCATGGCGGCACCTGTCAAATCCGATGAAAGGGGAATTATGTCATAATGAGAGACCCTTTATCCAGTACAATAAAGACTATCCAGCCATCGGGTATCCGTAAGTTTTTTGATATAGTGAGCGAGATGAAGGATGCGATTTCGCTCGGAGTAGGTGAGCCTGATTTTGACACACCGTGGCATATCAGGGATGAGGGCATATATTCCCTTGAAAAGGGACGAACCTTCTACACCTCAAATGCCGGACTCAAGGAGTTAAAGGTTGAGATTGCAAGATATCTCGACAGAAGATACGGCATGACATATGATTACAACAAAGAGATCATGGTAACTGTCGGCGGCAGCGAGGCTATAGATATCGCACTGCGCGCCATGCTCGATGCGGGAGATGAAGTGATTATCCCGCAGCCAAGCTATGTTTCATATGTGCCATGTACTGTGTTGGCAGGTGGCACACCTGTGATTGTGGAGCTCAAGGAGGAAAATGATTTCAGGCTGACAGCCGAGGAGCTTGAGGCTGTTATCACTCCAAAGACAAAGATACTTATCATGCCTTTCCCTAATAACCCTACAGGCGCTATCATGGAAAAAGCAGACCTTGAAGCAATCGTTCAGGTGGTTAAGGAGCATGATCTGTTTGTGATAAGTGACGAGATTTATTCGGAGCTTACATATGTGGATAAGCATGTATCTATAGCATCGTTTCCGGGAATGAAGGAGCGAACAGTGCTCATAAACGGTTTTTCCAAGGCTTATGCCATGACAGGCTGGAGGCTTGGATATGCATGTGCACCTGAGACCATTTTAAAGCAGATGTTAAAGATTCATCAGTTTGCAATCATGTGTGCGCCGACCACGAGCCAGTATGCGGCTGTCGAGGCTATGAAAAACGGCGATGAGGATGTTGCACAGATGAGGGAGGAATACAACGGCCGCAGACGCTATGTGCTTCACCGCTTTAAGGAGATGGGGCTTAAGTGCTTTGAGCCTTTCGGGGCTTTTTATGCGTTCCCAAGCATCAAGGAGTTTGGCATGACATCCGATGAGTTTGCCACAAAGCTTCTAAACAGCAAGAAGATTGCCGTGGTTCCGGGAACTGCATTCGGAGAGTGCGGTGAGGGCTTTTTACGTATATCATATGCATATTCGCTTGATGATTTAAAGGAGGCGCTCGGCCGCATTGAGGAGTTTGTCACAGAGCTTCGCGCCGGGATGGATAATAAATAGTTTAAATTGACAGGAGACAAAATGGCAAAGCTGAATATAGTGTTACAT
>CEAE01028437.1_pt1 | contig 19553 bp, 19 predicted proteins | sample 554951 | NCBI WGS metagenome assembly CEAE01 (sample SAMEA3182076, study PRJEB8094) | gut metagenome | biome: human; feature: gut; material: Stool; isolation source: human stools | place: Canada | collected 2012-03-28
GACCTATAACGGCGACCACATGTCCATGTACGGGGTAAACGCAGGCGTGCCAAAAACGCTCGTGCGCCATCTGGTGCAGTACTGCGCCGACCGCGCAAAAGAGCGTGCAGGGGAGTCTGCGGGAGAGCGTGCAGGGGAGTCTGCGGGAGAGCGTGCAAAAGAGAATGCAGGGGAATGTGCAAAAGAGCTTCACAGCGTCCTTTCAGATGTGCTGGATACGCCGGTCAGCCCGGAGCTTCTGCCGCCGGAGGACGGAAAGATCAGCCAGCGGACGGAGGAGCTGGTAGGCCCCTACGAGCTGCACGATTTCTTTTTATACTATATGCTGCGCTGCGGCTTCGGACCAAAGAAAATATACCGGCTTTCGATGGAAGCCTTCGCAGGGCGCTATGACGGGGAAACGGTAAAAAAATGGCTCAGGATATTTGTGAGAAGATTTTTTGCGCAGCAGTTTAAACGCTCCTGCCTGCCCGACGGGCCGAAGGTGGGAAGCGTCGCGGTATCGCCGCGGGGAGATCTGCGGATGCCGTCGGACGCGTCCCGGGCTGCGTGGGAAAAAGAACTGGATTTTTAAAGAATGGAAAATCCCCCGCAGAAACGCTGAAACGGCACAGCCCTTCAGCGTTTCCGGCAAAAGAAGATCAGGGCGCAGCGGGTGTCGGCAGCGCCGCTTTTTGTAAGGCAGCGTCCACGGCGCCGATCAGAAGCTGGGAAGTATATTTGTTTTCATCGGGATAGACGATGTCTGTCAGAGACTGCTTTTCACAGATCTGATCGGCAATGGTATCCATGCAGGGCTCCATCAGAGGGTACATGGTGGAGACAACCTGCGTCAGATTGACGAGACGCACGGAGGTAATGTTTGACTGATCGACCACGACCTCCACATCCACGCTGCTTTCCCCGATCTGCAAAGAGGTGGTATATTTGCCGGGGACATAGATGGATTTTTCCTGTGAAAGATCGGGCTTTTCCCCGGTTTTTGCAGGCATGAACATGAGCGCCATGAGCACGAGAAACAGGATGCCGAGCAGTGCGAAAATGCCGGTATATATCAATTCCTTTAAATGAAGTACGACGATTTTGGTTTTGGAATTCATTGCGATCCCCCCGCCTGGTTTGTTATTCCAATGTACGCACCGGGCAGTGGGAATATGACTGGAAAACCGGAAAAGAGGAGAAGAAATTGAAGATCAGATTTACAAAAATGCAGGGCTGCGGAAACGATTATGTCTATATCAACGGCTTTGACGTAAAGATCCCACAGGAGAAAAAGCCGGATTTTGTGCGGTTTGCAAGCGACCGCCATTTTGGGATCGGCGGCGACGGCGTGATCTTTATCAATCCGTCGGACGAGGCGGATTTTGAGATGGAAATGTACAATGCGGACGGAAGCCGTTCGGAAATGTGCGGAAACGGCATCCGCTGCGTGGCAAAATATGTGCATGACAGAGGGCTGACCGATCGGGAACAGTTTACGGTCATCAGCGGCGGCAGCATCAAGCGGATGGAGCTGACGGTGGAAAAGGGCGAAACAAGGTCGGTGCGCGTGGATATGGGCGAGCCGGTTTTTGAGGCGGAAAAAGTGCCCGTGCTTGCGGACGGGGCGCAGGCGGTGGACGAGCCGATTGAGGTCGGCGGCAGGGAGTACCGGATGACCTGCGTTTCCATGGGAAATCCCCACGCGGTCGTATTTGTGGACGATACGGAGCATTTTGCGCTGGAGCAGACCGGACCGCTGTTTGAAAACCACGAACGGTTTCCGCGCCGGACCAATACGGAATTTGTGCAGGTGCTTTCCAAAGACCATGTAAGAATGCGCGTCTGGGAGCGGGGAACCGGGGAAACACTCGCCTGCGGAACGGGCTGCTGCGCGACGGCTGCGGCATGCTTTTTGAACGGACATACCGGGCGGACGGTGACGGTGGACGTGCTGGGCGGCTCCATTTTAGTGGAATGGGAGGAAAAGAGCAACCATATTTTCATGACCGGGCCGGCGGAGTTTGTGTTTGACGGGGAGCTGGAATATTGCTGAAAATTCGGGGGAAAAACCGGAAGAATTATCGGAAAAGTCGAAAAAAATAAGGAAAAAATTGACATGGATCAAGTGAGCGGATGGTTTGTGGAAAAGCCATCCGCTTATTTTGTGAAAAAAATAGGAAAAACATAAAAAAAGTGTAAAAATCGACGAAACAATTTGGCATGGGTCTTAATTTTTTACGATTGAAAAGTATAAAAAATATAGGTATAATATTGAAATGTACTTAAAAAGAATGTGTGAAATTGCCTTATTAGATGTGTTTTATACAACAATATGACGAAGAACGGCGTAATCAATCGACGAGGGGCAGAATGAGAGGAACAATGAAAAATAAGTGGACCTATGATAGAAATATCGTTGGGGAACGACTGAGAAACCGTCGGACTCAGCTTGGATGGAGCCGTGGAGAAGTCGCAGAGAAAATCGGGATCGTAGAAAAATATTATGCAGACATTGAGCGCGGGGCGTGCGGCATGAGTGTGGAAACACTGATGAAGGTGACGCAGCTGTATGGGATCTCGATCGATCACCTGCTTTACGGGGGGCAAAACGGGGACAAGACAGAGCAGGCGGAAGTGATTGCGACAAGGATGCAGGATATGCCGGAAAAGATCCAGAACAGATGCGTTCAGATTGTAGAACTGTTTCTGGAAAGCGTAAACGAGGGAAGGACAGAAGACTGATCGATCAAATGGAAAAGTATATAGATATTCATAATCATATATTGCCGGGAACAGACGATGGCGCAAAGGACATGGAGGAAAGTCTGGAAATGCTTCGACAGGCGGCTTTGCAGGGAACGGGAAGCCTCATCCTGACGCCGCATCAGAAGCCGGACAGACGCTGCGTAAGCGTGCAGGGGGCTGTGGAACGGACGGCGAGACTTCAGCAGGAAGCGGAGCGGAGGGATATTCCGGTAAAGCTTTACAGCGGAGGAGAGGTTTTTTACAGCCTTGATATTGTGGAGCGGCTGGAGCAGGGAAAAGCCGGTACGCTGGCGGGCAGCTCCTACGTCCTGACAGAGTTTTTGCCGGGAGAAGAGTGGAATTATATTTATAACGGGGCATACGAACTGGCTGCCGCAGGATATATCCCGGTCATTGCACATCTGGAACGATACATGAACGTGGTCAGCGATTTTGACCGTGTAGAGGAATTGAAAAATATCGGATGCCTGATCCAGGTAAATGCGTCAGATCTGCCGGGGCTTGTCGCACCTTTGGTAAAACGGGCGGCGCGGCGCCTGGTCAGGGAAGAGCTGGCAGATCTGGTGGCGACGGATGCTCACAGCGCGTCAGGGAGCAGGACATTTAATCTGGAAGAATGCGCGGCATGGCTGAAAAGAAAGTGCAGCCGGGAATATGCGGAAAGACTGTTATATGCAAATGCGGCAGCCATTCTGGACAAGAAACAAATCTGAGACTGTACAGGAGAGAATAAGAAATAATGGAAAATCGTAATCAGATAGAAAATGATGAACTGGAAATCGATCTGGGGGAAATCCTGCTGCTCCTTTTCCATAAGCTGCCGCTTATGATCGCGGTGGGATTGTGCGTGGCGATGCTCGCTTTTCTGGGAAGCAAATTTGTTTTCAGCCCCATTTATGAATCCACAACCAAAATTTATATTTTAAATAAACAGGACAATGCCAGCGTGACCTATAACGATCTGCAGATGGGAACGCAGCTGACAAAGGACTATGCGGAAATGATCAAAAGCCGGTTCGTGCTGGAATCTGTGATCGAACAGCTTGGACTGGAAGAGGACTATGAGAAGCTGAGCAAAATGGTCGAGGTAACGACGCCCGCAGATACGCGCGTATTAAGCATTACGGTTTCGGATAAAAGCCCGGTAAGGGCGATGAAGATCGCCAATGCAGTACGCGAGGCGTCCGCAGACCACATCAGCAATGTCATGGATATTGAGGCGGTAAATGTGGTAGAAACGGCAAACGTCCCGACCCATAAGGCGAGCCCCCATACCGGAAAAAACACATTTCTGGGCGGAATCCTCGGAATGTTTCTCGTGGCGGCGATCGTTGTGATCGCACATTTGCTGAATGACACCGTCCGCACTGCCGAGGACGTGGAGCGGTATCTGGGACTGCCTACGCTGGCTGTTATCCCGATGAATGAAGCAGAGGCAAAGAAAAAGAAAAAAAGAGGCGTAAAGAGACACAGATGATCCGTCGGTTTTGTCGAGGTCTTTGGAAATAGAGAAAGGAAAAAACAATTATGCAGAATATTGTGATTCGTGCGACAGAACAGATGGATTTCAGGACAAAGGAGGCATACAAGACACTGCGGACAAATCTGAGCTTTGCAGGAAATGACGTCCGTGTGATCTCACTGACAAGCTGCACGCCGAATGAAGGAAAATCCAGCGTGTCTTTTCAGCTGTGCATGTCGCTGGCAGAAAGCGGGAAAAAGACCATTCTGGTAGACGCTGATCTGCGCAAATCTGTGCTGAGAGGACGCTATAAGGCAAATAAGGAAAAATATGGCTTGTCTCACTATCTGAGCGGACAGGCAGAATATGAAGACGCATGCTGCCAGACGAATATTGAAAATTTTGACATCATTTTTGCAGGACCGGTTCCGCCCAATCCCAGCGAGCTGCTCGGAAGCGACCGGTTCAAAAGCCTGATCGAGCTTTTGAGATGGAAATATGATTATGTCATTGTAGACACGCCTCCGCTGGGAAGTGTGATCGACGGCGTGGTTGCGGCTACCGTGTGCGACGGTACGCTGATCGTGGTAGAAAGCGGCGCGATCAGCTATAAGTTTGTTCAGAACATTAAGGATCAGCTGGATAAGGGCGGCTGCCGCGTGCTGGGCTGCGTACTGAACAAGGTCAATATGAAGACAAGCGGCTACTATGGAAAATATTACGGTAAGTATTACGGCAACTACGGCAGCGGCGAGGCCGGCTCCCATATGGATGGCGAAGCGCCCCTTTTGAGCGAACGGGGAAAGGCATCTGTAAACGAAAAGACGGCAAAAAAGAAAACGGACGAAGGAAACCCGGATGAGACGGAAAACGAGACGGGTGAGATCGAGCTGATCGATGATTTTGAAGCGGAAGAGGAGGAAGAGGAGGAAGCAAAATGAATTTTAGCACAAAAGGACTGACAATCGGCTTTTTTGCAGTGGATGTTGTGCTGGCGGCGCTTTGCATTTTCCTTTATATGGGACAGGACCGGACGGCCCCGATCATTGCCCTGCCGGAAACAGAGGCGGTTTACACTCCTGCAATGACGGAAAAAAAGCTTCTGGAAGGGATTACGGCATATGACCATGAGGACGGGGATGTAACAGATTCCCTGCTCATCGAAAAAATATCCGAAACTGCGGACGGAAAAGTAATTGTGACCTATGCGGCGGTGGACAGCGCGAACAATGTGGGGGAAGCGGCAAGAATATTGGAAGTGGGACGAGAGAAGAAGGAAAACTAAAGAAAAATACGATAAGCAGGCGGGTTCGTGAACAGCTTCCATTGATAAAAAAACAGCGGCAGGGCGGGTGGCTGAGAAGCAAAAGCCTTGGTGTATGAGGTTGGGGAGAAGCGGTTTTGGGTTGAGGCATGTGATATAGGAGACGGAAGGAAGCCTGCGGTGAATTTTTGGGGGATGATTTGCTGTGGGTTTCTTAAGTTATGGGGAAATTGCAGGATTTTTGGATGTGGGAAGGGATGTATTGAGTTGGCGGCTGGGAACTTTGGGGGAATATACATGCTCTGAAATAGATTAGTGGTTCAAAAAGTGAGTTTTGCCGATATAAGACTCAGGAGGATAGCGGATTATGAAAAAGAACTATAAAATTGCGGTGGCTGGAACAGGGTATGTTGGTCTCTCTTTGGGTAATTGCAATTGATATTGTGCAGGCTAAGGTCGATATGATTAACAACAAGAAATCTCCGATTCAGGATGATTATATTGAAAAATATCTGGCAGAGAAAGACTTGAATTTAACTGCAACTATGGATGCAAAGGCAGCATACAGCGATGCGGATTTTGTTGTGATCGCGGCACCTACCAATGTCTACCTCAAACTTTCAGTGGCGGCATGATGGTCTACGGTGGCGTATAAAACTCATGCAAAATACCCCTACTACGAGCCTGTTTTATTGCAGAGCAAGGTAGTGACATGATACCTTCATTTTTTCGAAGAATTAGAGGTGGAGGTTGAAAGTGTTGAAAAGCCCAAAATCTATTTTTCTGGAAAAGTTTATTGCAGACGAGAGAAGGACATGATAACTGCATTTTCTGATTTTCTGGAGAATTAGAGGTAGTGAGGGGTGGATGATTATTCATGTTGCAACAAGAGTGAGATGTGAACTTGTACAGTTTTAACAAAGTAAGTTGGCAAACAGGTTATGACAATAAGGGTCAGCACTTTGAAAAATGGAGAAGTGCGATAGCGAGTTATGACAATAAGACGCAGCACTTTGGCGGTGAGCTGGTATGAAGGTGTCTACCATAAAGTTTCAGTTGAGGAAAAATAGGTGAGTAGCCCGTGACGGGTCTACATAAAAGATTCAGTGGCGGTCAGAAAAGTAGGTATCCACTGCGAGAAAAAGATAACCACAGTGTGTTCATCCGGCATGGATGAACACACTGTTTGATATAGCCATCCATATAAGTAAGATGAATTTCAGGAGGATATAGGATTATGAAAAAGGACTATAAAATTGCGGTTGCCGGTACCGGGGCTAGAGATATAATAGGGTCAACCAAGAAAAACTACGATAACTAAAGGGTTTTGACGGCTTGAGTTGTCCTTCAAAAATTTTATTTGTTGATAAACTGCAAGAAGCGGGAAATCCTGAGGGTTATATGTAGGCGGCTTTTGGAAGCTCTGTTTTGACCCACAAAAAGGAGCAACAAATAAAATTAGGAGGATAACACAAGCCTACGGTAGATTGCGATAAGTGGTCTGCCGTGGGTTTGTTGCTATTTTATAAAGAGAAAAGTGAGGAGCAAGTTTATGAAAAAAGATCACAAAATTGCTGTTGCCGGAACTGAGCCTTGCAGCGGTAAGCGCATTGGCTTTTGCTGCACTCTATAGTGCATTTGGAAAATATGATGTGGTGCATATCCACGCAGAAGGACCGGCCTTCTTTTGCTGGCTGCCGAAGTTGTTTAGGAAGCGTGTGATAGTCACAGTACATGGGCATGGATGGATGAAATCGCGTTGGTCTGTTCCGGTAAGAAGATATTGGAAGATGTCAGAACAAATATTATAAAAGTATGAGGAGTAAGAAAATGTACGATTATCTGGTGGTAGGTTCTGGATTATATGGAGCCACATTTGCGCAGCAGGCGAAAACTCATGGCAAGTCAGTTCTTGTTATTGACAAGAGACCGAATATTGCCGGAAATATTTATACCGAAAAAGTGGAGGGCATCAATTTCCACAAGTATGGTGCACATATTTTCCACACCAATAATTCTGAGGTATGGAGCTATCTCCAGCAGTTCACCACCTTTAATCGTTTTACTAACTCTCCGGTGGCCAACTACAAAGGTGAGTTGTACTCCATGCCTTTTAATATGTACACCTTCAATAAGATGTGGGGTGTTGTAACGCCGGAAGAAGCAAAAGCCAAGATTGACGAGCAGCGCAAAGAGATAACGGGAGAGCCACAGAACCTTGAGGAACAGGCTATCAGTCTTGTTGGTCGTGACATCTATGAAAAGCTCGTCAAGGGCTACACAGAAAAGCAGTGGGGACGTGACTGCAAGGATCTGCCTGCGTTTATTATTAAGCGCCTGCCTGTACGCCTGACTTTTGACAACAACTACTTCAATGCTTTGTACCAGGGCATTCCGATTGGCGGCTACACCAAGATGGTAGAACACATGCTGGACGGTATCGAAGTGCGGCTTGGTGTGGACTATCTGGAACACAAAGATGAGTTGGACGCACTGGCTGCGAAGGTCATCTATACCGGACCGATTGACGCTTATTTCAATTATTCTCTCGGTTATCTGGAGTATCGCTCCGTTCGTTTTGAAAACGAAATCCTTGATAAGCCGAACTTCCAGGGTAACGCAGCTGTGAACTACACAGATCGTGAGACGCCGTGGACACGAATCATTGAGCACAAGTGGTTCGAGTTTGGAAAAGACGAGAACGGAAATGACTTGCCGAAGACAATTATTTCTCGTGAGTACAGTTCCGAGTGGAAACCGGGTGACGAACCGTACTATCCGGTCAACGACGCAAAGAATGGTGCGCTATATGCTGAATATAAGAAGCTGGCGGATGCTGAGGATAAGGTGATTTTCGGTGGCCGGCTTGGTGAGTACAAATATTACGACATGGATGCTGTTGTAGCGTCGGCGCTGGCAATGTGTGAGAAGGAATTGGCTTAAAGCCTAATACGGATTAAAAGGGGTAGGCGATATGAGCCAAAATAAACAAAGCAAACCGTTAGACATCAAAATCATCATTGCTGCACACAAGAAATATCGTATGCCACAGGATGATATATACGTTCCGCTTCATGTTGGAGCTGAGGGCAAGGATTCGATAGGCTATCAGGGGGATAACACAGGAGATAATATCTCTAATCTCAATCCATACTTCTGTGAGCTTACTGGCATGTACTGGATGTGGAAAAATCTCACGGCTGATTACCTTGGGCTTGCCCATTACAGACGACACTTCTGCTTACGGAAGAAAAAAGCTGAAAACGACCAAGAGAGCAAGTGGAAATCGGTATTGAACAGCAAAGAAGCACAGATTCTGTGCAAACAGTACGATGTTATCGTGCCAGAGAAACGCCATTATGTGATTGAAACACTTGAATCGCATTATGCTCATACTCATTACATAGAACACTTGGAAAAGACACGGGAGATTATCGGCGAACGATATCCACAGTATCTTGATAGTTATGACAAGATCCTTAAAAGGAAAAGCGGTTACATGTTCAATATGTTTCTGATGAGAGCGGATCTCGTTGATAAGTATTGCTCATTCCTTTTCGATGTGCTGTTTGAACTGGATAAAAGAGTAGATACGAGCGAATATTCAGCTTTCCAGGCGCGATATCCCGGAAGAGTTGGAGAGATTCTGCTTAATGTCTGGCTCGATAAAGAGGCGGAAGAGCAAGGGCTGAAGATAAAGGAAATCCAACATATACATATGGAGCCGATTAACTGGTGGAACAAAGGGACTGCATTCCTCAAAGCTAAGTTCTTGGGCAGAAGATATGAGCATGGGTTTTAATAGAAGAAAATGGTAGAAGAAACAAAAAAGTTTCACGAAAGGGTTTGACAGATGGAAGAGATGAGGACAGGCTCGCTTAGCAAGCAAGCAAGCAAGCAAGCAAGCAAGCAAGCAAGCAAGCAAGCAAGCGGTTAGAATGGTTAGATGCTCTTAAGGGTGTAGCTATTATAGCAGTTGTCTTCGGACATTCTCTTTTGGGATATACAGAAAATAATGCTTTTGGAGAATACAACGATTTCTTTCTCCAATTGAAGGATTGGATTTATATATGGCATATGCCGCTCTTTATGTGTCTAAGCGGATTTTCCCTTAGCTTGGCATATTATCGTGACAACAAGGTGGATACAGCGAAGGTAAGAAAGCAGATTCTGAACTTGCTTTTATTATATATCATGTTCAGTGTTCTTTTGTATGGATTGAAGATTCCGCTGGCGATGTTTACGGATAATAAGATGTCGCTGGGAGACGCTTTGCTGAATTTGTTCTTTCCGAATACGATAATGTGGTATTTGTGGGTTCTTGCAGCATATTATTTTATAATCATTTGCTGTGGAAAATTAGTGAATGTAATTGCTGCCAAGCCGTGGATTATACTAGGATTTTTATTCTTTGCGGCTGTTGTTCAGAAGGCGAGCGAGAACATTGTCAGCTGGCGGTTGTGCTTTGGCAATTTTACTCGACTGGCATTTTACTTTTGCCTTGGCATAGTGCTCAGCATTAATAGGGACAAGCTGAAATCCGGAAGAAAAGGCCTTGTGGCAGCAGGAATTGCTGTTGTAGCGGTACATTGCATATACTACGTGAAATGGACAGGAACATATAGAGTTTTTGATTCAGTGACTAACGAATTTATAGCAACTTTGATTGTGCTTTTAATGTTCGAGGCCGCAAGCGTGTATCATGGAAGACGGGGACTACTTCCTGCTATTGGTAGGGCATCGCTTGTCATATATCTTCTGCACACATATATGGTGACAGCGATGAAGGTCGTATGTATAAGGATGGGCCTTTGCAGTAGCCTGTTGATGGATGTTGTGGTAGTGGTTCTGAGTGCGGTTGTGCCGATAGCTATTTGCTACTTTGTAGATTTTGTCAGAAGGAAGAACCGAGTACTTGGAATGATATTTTCGCCAGTTGGATTTGTACAAATAAAATAAAATGGACTAAAAGCTATTTCACTTGGGAAAATGTTAATGACCGTCGCAATAATTAGATATAAAGGGGTATAAGGGAAGGTGATAATGTGAGTGATACGAAATTCAATATACTGCTTTCATTTATAATCCCCGCACATAACAGCGAGAGAACCTTAAGAAATTGTGTTGAAAGCATAGAAAATGATGTGCATCTGTCGGATATATCTTGTGAGCTAATTATTATCGAAAATGGATCTGAAGATAATACATTGAACATAGCTAAAACACTGCAAAAGAAATTTGCAAACGTTCTCCTAGAAACATCAGAAAAAGGCGTTTCTAAGGCAAGAAATCGTGGATTGGAGATTGCTGCAGGCCGAAAGATTATTTTTGTTGATTCTGATGATGTTTGGGTGAATGGTTCGATTGATGCTATAGCAAAACAATTGGCTGCTGCTGATGCTGACTTGTTTATGTATGGCTACTATAAAGAAAATAAAGAAGTAATCCATGATTACGGCCGAATGGAGAGGATATTTTCTGAGAATATAGATGATTTTAAGGAGTGGTTGTTAGTTCGGCCAACACTACGTATGCAGGTATGGGCAAAAGTCTTTGATAATGGAGTGATTAAAGACAAGACCTTACGCTTTAATGAGGAATTATCTTATTCGGAAGATTCGGAATTCCTTCTCAGATATGTACAGTCGTGTAATACAGTTGGGGCTTTTATCAGGCCGATATATAGATATTCATGCAGCGGAGTTTCTGCTGTGAGAACATATAACCCACAGCGGATGCGGGGATATATTAAGTCACTTGAAGTGACGGCAATCGATGTGACAAATGAATCGGCTTCTGTAAGAGAGGCTTATTTGGAATATATATTGGCGCATTTTAATTTGATTGCGGTACACGACATATTTGACATGCAGATACAAGGCTCTTTTATAAATAAACTGCGAAAGATGAAGCAGTTGGAAAATGAGCCTCTGTTTAGAAAAGCGTTAAGTGAAATTCCTTTAAGAAGATGCTTGACTGTACAGTTGTCACCGGAAGCGTTTATAAAATGTCATCTTAACATAATGGCTGGTTTGGTGTGCTATATGAAAGCATTTCTTAATTACAGAGCGCAAAGAAAAGTCTCTATTGAGGCAACTTGAATTATGATAATCGGTATGCGTGGATATATTGGAAAGGAAATAAAAAATGCAGGCTGTCCTAGTAATAGCACACAAGAATATAGAACAGGTTATAGAATTATCTCAACTGCTAAGAAAGCAATTTGAGGTCTATATCCATATAGATAAAAAGTGTAATGTTTCCGGGCTCCAGATGAACGAGCTATTCAATATAGGCGCTCATGTCTACCAAAGCGTGGATGTTAGATGGGGGGGATGGGGCATTGCGGAAGCTGCTCGTATTCTGTTTAGAGAAGCGCTAAAAAATAAGGAAATCACATATATGCATGTTATTTCTGGTGAGGATTACCCTGTAAAACCATTGAAGACGATATATGAATTCTATGAAAATAACGATCAGATTTACATACAGTGTGAACCAGCTGAAGGATCTGTAAAGTCGGGAGAGTCACAGGTGCTTTGGCAGAAGTATTATTTTGATTATGATAAAATCAACAGAAGAACAACATTTGGAAAGATATATCATAGATATACTCTTTTGAAACAGACTCTGTTGCATGTTGATAAATTCAAAGAGTTAGGCGTGAATTTTAAGCTGTATCAAGGCGCAAATTGGATGGATATTCCAAGAGATGCTGCCTGCTATTTCATGGATTATTTTGATGAGCATGAGAATGTTAGAAAGCTCTTTATGACAGGATATTGTCCGGATGAATTTTGGATCCAGACGATCCTAAAGAATTCTGCATTTGAATCAAGAATAAATGGTGACATCCACAGGTATGTCAAGTGGGAAAAGCAATATGAAAATTATCCTGCGGTATTGGATGAACGAGAATTTTCTAAAATCAAGGGTGGAAACTATCACTTTGCGAGGAAATTCAATATGCAGCATTCTGGTGCCCTGAAGAAAATGATAGATGAACAATTGCTTTCCTAAATATGATTTACAGTTGGCTTGAAGGGATTAATAAATGATGAGAATCTTAGTGTTCGGTATGACGGAGAACCCTGGAGGTGTTGAAAGCTTCCTAGTTAATTATTACCGCCATATAGACAGAAATAAAAAACAGTGGGACTTCCTGTGCAATTCGCACAATCCGGTTGCATACGAGGATGAGTTGATAAGCCTTGGTGGCCGTTGCTTTCATATAACAGCAAGAAGTGACAACAGACAAAAATATCAGCAGGAACTGGAGGCTGTTTTTAAGGAACACGCCAACGAGTGGGACGCGATTTGGGTCAACGTGTGTAGCCTCGCCAATATCGATTATCTAAAAATTGCAGAGAAGTATGGCATTAGGAAAAGAATCATACACAGCCATAATTCGCAAAACATGGATAATTGGCTGCGCGGACTGTTACATAAATGGAACAAGCGACAGATCGGGAAAATTGCCACGGATTTCTGGGCTTGCTCCGAGGACGCGGCAAAGTGGTTTTACAGTGGTGAGACACTGAAAAAGGCCGTGGTGATCCACAACGCAATTGATGTGGAACGTATACGTTTTGACGAGGAAAAAAGAAAAGCCATCCGCACAAAATACGGATGGAAGGATAAGTATATTATCGGAAATGTTGGAAGACTTCATTTTCAGAAAAATCAAAGCTTCGCACTTGATATTTTTGCGGAATATCTGAAAAAGAACAAGAATGCACTTCTTGTTCTGGTCGGGCAGGGTGAAGACGAGCGGATGCTGAAAGAGAAGGCTGATAAGTTGGGCATAGCGGATAGAGTATTCTTCGCCGGGTTGCAAAGTGACATTCAGGCATGGCTGAGTTGCTTCGATTTGTTCCTGTTTCCATCAAAGTTTGAAGGCTTAAGTATAGCAGCTTTGGAGGCACAAGTCAATGGCTTAACCACAATTTCCTCAAAAAAAGTTATTCCGGCTGAGGTCAAAATGAATGATAACTTCTATTTCATGGATTTGGAGGCCGGAGCCGAAGCGTGGAGCAGACAGATTGAAGAGATAAGCGGATACGAGCGCGCTGAGTACAGTGAGGTGAAGAAGCGTTTCGTTGAAAAGGGCTACGACATAGACACAGAGACAGGCAAGCTGGAAACGCTGTTGATGGGCTAAGACGATGAAAGAGGAAGCAGTTTCATGGATAAATATCAAATTGTGGAGACGACCAAACAATTCAATCATGCTGGAACAAAAGCCACCGCAGATATTTCGGTGGTCGCCGAGAAAATGGGCTTTCAAAAGCTCTATCTGAAGATGCGCACCACAAAGTCGGGCTATCTTGCAAAGGCGCAGCGCCAGGTGGGGTATTATATCGACTGGAACAACTGCTATCAGGCGATAACAGAGGGAAGCGTTGTGTTGTTGCAGCATCCGTTCCATTATCCGCAGCTCACAAGAGATAAGTTGCTCTACAAGCTGAAAAAAGAGAAGAAAGTCAAGTTTATCTCGGTTGTGCATGATGTGGAGGAATTGAGAGCGTTCCGCTACAACGACTACTACAAAAGAGAGTTTGAGGTCATGCTTGATATTGCGGATGTTATCATCGTCCACAATCAGGTGATGCTTGAGTGGTTTGTGGGGCGCGGTGTGCCAAGAGAAAAGCTCGTCAATTTGAAGTTGTTTGATTATTTGCTGGATAGCCAGGAGTCGAAGCAGGTGACTTTTGAAAGAAGTATCAATATTGCCGGTAACCTCGATGTTACTAAGTGCGGCTACATAGGTCAGCTTGGTCGGCTTGAAGGAGTGAAGGTGAATTTATACGGCCCTAACTTTGATGAGAAGATGCGCCAATGCAGCAATATTGACTATCATGGCTCCTTTCCTGTTGACGAGATACCAAACCAGCTTAATAAGGGCTTTGGACTTGTCTGGGATGGAGAGAGTATTGATGGCTGCAAGGGACTATCCGGACAGTATTTAAGATACAACAATCCACATAAAATGTCGCTTTACATAGCCTCGGGGCTTCCAATAGTTATCTGGAAAGAGGCTGCGCAGGCTAGATTTGTTGAAGAAAATGGGATTGGGATATGCGTGGGTAGCCTTGAAGAAATAGGGGGTACTTTATCACGCATGTCTGAAAACGAGTATTGTGGTCTTATCGAGAATGTAAATAAAATAAACAATGAAGTTACAACTGGAAAATATGCGGAGAACGCGCTTTATTTGAGCATTAAAATGCTTTAAATCAATAACTAAGAGAATTACGTTGATTTTTACGATGGAGGAATGCATGAAACTAAACCACAAATCCCACTCGCTTCTGAAGATGTATGACATTATATTATATTTGATGGCATTATCTTTTATCCTTTCGTCCGGTTCGATGTATACCGTAATAACTGATTATTATGACGCAGGCATTACAGATTCGCTATTCGTTAAAATTTTCTGCGTTGTGGGATTTATATATTGGATCTTGCTTGTCTCAAAAAAGAATAAGATTAAAATAAATGCTCTGATTTTCCCACTCGCAGTCGCTGCTTTTTTTGCTATATATTTATTGTTTACTGGAATTGCCGTTATGCCCTGCATTTCCCAAATGGTTTTGCCGTTTGCCTTATTATTTATGATTTGTGCGCAAGAAGGTTCAAAGCTTTTTCTTGAAAAATTTTTTGATAAATATTCACAAATAATGTCGTTAATAGCAATTGTCTCACTTGTGTTTTATTTTTTAGGTACACTTGGTGGCATGCTTCCTAAGAGCGAAATACAATATTACAATAATCGCTGGACTTATAGCTGCTATAGCTATTTTAATATTTACTTTGAGAACCCTTTACAAAATCTGTCTTATGCACCACGAAATGTCGGCGTATTCATGGAAGCCCCTGGATTTGCGATTGCTCTCATATATGCCCTCTTTTGGAATTTGGTTAAGGAGAAAAAAAATAAATTTATAATTGTAATTCTACTCGTTACCATGGTGACAACTTTATCCACAACCGCAATCGTTGTTGGCGGTCTTTTGATATCGTTGGATTATTATTTTAATGCAAAGAATCGCTCAATTAAAATAGCTTTAAGAGCGTTTACACCATTACTTGTTGTATTGGCTGCGTGGATGATATATCTGATTATGAAGGCAAAAATGACAACGGGGAATTATGGGTCGGTTTTGATTCGGCTTGACGATATTGGAGCTGCCTGGAAATCGTTTCTACAAGCTCCAATCTTCGGAGTCGGTTTCTATAATCTTGAGGCAATTTACAGTAACTTCACCTATACTACATTAAAAGGTAATCCGACATTTGGATTTTTAAATATTCTTGCTTATGGTGGAGTATATTTAGGCCTTTACTATTACGGAGGACTACTATGGTTTGTTAAGTCGAATGTTCTTGACAAAAATGGAAAAATCTTGTTCGTTTTTATGATGAGCACTCTTTTATGTTCTAGCCCAATGCAGTATAGTATCATGCTATATCTATTTATAAGTGCTGGATATGTTGCTAAGCTTAGCATAGCACCTCGGCTAAAATGAATAAAAACTGTCATGTAAATAAAGAATACAATTTATCAAATGGAGAAAATGGATGAGACAGAAATCTCTAAAACTAAATTTCATTATGAACGCCATCCTTACGATGTCCCAGTTCATTTTTCCGTTGATTACATTTCCGTATGTCTCCCGGATTCTACTTCCGGAAGGTACAGGAAAGGTATCATTTGCGACATCGGTTATTACCTATTTTGCTATGTTTGCTCAACTCGGCATTCCTACCTATGGAATCCGTGCATGTGCGCAGGTAAGGGACGATCAGGAAGAACTGACACGTACTACACAGGAAATTTTTATTATAAATATGATAATGACTGTGTTGGCTTATACAGCATTCTTTGTGGGCTTATTTACTGTTCCTCGTCTACGGCAGGATAAAACTTTATTTCTGATTGTCAGTACGACTCTTCTTTTTAATGCAATCGGTATGGAATGGTTGTATAAGGCATTGGAGCAGTATACATATATTACAGTTCGATCAATTATTTTTAAATTTATTGCATTGATTGCGATGTTTGTACTTATTCATGAGAAGAGTGATTATGTAATCTATGGAGGCATTTCAATCTTTGCTGCGTCTGCATCCAATGTATTTAATTTTGTGTATGCACATAAATATGTTGGCATGAAGCCAATCGGCGAGTATAACTTCAAAAGGCATTTAAAGCCTATTGCTGTGTTCTTTGCAATGTCATGCGCTACGACGGTATATACGAACCTGGACACCGTGATGCTTGGATTCATGAAGACAGACACTGATGTCGGATATTACAATGCTGCTGTGAAAATCAAAAATATTTTGGTAAGTGTGGTGTCTTCTCTTGGCACGGTTCTTTTACCGAGAGCGTCGTACTATGTTGAGCATGATATGCTGAATGAGTTCAAGCGCATTACCAGCAAAGCCATAAATTTTGTGTGGTTGGTTGCACCGCCGCTCGTTGTTTATTTCATCTTGTACGCAAAGGAAGGCATCGTTTTGTTATCTGGTGATGCTTATTTGGGCTCGGTATCTGCGATGCAACTTATTATGCCAACTGTGTTTCTTATAGGTTTATCTGGAGTTATGGGCATCCAGATTTTAGTACCTCTTGGCAGAGAAAGAATTGTTCTTCACTCTGAAATTGCTGGGGCAATAGTTGACTTGATTATCAATTGGATGTTTATTCCATCAATGGCTTCAGTTGGAGCTGCGATAGGCACACTTGTTGCCGAGGCTGTTGTTACAGTCTGGCAGTTTGTCGCACTGCGTGATACTGTCACAGTTGCTTACAGAGAGGTGCATTATTTGCCGATAATAATCGGTGTTTTGCTGGGCGGTGCGGCGTCTGTCTGGGTGAAAAGCCTGTGCTGGATGGAGTTTCCTGCGCTGGCTTTGTCTGCGATATTGTTCTTTGGCGTGTATGCGCTGGTTTTGACACTGGCAAAAGAGCCTATGACCATGGAAATTGAGAAGTATGCGCTCGGAAAATTGCGCCGGAGATTTAAACGCGCGGATCACAGACAGAATTAAAGTTGATTTGAGGAAAAATTTTTTAGAAGCAAATTTGGATGAGGAATATGACATGAAAAAGATTTTATATTATAACTGGACGCCTTTGGATAGCCCTGACGGCGGAGGCGTCGCTGTTTACCAGCGCAATCTAATCAACTCTCTGGGGGGGGGGGTACGATGTAACATATCTTAATTCGGGATACACTTATACTTTTGATAAAAAGCTCCGTTTGATAGAAAAAACATATCCTGATTATCCCGACATAAAAGCGTTTGAAGTTGTCAACTCTCCTGTGCTGGCACCTGTACAGCAGTCAATAAAAAATATTGATATTTATCTGCACGATGAAAGGCTTTATAAGCTTATCAGAAATTTTATTATATCTCAAGGCGGATTCGATGTGATTCATTTTAATAATCTGGAGGGGTTGTCGCTTAAGGTTCTGAGTTTGAAAAAGGACTTTCCTGATACCGCATTTATTTATTCAGTCCATAACTACTTCCCTGTATGCAGCAGAGTCAACCTGTGGAAAGATGAGGCGCAGGGCAAGGGACATAATTGCAACAAAAGGGATTTTGCGGAGTGCGCAGCATGTTATAAAAGCAGGAGTTACAAAGGAGAAGTCACCTCGAAGATTGCAAATCGCTACAAGGACAAAGATAAAGCAAAATGGGTCGCATTAAAAATCACCTCGAAATTTTATACGCTTACCGAAAACGATTCTTGCGATTTGGACTTGTACAGACAGTTCGAAGAGAAAAACATAGAATATATAAACCTCTATTTTGACCGGGTGCTTGCGGTTTCACAACGTGTAAAGACTATAATGCTTGAGCACGGTGCGGATAAAAGCAAGATCGAGGTATCTTATATAGGAACAGCAGTTGCCGAAGGACAAATGGGGTGTTGCAACGCAGAGGTTGATTTGGAAGAATTCAATATGATCTATATGGGATATATGAGAGATGATAAAGGATTCTATTTCTTGCTTGATGCGTTAAAAAATGTCCCACCTGAGATCGCGGCTAAAATTTCAGTTACATTTGCTGCTAAATATGATGAGAGAACACAGCGTCAGGATGTGGCCCAAATAATGGAGCTTAAAAGAATATATAAGAATATTAAGCTTGTAAACGGTTACACAAAGCAAAATCAAAGAGAGCTTTTAACTGGGATCCACTTGGGGATTGTACCTGTATTGTGGGAGGATAATTTGCCGCAGGTCGCAATCGAACAGGTGGCTTATGGTGTGCCCATTCTGGTCAGCGACTTGGGCGGTGCCGCTGAGGTGTGCAACAACAAGCAATTCGTTTTTAAAGCAGGTGATAGAGGAGACTTTTTGACGAAGTTGCAATATATTATAGAAAATAGGGAATGCTTGAATGATTTTTGGAAATATTCAATGCATTTAGTTACAATGGATCAGCATATCAATCAGTTGAACCGTTTGTATGAAGGACTGTGTCAAGGGAAGTTAGCAAAAAGGGCTCCTGAAAAATAAAGTTAAGCAGCAATGAACAGCGTTGCCTGAATGGATTCCTGGCTGAGGTATGCTCTGGAGGTAAGCACTCAATAAAACCGTGGTTAGATTTCACCCCAGCCTCCGTGGTAAACTTTTAAGCTGAAGTGAAAATTCAAAACTTGAGCCGCCTAATGTTCAAGTTTTCAGAGTTTTCAGAGTCACTTTGCAATAAAGCAGATTGACTCAGCGGCGGAGGATTAGCCATGAAAATATCGGAAGCAAAACGTCAGGTCATGCTTCAGCAGTGGACCGAACTCATCCAGGAACAAAAAGCCAGCGGCATGAAAGTCAACGCAATGAAAGATGGTAAAAAGTACATGGAAGAACTCGGTAACAAAAAATAATTTATGCTTTTGTAATTTTAGATGAAAGAGAGAAAAATTATGAACACAACATTACTTATCATGGCAGCCGGCATCGGCAGCCGCTTTGGAACAGGAATCAAACAGTTGGAGCCGGTCGATGGTGCTAATCATATCATCATGGACTACTCAATCCATGATGCGATTGAGGC
>CEAE01016495.1_pt1 | contig 19195 bp, 14 predicted proteins | sample 554951 | NCBI WGS metagenome assembly CEAE01 (sample SAMEA3182076, study PRJEB8094) | gut metagenome | biome: human; feature: gut; material: Stool; isolation source: human stools | place: Canada | collected 2012-03-28
CTGCTGAACCGGAGCCTGATCGTCTACCCGGAACAAAACGGAGGTCTTGGGGCAGAACAGATTTTTTCGGTTGACGGAGAAACGGCGCAAAACATCTTTTCTGCACCGGAAGAACGGGATGCGGCAAACTGGACGTTTGCCAACAAAAAGCGTTCCGGTGCAGGCACGGATAGCTACCCGGACGCAAAGGGGCTTTATCTTGCACTTCGAACCGGAGGCGGCGTGTTTGGAGTGATCGGGATCGATCTGTCCGAAAAACCGCTGGATGCCTTTGAAAACAGCGTGCTGCTCTCCATTCTGGGTGAAGGCGCGCTGGCCATCGAAAACCGCAGAAACGCACTGGAAAAAGAGCAGGCAACCGTGCAGGCAAAAAATGAAGAGCTGCGGGCAAACCTGCTGCGCACGATCTCCCATGACCTGCGCACCCCGCTGACCTCCATTTCCGGTAATGCCAGCAATCTGCTTTCCAACGGAGAAACGCTGGATAAAGAGACCCGGAACAAGATCTGCACCGATATTTTTGACGATGCACAATGGCTGATCGGTCTGGTGGAAAATCTGCTTTCCATCACCCGCATTGAAGATGGACGGATGAATCTGCAGATCTCACCGCAGCTGATGGACGAAATGATCGAAGAAGCACTGCATCATGTCAACCGGAAAAGCTGCGAACACACCATCACAACACAGTATGGGGACGAGATCCTCCTGGTCAATGTGGATGCACGGCTGATCATGCAGGTCGTTGTCAATCTGGTGGATAACGCCATCAAATACACCCCTGTGGGCTCGGTCATTCAGATCTCGGCTTACCGGAAAGACCATCAGGTCGTAGTGGAGGTGGCAGATAACGGTCCCGGCATTCCGGATCGCGCAAAAGCACAGGTGTTCGAGATGTTTTATACCGGGCAGAGCCGCATCGCAGACAGCCACCGCAGCCTTGGACTGGGCCTGCCCCTCTGCCGTGCGATCCTGACGGCTCACGGCGGAACATTGACCCTGCGTGACAACATTCCCAATGGCAGTGTCTTTTCCTTTGCATTGCCGCAAAGTGAGGTGAACATTCATGAATAAGCCGTCCATTCTGGTCGTAGAGGATGATGTTCCGGTACGGTGTCTGATCACAACGACCCTGAAGACCCACGGCTATAAATATCTGACCGCTTCCAATGGGGAAACGGCGATCATGATGGCCACCAGCCACAATCCGGACATCATGCTGCTGGATCTCGGGCTGCCCGATATAGACGGCATGGAGGTCATCCGCAGCGTCCGCACATGGTCGAACCTGCCCATCATCGTCCTGAGTGCCCGGAGCGAGGATTCTGATAAGATCGAGGCACTGGACAACGGCGCAGACGATTATCTGACAAAGCCGTTTTCCGTGGACGAGCTGCTGGCAAGACTGCGTGTAACGCAGCGCCGATTGAATCTGCTGGCTTCTGACGGCATAAACAGTCCGGTTTTTGTCAATGGTCCTTTGAAGATCGATTTCTCGGCCGGCTGTGTCTGGTTGAGCGAGAATGAATTGCATCTGACCCCCATCGAGTACAAACTGCTGTGTGTGCTGGCGCATAATGTGGGCAAGGTGCTGACCCATACCTCCCTCACGCAGAAAGTATGGGGCAGTACGCAGGAAAATGACATTGCCTCCTTGCGTGTTTATATGGCATCCCTGCGCAAAAAACTGGAACGATGCCCGGATGCGCCGCATCTGATCCAGACCCATGTTGGCGTCGGATACCGGATGCTGCGCGTGGAAAATGATGCAGCCATCCCCGAAGAATAACCTGCATAAAAGGTTCCGGTGCCCACACCCGTGCCGAGTGGATGGACCGGTATCTGGATCAAACGCAAAATGCCCGCCCACTGTGGTTTCCCACGGTGGGCGGGCATGATGTTTTTCCGGGAGGCAAAGGCTCAGCGCTGCAGGACTTTTTTCCCGGTCAGCGGGTCGGGGATGCCCAGCAGGGCCAGAATGATCGCCATGCGGATATACACGCCGTTGTGCACCTGATCGAAGTAGGCGGCACGGGGGTCGTTGTCCACATCCAGCTTGATCTCATCGATGCGGGGCAGCGGATGCAGCACCGGCATATCCTGCGGTGCCTTCTGCAGCAGCGCTTCGTCCAGCTGGTAGCAGCCTTTCAGGCGCAGGTATTCTTCCTCGTTGAAAAAGCGCTCCTGCTGGATACGAGTCATGTACAGCACATCCAGATGCGGCAGCTCGGCTTCAAGGTCAGCCGTTTCCTTATAGATCTGATGGGTCGGCTCCAGCGATTCATTCTTCACATACTGCGGCAGGCGCAGATCTTCCGGCGAGATGAACACGAACCGGTTGCCCTCAAACTGGCTCAGCGCAGCGGTCAGGGAGTGGACCGTGCGCCCGAATTTGAGGTCGCCGCAGAAACCGATGGTCAGATGATCCAGCCGCCCCTTGCGCTGGCGAATGGTCATCAGGTCGATCATGGTCTGGCTGGGGTGGGCGTGTCCGCCATCCCCTGCATTGATGACGGGAACGCGTGCATACATGGACGCCCGCAGCGGCGCACCCTCTTTGGGGTGGCGCATAGCAATGATGTCGGCATAGTTGCTCACGACGCGGGCGGTGTCCGCAACGGTCTCGCCCTTGCTGGCACTGGACAGCTGGGCCCCTGCAAAGCCCAGCGTCTTGCCGCCCAGCCGCAGCATGGCCGACTCAAACGAAAGGCGGGTGCGGGTGGAAGGCTCATAGAACAGGGTGGCCAGAATGCGCCCATCGCACAGGTGGGCATAGGGGGCCGGGTCGGCCTCCATCCGGTCGGCAAGATCCAGAAGGGCCAGCTGCTCTTCCAGAGAAAAGCTGTTGGGCTCAATGAAGTGTCTCACAGCCATGCTCCTTTCAGCACGAACTTCTCGCGCTCGGCACCGGTGGAAACGAACTGGATCTCATGACCCAGCTGCTTTTCCAGAAATTCCACGTAAGCCTTGGCCTCTTTGGGCAGCTCATCCCAGCTCTTGCAGCCGGAGATGTCCTTCTGCCAGCCGGGCAGCATGGTGACGACGGGCTCTACACGGTCCAGATCGGACAGCGGGTCGAAGTTGGGGACTTGCACGCCATCCAATGTGTAACCGGTGATGACCGGGATCTCCTTCATGCTGCTGAGCACATCCAGCTTGGTGAGGGCGATCTTGTCCGCGCCCTGACAGGCCAGACCGTAGCGGCTGGCCACGCAGTCAAAGGGGCCCACCCGGCGGGGACGGCCGGTGGCAGCACCGTATTCGCCGCCTGCCTTGCGCAGCTGCTCGTTCCAGCTTTCGCTCATGGCATTCTCGGCGGCAAAGGGGCCTGCACCCACACAGGTGGAGTAGGCCTTCAGCACACCTACCACGTGATCCAGCTTGCAATTGGGGATGCCTGCACCCAGCGGCGCATAGGCGGCCAGCGTGTTGGAGCTGGAAGTAAAGGGGAAGATGCCGTAATCGATATCCCGCATGGCACCCAGCTGCGCTTCCAGCACGATGCGCTTGCCGCTGTCGTGGGCCTGCTGCAGGAATGCGCCTGCATCGCAGATGTAGGGAGAGAACTGTCCCGCCTGCATCCGGCACCATTCCAGCAGGGCGTCATAGCTCATGGGCTCCTGATGGTAACAGCCTGCCAGCTCCAGATTCTTGGATTCCAAAATCATGTGCAGGCGGTCCTGCACCCGCTTTTCGTTCAGGTGCAGCAGATCGCCCAGACGCAGGGTCTTTTTGCGGTACTTGTCGCTGTAGGCGTAGGCGATGCCGCGACGGGTGGAGCCGAAAGCGGTGCCCTTTCGGGCAAGGCGGTCCTCTTCCAGCCCGTCCTGTACCTTGTGCCACGGCATGGAAATGGTGGCCTTATCCGAGAGCTTGAGGTTTTCGGGGCCGACCCGGATGCCGCGCTGCTCGATGGCGTCCATCTCCCCGGCCAGATGGTCCAGATCGATCACCATGCCCGCGCCCAGCACACAAGTCACGTCCGGGTGCAGGATGCCGGAGGGCAGCAGGTTCAGGATGAACTTGCCCTGCTCCGTGACGACTGTGTGGCCGGCGTTGTTGCCGCCCTGATAGCGGGCCACCACATCGGCGTTTTCGGCTAACAGGTCGATGACACGGCCCTTGCCCTCATCGCCCCAATTGATACCAGTAACTGCGGTAAGCATAACTCTTTATTTACCTTCTTTTTCGTTATTTACGATGGCCTGCACCTTGGTGGGCAGACCATAGATGCTGATGAAGCCGGTGGCATCGCTCTGCTTGTAGTCGCCGCCGGCGGCAAAGGTGGCAATGTCCTCCCGGTAGAGGGAGTAGGGCGACCAGACCCCTGCATTGATGAGGTTGCCCTTGTACAGTTCCAGACGCACCTTGCCGGTAACATGCTCCTGGGTGGAGGTGACGAAGGCACTCAGGGCCTTGCGCAGGGGGCTGAACCACTGGCCGTCGTAGACCAGCTCACCAAAGGTGATGGCCAGCTCGCGCTTTTTGTGGGCGGTGAGCTTGTCCAGCGTCAGGGTCTCCAGCACCTCGTGGGCCTTGTACAGGATGGTGCCGCCGGGGGTCTCGTAGACGCCGCGGCTCTTCATGCCCACCAGACGGTTCTCCACCACGTCATACAGGCCGACGCCGTTGCGTCCGCCGATCTCGTTCAGCTTTGCGATGATGGCGGCGGGCTTCAGCTTCTCGCCGTTCAGGGCCACCGGTACGCCCTGTTCAAATTCCAGCTCCACGAACTCGGACTTGTCCGGGGCGGTCTTGGGGCTGACGCCCAGCTCAAGGAAGCCGGGCTTTTCGTACTGAGGCTCATTGCCCGGGTCTTCCAGATCCAGACCCTCGTGGCTCAGGTGCCACAGGTTCTTGTCCTTGGAGTAGTTGGTCTCGCGGCTGATCTTCAGCGGGATGTGGTGGGCCTCGGCGTAGTCGATCTCCTCATCGCGGCTCTGGATGTCCCACTCGCGCCACGGGGTGATGATCTTCAGGTCGGGTGCAAAGTGCATGATGGCCAGCTCAAAGCGCACCTGATCGTTGCCCTTGCCGGTGCTGCCGTGGCAGACCGCATCCGCACCCTCGGCACGGGCGATCTCCACCACCCGCTTTGCCAGAATGGGGCGTGCAAAGCTGGTGCCCAGCAGATAGCCCTCGTAATCGGCCCCGGCCTGCATGGTGGGGATGACGTAATCCTCCACAAATTCGTCGGTCAGGTCTTCGATGTACAGCTTGGATGCGCCGCTTGCCTTGGCGCGCTCCTCCAAGCCTTCCAGCTCACCCTTCTGGCCCACATTGCCGCACACGGCAATGACTTCGCAGTTGTTGTAGTGCTCTTTCAGCCACGGGATGATAATCGATGTGTCCAGACCGCCGGAATAGGCCAGCACGACCTTTTTGACCTCAGACATAGGAACTGCCTCCGTTCACAAAACTACTTGATATACATTCGATTCCCTCTTGCAACGTTTGATTGCAGTGCTTATTATACGAGCAGACAGAGGATGTGTAAAAAGTATCCTGCACATGGCGGCAATATGATTTTTACATAAAAACAGGGGGCAGCTGCAACAGATACGATGCAGCTGCCCCCTGCGCAGAATGCGCTCAGGCGTAAAACAAAAAATGCAGAGAAATCATCTGTGGTGCGGCGCGGCGCTCTCCTTTAATTCCTGCTGCTGTTCCTGCAGCTCCTGCCGGAGGGCGTGGTCGATCTCCCGGGTCTCCTGCCGGATCTCGGCAAGGTCTTTTTCGATCACCGGGTTCTCTTCCAGATCCTCACGAATGAACATCAGCGCAAAGCTGACCAGCAGCAGCCCGCAGGAGATCCAGATGGTTCTGCCGCCAAGCCAGACGCAGCTCTTGCTGCCAATGCCGGAGCCCAGAGCAAATAGCAGAATGATGCCAAAATAGCGCAGCATCCGGTCTTTGGCCTTGGGGTCGCGGGTGCGGCTCCAGACACACAGGGCCTCCACGCCGCTGCGCAGGTCGCCGATGCACATGGTGCTGGCAAAGGCGTAGCCGTTCACCTTGCGGAACGCCTGCACCTGCATGGCGCAGGAAAAGGAGACGATGGCGTTGGCCAGCAGGTTCTGTTCCTGCGGCAGAAAGCCCACAAGGAACAGCAGCAGCACCTCGCCCAGCACCACCAGCTGCCGCCAGTGGAGCCGCTGCATGTTCCGGAAGTGCTCCTGCATCTTTTCGGCGGTCAGCACGCCCAGCGCAAAGGCGCACAGGGGCACCAGATAATGCAGCACCCGCTCCCAGTTTCCGTCCATCAGGTTGGAACTGAGCAGCACGATGTTGCCGGTCTGCGCGTTGGCAAATACCTTGCCGCGGAACAGGTAGGTGTAGGCGTCCTGCAGGCCGCCGGACAGGGACAGGAATACGGCTGTAAGAAAAGATTCGGACATTTGTCCGCGATGTTTTGGTTTCATGCTTGCACCTTCTTTTTTTGCTCTCCCATTTTTTTGCTCTCCCATTATAGTACATTTTTGCGGCCCGGCTGATATCAGTTTTACATGGCCGACATGTTTTGGGTGCAAGCTGTGCCGGAAAACGGCGGGGAAACGCCGTTACAGCTTCCCTGCTTCCAGCAGCTTCTTTACCTCGAACAGATCCCTGCACTCGGTGGTGTACAGGCTGCGCATTTCGTCATCGGCGGGGGCAAGGTCCGGCACCATCACGGTGACAAATCCGCCCCGGGCACCGGCCCGCACGCCATTGTAGCTGTCCTCCAGCACCAGCGTTTCAGCCGGGACGGTGCCCAGCGCCTTGGCCGCCGTGAGGAAGATCTCCGGGTCGGGCTTGGACGCAGAGAACTGCTCGCCGGAAATAAGGGCCTTGAAGTGATCGGTCATGTGCCAGTTGTTGAGGTGCCGCAGGATGGACGCCATCCGGCTGGAGGAAGCCACCACCATGGGGATGTGCTGTGCTTCCAGATAGGCGATAAGCTCATCCAGCCCCGGCTTTTTGGGCGGCGGTGCCTGAAACGCCGTCTCTGCCTGCTGGTGCAGCGCTTCCATAATGCCGTCAGTATCGCAGTCCGGGCCGAAGAAGCGGCGCAGCACCGCCCGCATGGAGTCGCCCGCCGTGCCCCGGGCGGCGGCGTCCAGTCCTTCCTTATAAGAAAGGCCCAGCGTGGCCAGCGCAGGCCGCCACAGGGTGGCCCAGATGCGTTCGGTGTCGAACATCAGCCCGTCCATATCAAAAATAACACCTTTTATCATTGTGCAAAAAGCTCCTTTCTGAGCCTGTAAGATCCGGCTTATGCCCTCATTGTATCATATTTTGGGCAGATTGCACATAGAAAAGCAGGCAATTCCGCGCAACTTAACAGGGGGAAAGATGAAAGATTTTTCGTTTCCTTGTAAAACGATTTCATAATACTATAATAGAAAACAACATTCGGTGTTTGCGGGCGCATTTTCACTCGCTGCGCCCGAGATCAGGAAAGAGGGAAAATAAATCATGTTGGATATCAAGATCACCCGTACCACTGCTCCGAAGGCAAAGCCTGACGAGAGCAATCTGGGTTTTGGCAAGAAGTTTACCGACCATATGTTCGTGATGGATTACACCGAGGGCGAAGGCTGGCACGATGCCCGCATCGTTCCCTACGGCCCCTTTGAGCTGGACCCGGCTACCGTCGTGTTCCACTACGCTCAGGAGATCTTTGAGGGCATGAAGGCATACCGCACTGCCGACGATACCGTCCAGCTGTTCCGCCCGGACTGCAACGCAAAGCGTTTCCAGGACTCCGCCGACCGTCTGTGCATCCCCAAGATCCCTGTGGAAGACTACATTCAGGCCGTTGAGACGCTGGTGGATGTGGACCGTGACTGGGTGCCCCATTCCGACGGCGCTTCCCTGTACATCCGTCCCTTCGTGTTCGCAAATGACGTGGGTCTGGGCGTGCACGCTTCCAAGCACTACATCTTCTGCATCATCTGCGCTCCCTCGGGTGCTTACTATGCCGAGGGCATCAACCCCGTGCGCATCTACGTGGAAGACGAGTACATCCGTGCCGCTCCCGGCCTGACCGGCTTCACCAAGTGCGGCGGCAACTACGCTGCTTCCATCAAGGCCGGCGAGCTGGCCGAGGAGCAGGGCTACGCACAGGTGCTGTGGCTGGACGGCGTGGAAAAGAAGTACGTCGAGGAAGTCGGCAGCATGAACATCATGTTCAAGATCGACGGCAAGGTGTACACCGCTGCTACCGTTGGCACCGTTCTGCCCGGCGTCACCCGCCGCAGCTGCATCGAGCTGCTGAAGGACTGGGGCTATGAGGTGGTAGAAGGCAAGATCGCCATTGCCGACATCATGGCTGCTGCCCGCGAAGGCAAGCTGGAAGAGGTGTTTGGTACCGGTACCGCCGCTGTCGTCTCCCCCGTCAAGGAGCTGGTCTGGAAGGGCGAGCACGCCTACATCGGCGACGGCAAGATCGGCCCTGTCACCCAGAAGCTGTACGACACCATGACCGGTATGCAGTGGGGCAAGCTTCCCGACACCAAGGGCTGGATCGTGCCAGTGGAGAAAAAGAACTGATCCCGATTCTCCGGAGAGAACCTTTTTATTCAGAATAGCAGCAAACGCCGCCAGGCCTCCGCTCGGCGGCGTTTGCCGTATACCGGAAAACTCCTTCAGTCTCGCATACGCTCGACAGCCGTTCCCCTTTTTGTCACCTTCCGGTGACATCTTCCCCCGGCCGGGGGAAGTCTTTCTCTAGGAGGGAGCCGTTGGCAAAACCGGAAACTTTACCGTGCCGCCAAAGCCTCCCTCATAGAGGGAGGTGGCATCGCGCAGCGATGACGGAAGGAGTATCCGTCAAACCTCCAAAATTTCCCGGCGCAATTGCTTTCTGTGCCCTGCAGTGCTAAACTGAAAACAGAACAGCGGCCTGCATTGCGGCAGGCTATGTGCAGGAAAGATTGAGAGGAATGAACCCATGGTTAAAAAATGGAGCGTGAGCTACCCTGCCGTCAATGGCACCGAGCAGCGCAGAGTTTATGTCTATCTGCCCACGATGTATGAAGCCGAGCCGGACCGCAGGTATCCGGTGCTGTATATGTTCGACGGCCAGAACGTCTTTTTTGACGAGGACGCCACCTTTGGCAAGAGCTGGGGCGTGGCCGATTATCTGGACTACACCGACACCCCGCTGATCGTGGCGGCGGTGGAATGCAATGCCGGGGCCAACAACGAGCGGCTGGTGGAGTATTCGCCCTACCGGTTCGACGACCCGCAGTTCGGCCACTTCGACGGCAAGGGGCAGGCCACCATGAGCTGGTATATCCACCGGTTCAAGCCCTTCATCGACCACAATTTCCGCACCCTGCCCGACCGGGAGCACACCTTCATTGGCGGCAGCAGCATGGGCGGCCTGATGAGCCTGTACGCCCTGCTGCAGTACAATGAGGTCTTCAGCCGTGCGGCGGCGCTGTCGCCGTCCATCTGGGTCTCGCCGGAAAAGCTCTCCGGCCTTGTGGGCCGGGCAAATCTGGCCCCCGGCACCGTGCTGTACATGGACTACGGCTCCCGCGAGATGGGCAACCACGAGGGCATGCGCCGCGGCTTTGCCGAGATGTGCAGCAAGGTACTGACCCGGGGCATCCACCTCACCAGTCGCATCGTGCCCGGCGGCACCCACAGCGAAGCCAGCTGGGAAAAGCAGCTGCCCTTTATGTTCCACACCCTGATGTATGAGGTGGAGGAGTAAAAAACGAACTCCTTCCGTCATCGCTGCGCGATGCCACCTCCCTCAATGAGGGAGGCCTTGGCAGTACGGAAACTTTACCGTTTTGCCAAAGGCCCCATCTCCGAGGGGGCTGGCACGGCGTAAGCCGTGACTAGGGGAGTCAACAAAGGAGGAAACACCATGGAAATGCAGTATTTCAAGGATTACAGTCCGGCGCTGGGCCGCGACATGGAGTGCAAGATCTACGGCCACGCAGGCCGCCCGATGCTGTACATCCCCTGTCAGGATGGCCGCTTCTTCGATTTTGAGAACTTCCACATGAACGATACCCTTGCCCCGTGGATCGAGTCCGGGCAGATCATGGTCCTCTCCATCGACACCATGGACAAGGAGACCTGGTCCGACACGCAGGGCGACCCCTATTGGCGCATCCGCCGCTATGAGCAGTGGCTGCGCTACATCGTGGAGGAGGCTGTGCCCAAGATCCAGTATCTGGCTAAGGAGCGCAACGGCTGGGACGACCTGCCCGGCGTCATTGCCTTTGGCTGCAGTCTGGGCGCCACCCATGCGGTCAACCTGTACCTGCGCCGCCCGGATGTGTTCTGCGGCTGTCTGGCCCTCAGCGGCATCTACACGGCCCACTACGGCTTCGGCAATTATATGGACGAGCTGGTGTACATGAACTCGCCCGTGGACTACATGAAGAACTTCCCGGAGGATCACCCCTACATGCAGCTGTACCGCAGCCAGAAGGCGGTCATCTGCTGTGGTCAGGGCGACTGGGAACGGCCGGACACCACATGGTTCCTCAAGCGCATCTTCGAGGCCAAGAACATCCCCATCTGGGTGGACCTGTGGGGCCACGATGTCAACCACGACTGGAACTGGTGGTATAAGCAGACTGCATATTACATGCCGTATATTCTGGGGCAGCAGTAAACAGGGAACTCCCCCAGTCTGCTTCGCAGACAGCCCCCTCATGGAGGGGGCTTTGTAAAAGCTCTCCGCAACGGAAAAAGGCTCCCTCCCGGAGGGAGCTGGCACGGCGAAGCCGTGACGGAGGGAGTTTTTATAGAGGTTCATAGAGGAAAGAGGAATCGTAAAACCATGCAGAATTTCATTTTTATTTCGCCCAACTTCCCCACCAACTACTGGCAGTTCTGCCATGAGCTGAAGAACAACGGCATGAACGTGCTGGGCATCGGCGACCAGCCCTACGATGAGCTGAAGCCGGAGCTGAAGGACAGTCTGAACGAGTACTACAAGGTGGGCAGTCTGGAAAACTACGATGAGGTCTACCGCGCCGTGGCCTTCTTTGCCTTCAAGTATGGCCGCATCGACTGGCTGGAGTCCAACAACGAATACTGGCTGGAGCGGGACGCAGCCCTGCGCACCGATTTCCACATCACCTCCGGCTTCCAGACCGACGATATGCCCCGCATCAAGTACAAGAGCAAGATGAAGGAGTATTACAAGAAGGCCGGCATCGCCACCGCACGCTACCACATGGTGGACGATTACGAGGGCTGCCGGAAGTTCATCGAAGAGGTGGGCTACCCGGTGGTGGTAAAGCCGGATAACGGCGTGGGCGCATCCGACACCCACAAGCTGTCCAGCGACGAGGACCTGAAAAAGTTCCTCGTCCAGAAAACGGCCCATCACCCGGATGTGGAGTACATCATGGAGGAGTTCGTCCGGGCCGAGGTGAACAGCTACGATGCCATCATCGATGCCAACGGCAACCCCATCTTTGAGGCCGGCAACGTGAGCCCCATGTCCATCATGGATATCGTCAACGACAACGACAACTCCATCTATTACATCATCAAGGACCTGCCCGAGGACACCCGCGCCGCAGGCCGTGCCGCCGTCAAGAGCTTTGGCGTCCGGAGCCGCTTCATCCACTTTGAGTTCTTCCGCATGACCGAGGATCAAGCCAGCATGGGCCAAAAGGGCCAGATCGTGGCACTGGAAGTCAACATGCGCCCCTGCGGCGGCTTCACCCCGGATATGATCAACTTTGCCCGCTCCACCAACGTCTACAAGATCTGGGCGGATATGATCGCCTTTGGCGGCACCGATATGCCGGTGGGCGAGCACTTCTACTGCCCGTTTGCGGGCCGCCGCGACGGCAAGCACTTTGTGTACAGCCACGAGCAGATCATGCAGAAGTACCAGCAGAACATGCGCATGGTGGACCGCATCCCGGACGCGCTGAGCGGCGCCATGGGCAACCAGATGTACGTTGCCACCTTCTCCACCCGCGAGGGCATGGAGCAGTTCTACTCCGATGTACTGGCCGTCACCGACGAAAACAACGCCGCTGTGCAGAAGGAGCTGAGCAGCATTCTGGCTCTGGGCGAGCCGGAGACCGCCCCGGCCCAAAAGGCCGAGAGCAAGCCTGCTGCCCAAAAGCCCGCCCGCACCGCAAAGAAAAAGTAAAACAAATGCACTGACTGCATCAATCCTCAGCCCCGGAACGGCATCTGCCGCCCCGGGGCTGTTGTTATATTGCTAAAAAACGGTCACCTGTTCCGGGCAAAATGACAAAATTTTTCAGATTGGTTGACAAGATGCCGGGGGGGGGTAAGATGTGGGTGCGAAGCATATTTTTGGGGTGCTTCGGAACAAAAAAAACAGGAGGCTTGTATTATGAGATTGTACAAAAAAGCAGCCGCCGTTCTGCTGGCGGCAGCAATGGCTGTTTCCATGATGACCGCTTGCGGCGGTGGCGCAGGCGGCAATGGCGGCAATGGCGGGAATAATGGCAGCAAGCCCGGCACGTCTGAGGGCGGCGAGGAAAAACCCGGCAAGCCTGAGGGCGGTGAGGAAAAACCCGATAAGCCTGAGGGCGGCGAGGAAAAACCCGACAAGCCGGGCGCTTCTGTGATCCCTGCTGATCCGGCAAAAGTTACTTGGGACACTTCTCTGACCAAGAAGGCCTTCGCTGGCATCAGCAAGGATAATTTCCGGTTCAGCGGTCTGGATGGTTCGGGTGATGCAATGGCATATGCTACGCAGGGAAAGAAAATGCTCCTGCTGGAACAGGAATCTGCAAATCAGTTTGTGGCCTTCTATACTCCTGATGGCAAGGACTTGTATATTGCAGTGTCTAACGAGAAACCGAAAGAAGTGAGCCAGATCACGGGCTGGATGACGGCTGAAAAATTTGCTGCAGCAAACAATGTTAGTGCCGAAGAGCTTGCTGCTGAAAAAGCTGCAACACTTGCCGATATGACGGAAACCAAGGAAATGGTGTCCTTTATTGATGGAGTGAAGCCTGCAGCCTTTAAGGCAGAGAATGTGAAGTCTGGTGAAACAACGGTATATACAGAAACGATGGGTAATGTCAAGGTCGGAAACGACTCCTATACCTACATGACGATGTTTGCGCCGGAGGCTATTGGACCCTATAAAGTAGGCGACCTGTTCGGCGTTACACGGATGAAAGGTGGAGAAAGTACAACGATCATTCTCGGCGGCAAGATCACTCCGTGCGACGCAAGCACCTTCCCTAATGTCACAAAGTAAGAAAGAACTCGAAATCTGAATATGCGTTTCCTTTGCCCCGGCTGTCCCCCGACAGCCGGGGCTTTTCGTTGTTCCTTTTGGCAAAGTGTGGTATACTGTTGCCAGAGATTTTATTGGGAACGAGGTACATCTATGAAAATTCCTGCAAACGGCTTTACCCATGCCGGCAAGTTCCACGCCGACGATGTGTTTGCCACTGCGCTGCTGCAGATCCTGCGCCCGGATATCAAGATCACCCGCGGCTTTGTGGTGCCGGACGGCTTTGACGGCATCGTGTACGATGTGGGCTATGGCATGTTCGACCATCATCAGGAGCCCCGGGAGTACCGTGCAAACGGTGTGCCCTACGCGGCCTTCGGCCTGCTGTGGCGGGTGCTGGGCCCGGGCCTTGTGGGCGAGCGGCAGGCCCGGCTCATCGACGAGAACTTTATCCAGCCGCTGGACCTCAACGACAACACCGGCGAGCAGAACAGCCTGTGCGATGCCATCGGCTTTTTTAACCCGGTGTGGGACTCCAAGGAGGATCAGGACGCCTGCTTTTTCAAGGCCGTGGCCGTGGCAAAGCAGATTCTGGAAAACCAGATCGCCAGCGCCAACGCCGTGAACCGCGCCGACGAAAAGGTGCAGCAGGCCTATCAGAACTCCCGGGACGGCATCGTGGTGCTGCCCTGCTACCTGCCGTGGAAGAACGGCCTGTACAAAACGGATGCGCTGTTCGTGGTCTACCCCAGCCAGCGCGGCGGCTGGAGCGCCCAGTGCGTCACCGACCACAAGACCAAGCGCCCCAAGCTCCCCTTCCCCCAGAGCTGGGCCGGTCAGCCGCAGGAGGTCATTGAGCAGAAGAGCGGCATCCCGGGCATCAGCTTCTGCCACGCCAGCCGCTTCCTCATCACGGCCAAGGATAAGGAGACCGCCCTTGCGGCCTGCCGTCAGGTGTTAAAGAACAATGGCCGCATCTGAGCATCCGGCCCGGCCAAAGCCCGCCTTCGTGTACATGGTGCGGTGTACCGGCGGCCAGCTGTACACCGGCTGGACCAACGCCCCCGCCGCCCGCCTGCAGGCCCACAAAAGCGGCAGAGGGGCCCGCTACACCCGGGCCAGAGGTGCAGCGGCCTTTGCCTATGTGGAGCGCTGTGCGGACAAGCGCAGCGCCCTGCGGCGGGAAGCTGCGCTCAAAAAGCTGCCCAAGGCGCAAAAAGAGCTGCTGTGCCGCGCATGGAGCGCGGCGGGCGGGCCCTTTTCCGGCGCATAAAGACAAAACGAAACCCGGGACTCTTTCAGGGCCAGACGGCTCACAAAAGGGTCCCGGGCGTTTTGTTTTTGTGGTGCGGGCCGCAGCCAATGGGCAGAGCTCACAAATGCCGCCGCAGAATTTTGTGCAGAGAAACAGGAAGGCCCTGCCGGTTTGCCCGGCAGGGCCTCTCTGCGTTTCAGGGATGCTTCAGAATTACTTCTGGGGGTTCAGCTTTGCCTGCAGGTCGTTCCATGCCTTGATGACCTGAGGACGGAAGGTGTGCTTGTCGGGCTTGAAGGTGCTGCCGGTATCCTTCAACAGGCCCTGCTCCACGCACCAGCGGGCGGCCTTCTGGCTGTCGGCGGCTTCGGCGCTGATGTCGGTGAACAGTGCGGTGCTGGCGGGCTGGGGCTTGCCTGCGGCAGTCCACAGCAGGTCGGCCAGCTGCTGGCGGTTGGTGGGGATGGATGCACCCTCGGGCAGGACGCTGGTCAGGTACACCTGCGTGCCGATGAGGTAGGCTGCGCCGCCAATGGCAGCACCGCCGATCACGGCCACAGCTGCACCGCCAGCACCGGAATCGCCGGAGCCGGTGGCTGTATCATCGGGGATATCACCAATGCGCACTTCTTCGCCAGTAGCCAGGAATTCAGGTACGTAATAGCCGATGCCGTTTTTCACCACCACGCGGCTCGGTACGTCTTCGTCGGCGTACAGGGTAATGGTGTTTTCGGTCTGCGCGTCAGTCAATGCCAGAGCAATAAACTGGACGTAACGACCGTCTTCGAAAGTGCCATCATCGACAGGCGCATCGTCATAGCCATCGCCTTCGGGCAGGCCGTTCGCATCGACTTTGTAATAGCGAATCGACGTTACGGCTGTGCCCTCAATGTTGGACTCACCATCCTGAATGTCGCTCAGGTTCATTTCCACAACAGGGGTATACACAGAATCCGTGAAATCAGCGCTGACCGTGGGGGTTGCATCACCCTTGGCGATGATATCAGCATCTTTCTGCCAGCCGTAGAAGGTACGGCCTTCATCGGGTGTGTAGGCAAGGGACAGCTGCTGCTCGCCAACGACCTGAACAGCGGTCTCCTGATTTGTACCCTCGTTTTTCTGGATGTTGTTGATGGAAGCGCCGCCGGTAGCGGTGACTTTGGTGCTCTCTACAGTGGTAGGAATCTCGCCGGCGAACACGCCGCCGTTGATCTTGGTGGAATCAACGTTACCGGTAAAGGTGCCGCCGTTGATCTTGACCTCACTGCCGACATTGCCGCTGAAGGTGCCGCCTTCAATGGTGCCAGTGCCGGACACATCGCCGCTGAAGGTGCCGCCCTCAATGGTGCTGCCGCTGGCAACCGTCACATCCGCACTGGTGGTGAGGTTGGAAACGGTAGTGCTCGTTCCCTCAGAGCCAATGGTGATCTTATCACAGTTCAGGGTAGTGTTGTTGAGGTTCTTGCTGTCGGTGATCGTAACGGTGGTTTCGCCAGTGGTTTCGTCCTTCTTGGCGGTCCAGCCGTCGCCCTTCACCTCGTCCGTACCTTCGGGGATCGTAACGTTGTCCTCGCTGTCCGTGGGAGGAACTGTGGGCAGCTCCACGGTCACCTCGACCTCCAGCGTTTCGGGGACGTGGTAGCACAGGTTGCCGATACGGGCCACACGGGCTTTGGAATAAGTGGAATCGCCCGGGCAGGTCAGGGTGACGATCGCCTTATAGCTGCCCGGCTTGGTGGGATACACCGAGGACGGTGCAGCATTCGGGTCGGACGCATCCACGTACTTCACGGACGCAATAACAGCACCGTCGATCTTGCTCTCCGTCTTATCGGCGGTAATGGTCAGGTCGGAGGCGTTCATCTCCAGGACGGGCAGGAAGATGCACTTCACGCCGTTCTGGTCGTCCGGAATGGGGCCGTACATAGGCTGCTCAAAGTGCGTCTTGCCGATATAATTCTTTTCGACATCGGAGTTCTTCTCTTCGCCACCGAAGGAATAGACGAGATCCCAGCCATAGAAGTCATGCGGATCCGTGCCGATATAATCGCCAATGAACAGGAGCATGTTGTCCTTACCGTCCAGCGTGTTGATCGCATACAGGGTGGTAAGGCCGGTAGCATCCGGTGCTGTGATGCCGTTGAGGGATGCGTTCTCCGGAACAGACAGCATCATGGTGGGCAGAGAAGTCTTCGGGTCGTGCAGGAACAGGCCGCGTGCGATGCTGCCGGAGCCGGTGACAGTGCCGGTGAAGAGGCCGCCGTCCAGCGTGCCGTTGTTGACGATATCGCACTTGACGGTAGAACCCTGAGCAAACTGCGCGGTGGTGTGCTCGTCGATGGTCAGGGTGTTGTTCTCATAGCGCACACCCTTTGCATCTGCGGGGATCACCGGTGCGCCGTTTTCGTCAACGGTCAGGGTGACGGTATTGGTACTGATCTGGAACCGCCAGTTTTCAGAGGTCAGAGAGGTCAGGGTGTTTCCGGTGCTTTCGTTGGCATAAGAAAGCTGATGGTAAGCGCCGTTCCACTCAACGCGGTTCTGGTAAATATTATTTTTCAGTTCATCGCTGAGACCCTTGGCCTTCAGGATCACACTGATCTGATAAGTGCCTGCCTCGGTGGGATACTCCTCAGACACCTCGTTGGTGGCAACATTGGTATAGAAGCAGCTGATATCAATGCGGTCAGCGGGCATATCGGCACCAAGCTCCACAGAAGCCGGACCGTTCTCGGTGGCCGCATGGAAGGTCAGCTCCGAGGGCAGAACATCCAGAACCGGAGAGAAAACCGTATCGGCGTTCAGAGCACCCATGGTATAACCATTGTATTTGATAGAGGGAACACAGTCGAAGCGGATGGTGCGGTTATCTGCGCTGTGCGTATAATTGGCCTGCGCCAGCAGCACGGCTGCACGGGGGTCGGTCGCATCGCTGTTGCCGTGCTGCTTAATGCTGTTGTCGATATCAAAACGCCATGCAATGACCTTGTGCGCAGGGTTGGCGGAGTAGGTTATTTCGATCTGCGGAACAGCGGTCTGGTTTGCAACGTAAACCGGGCTTGCCATGCCGTTAAAGGAAGCGCCCTCGGCAGAAAGCTTGTAAAGGCTGCCGGTTGCGCCCTGAGGCTCCTTGGCAAACACGCCGCCGGTGATGTTCAGAACACCGGTGTACTTTGGAGCGTTTGCAGAGAGAGCTACAGCCTGGCCGGTAAAGGTGCCGTCCTCAATGGTGATATTGCCATTGAGGGCACCGACCAGACCGGTAAAGGTGCCGCCCTTGATGGTAAGGCTGCCGGTCTGTGCCTGCAGGTAGGAGTCGAAGGTACCATCCTCAATGGTGATATCACCGCCGGCGGCAGAGATAAACTTCCTTTCACCGAGGTTGAAGGTGCCGTTCTCAATGGTGATAGAACCATTTGTGGAAGCAACGATCTGGGTGGTGAACTCACCGCCGGTGATGCAGACGGCACCGGTTGCAACGATGCCCATTTTTTCGCCGGGGATGTTATAGGTGCCGCCGTTGATGGTGGCTTTACCATCCGTGCTCACAAGAACACCGCAGGAAACATTGCAGTTGTTCAGGGTCATGGAACATCCGGCAGCGGTATTGCTATCGTCATATTTGCTCAGCCAGAGGACAGTGCTGTCGTCGCTTTTGCGGTTGATTGTGCAGCCAGTCAGAGTAATGTCCGCGGCTGCGCACTGCACAGAGCTGTTGGCGGTGCAACCAGTCAGGGTAGTGCCTGCCGCGAGCACTGCAATGGGAGCGTTGAAGGTGCAGCCGGATGCATCGCTCCTCTGGTCGGTGCTGCCCAGCTGAACAATACCATTGTAGGTGCCGCCAGTCAGCGTGGGTGCTTTGGAAATGACCTGACAGTTGATGGTCTGGCCGGTCAGGGCCTGATCGAAGTTCTCGGTCAGCACAAGGATATAGACATCTCCCTGCGAATTTGTGAACTTCTGGTAGGCCCAGCTCCCGTCCGAGCTGATGACCGTCATGGTCTTGTGGTTGGTGTCATACTCATCGCCCTTGGTGGAATCGTACGGATAGCCATACTGATCAAAGGCAAGTGTGCCGGTAGAGTTCGTTTCACTCAGCGCAGTGGGCGAAACTGTACCCCCCCCCAGAACAGGTGTCCCCGCAAAAGCGGAAACGGGTGTTGCACTCAGCATCATGCTGCCTGCCAGCATGAAACTGAGCACGCGAGTTCTAAGTCTCATAAAAAACCTCCTGTAAAAAAATAAAACAATCCCCCGTGCAGCAGAAAAGCTACACTAATGTAACAATATCACAGTTGCGGTCTAGTTGCAATGCAAAAAAACAAAAAATCGGACAGATTTTTTGCACGCAGGAGCACTGCCCTGCGGCGGCGGGAGCCTTTTATAAAAGGATAAACCGCAGGCTGACGCAGGTGCAGGAGATGCAGAACGCCCCGAATATATACTGCACAAATGCATAAAATATGAATATATTCTGCAAATAACGCATAAAGATACAAATTGAACCAAAACAGAGGTCAAATCCGTGTAAGGTTTGGCGGTTTTCGGCATTGACGGAAAAGCCGCGCGGCGTATAATAAAAGCATCAACCGAAACGCAACGGAAGAGGATGCGAAGGGAAAGTACGCATCAGAAAACAAAAGTGTATTTTTAAAAGGAGCAATCATCATGAAAAAGGAAAACATCAAAAAAGTCGTTCTGGCATACTCCGGCGGTCTGGATACCTCCATCATCATTCCCTGGCTGAA
>CEAE01010061.1_pt1 | contig 18567 bp, 17 predicted proteins | sample 554951 | NCBI WGS metagenome assembly CEAE01 (sample SAMEA3182076, study PRJEB8094) | gut metagenome | biome: human; feature: gut; material: Stool; isolation source: human stools | place: Canada | collected 2012-03-28
GGTGCAGAACCAAGAATTACAAGCAAATCTCTGTGTACACCGGGATGTGTAACAGGAATTCTGATGACATGTGCAATTAATACAGCAACATGTGGCTGCCAGATTACGGGTAAATAAGAAAGTAGGAGGAAAATACAATGGCAAAATTTGATGATTTCGATCTTGATGTGACCAAGATAAGAGAAGGAGAGAAACAGGAGAGAATTACAAGTATAAGCCTTTGTACATCTAGTTGCAAAACAGCAATTTTTGCAACATGTCCTTTTACAACAGGTAAATAAAAACTTTGAAGAACTATATATAAAAATGCTTTATCCTTTGGAAACTTAGGATAAAGCATTTTTTACGTGGAGAGGGGGATTTTATTACATGAAAAACAGAAAACCCAAAAAATCTGATATATTAAAAAAAGATATTATACGAGGAGGAGTAAATATGTCGAGAATACTTGTAGTTGATGATGATAAAAAAATTTTGGAAATAATAAATGAAGTGCTATTACGAGAGGGCTATGACATTGAAACGAAAGAGTATATTGAGAATATAACAATTGAAGAGTTTGAAGGATTTGATCTGATTTTATTGGATGTTATGCTACCAGTATTTGATGGATTTGAAATTTTAAAGAAAATAAAATGCATTATTTCATGCCCAGTGATTTTTCTTTCAGCAAAATCAAGTGAAGAAGCAAAAGTAAGAGGGCTAATGGAAGGTGCTGATGATTACATAACAAAGCCATTTAGCATCAAAGAATTGGTAGCCAGAATTAAAGTTGCTTTGAGAAGAAAATCAAATGTTAAAGAAAATAAAGTAGTAGTTGATGGATTGGTATTTGATTTAGATACGAGCTCTATTATGCTAGAGAATGATATTGTTATGTTGACGAAAAATGAATTTAGAATATGTAAAATTCTTATACAAAATCAAGGGCAGACATTTTCAAAAGATATGCTATATGACTATTTATATGATTTAGATGCAGATACTCAATTACGAACAATAACAGAATATGTTTACTCAATACGGAAGAAATTTAAACAATTTGGTAAAGATCCAATAAAAACTATATGGGGAATTGGGTATAGGTGGTGTACAAGTTGATTTCAATGAAAAAACAATTAATATTTTATATAATCCGATTAGTATTGGGAATTGTAATATTAGGAGTCGGCTGGGTGTTTATTACAAATTTACTAATATATAGTAATATAGTTATTCCGGCAAATTATAGCGAGAGCATATTAAACGAAAACAAGGCTAAATTATCAAATTTGGATAAAGTCACATCTGATTATTTACCAAAAGGATGCGAATTTGTTGTTCTTAGTCTTGATAATAATAAAAAATATGGAAACATGAGTCCGACAAATTTGGAACATGCATTAGGAGTTGTTGATGGAACTGAGGGTAATGTACAAGGAAATACTATTTATTCGTTAATAGACAGAGATAATGAAATTTGTATAGTTAAATATAATATGCGTGCTTATTTTAATTGTGAGAATAAAAAGTTCTATTTACTGAATTATGATTTTGTCTCTTATACGATTACAGTGATTGCATATATTCTATACGTTTATATTATAACGTTTAAATTAGTAAATTCTTGGAAAGATGAATTTGAAGAAATTGAAAGAATATCTTTAGAGATTGAAAAGGGAAACTTAGATTTTGAAATACGCAAAAGTAATATAAAGGAGTTCTCCCATATAATTGATTCGATGGTAAGGATGAGAGAGGCTTTAAAAGAAACACTGTATCTAAATTGGAAAATAGAAAATGAAAAAAATAATGAAATAGGTGCATTGGCACATGATATTAAAATTCCGTTGACGGTTATTAAAGGTAATACTGAATTAGTGCTGGATTATGATACAAAACCATATAATGTTTCACATTTACAGAATGTAATGGAGGCGACTGAGAAAATAGAAAAGTATCTTACAATTCTTATTCAATATATTAAAGTAGATAAGATTGAAGGCGGAATAAAGGAAAACGTAGAATGTGATGTATTTTCTGAAAGAATAAAATCTGAATCTGAAGAATATGCAGTCAACCGACATACAAAGATAGAGTTTTCTATTAGTCATATTTTGGGGAATATTTGTATAGATAGTTTTTCAATGGAAAGGGCTATATTTAATATCATAGACAATGCCATAGAATATAAAACAGAAAAGGATAGAATTTTATGTAATATTATGCAAGAAAAAGACCTATATACTATTACAATATCGAATAAATATGGAAAATTTAATGATGAGGTTTTAGAGAATGCAACTAAATTATTTTATACATCAAACAAACATAGAAATACAGCACATTATGGAATTGGACTGGCATATGTAAACAGAGTAATTAAAGCAAACCAGTGTTATTTATATTTATTTAATTCAAATGAACTAGGTGCAACAGTTAAGATACAAGTACCAATACAATAAGAAGAATATAAATGACATGGTAAGTTGATATATTTTTGATAATTAAAGGCTATAGTGTTCAATAATAAATAAAAATTTGGAGGAGTAAAATGAAAAAATTATTTTATGATATCGGAGAATTTATGTATCGTAGACCAACTGAATGTAGTTCGGAAGTAGATTTTTCAGCAAATGAGGTCGAGTTGGCTTGTAAAGATCCTATATTTAGAGAAAAGATTAGCATTGCAAGTCCTGCGTTAGTAGAAATGATGGATATTTATATGAAGACTCCTGAACAATTGTCTGATAAAAAATTAATAGGTTTGAACATTTCAATAATGAAGTATCTGGCTAGGAGTAAAGAGAGAACAACACCTTTTGGACTTTTTTCAGGAGTTGGAATAGGCTGCTTTAGTGAGAACGAGAAATTTCCATATTTGAAGGTTAAGAATGAAAAAAAGATTAATGTTGATTCGGAGTGGTTGTTTGGCTTGATAGAACATATGGAAAAATGCTATATGGAGCGATTAGAGTTTAAATTTAATGATGCCTGCCATATCAAAGGTAACAGAGTTGCATTAATCTATTCAACAGAAAAAGAAGCAGAAGAGATTAGCATTCGATTTACCAAGGTTTTTAAAGTATTATTTGATACAATCAAAGATTTTACTAAATATGAGGTTATATTGAAGCGGCTTCAATTACAATATCCTGGCACATCAATAGAGAAGATTAAAGCATATGTGGGAGAATTAATTGAAAAAGGATTTTTGATTTCAAATCTACGACCATCATTTAACAGTACGGAACCATTAACGTATTTCATACAACAATGTCAAACTATGGAGATAACAGAAATAAGTGAGAAAGTTATTGAAATAGAAAGATTATGCGAAGAATATATGAAAACTGATTTTGGAACTGGAACGGTTAAGTATAATGAAATAAAGAGAAAAATGCAGGAGATATATAAAAGCTCTGCATACTTACAAGTCGACACTATTATAAATGGGGAAGATTTTCAACTAGAAAAGAATATCTCTGAGTCAATATGTGAACTGGCAAGTTTGTTTGTATATCTCAGTAACGATATTAAAAACCAGTATGGATATTTGCAACCTTACAGGAACCGGTTTATAGAAAAATATGGAATAGACCGAGAGGTACCAATACTAGAAATGCTGGATTCTAATATTGGTATTGGAGCACCAACACCATATATAAAGCCTCAGAATGATTTTTATGAAGAATATAATATAAAGGATAATTATAGAGAAAACTTAAAAAGTTATTTCCTGACAGAATACGAAAAGGCTCTCCAAAATAGCACGTACATTGATATTAAAATAGAGGAAATTCAAAGGTTAATAGATTGTACAGTGCAACCAGAAGAAATCCCGATTTCTTTAGAATTGTATTTTATTTTAAAAAAAGAAGGAGGAGTAATAAGACTTAATCTTAGTCCAAATTGCGGATCATTTGTAGCTGGAAAAACGTTCGGACGATTTTCGGTATTGTCAGACAAAATGGCAAGTGTTGTAAAAAAATGTAACATGGAAGAAAGAAGAATCCGTACTCCACATAGTGAGATGTGTGAAATTAGTTTTTTACCTTCTCCTACACGAAATGGAAATATTGTTAGAACATTATCATTTAGAGAGAAAGAAACATCTGTATTTACTAACGGAACTAAAGAATGTGAAGATATTATAAATCTTAATGACATTTACATAGGAGTATTTGATGAGAAATTTTATGCAAGAGACAGACGGAGTGGTAAACAAATTATTTTTGAATCCAACAATATGTATAATCCTATGTTAAATCCAAATGTATTTAGATTTCTACAAGATATTTCGTATGAAGGAAAAAGAGCATGGTCAGAGTTTCCATGGAGTTATATTTATGCGGATTTTAGGCATATTCCAACTATAAAATTCAAAGGTATTGTGCTACAAAGTGAAAAGTGGAAAATTAATTTACAGGAACTTAAACTGAAGAAGAATAATTTTGAAAATTTTAAAGAAAAATTTTTAGAATGGATGACGGAGAGTAAAATGCCATTGGAGATTTATCTTGTTGATACTGATAATCGTATAAGACTTAATTTATCAAAAGAATTGTCAGTAAGAATAGTCTATGATGAATTAAAGAAACATAAAGATAGAGATTTAATATTTGAAAAAGTCGAAGATGGAACGGATATTGTTTATGATGATGGAAGACCATATGCAACAGAGATTGTAGTTCCTATTTTTAGAAAAAATGTAGAGAATAAACCAATTCTCCCACCAGTTAAAGAAACATTTATGCAAACACAGCGTTTGGTTTTGCCTTTTAATAATTGGTTGTATTTAAAATTATATTGCAATGAAAGCAGAGAGGAGGAACTAATTGCATTTTACATTATGGAATTTTGTGAAATGTTGAAAAAGAATTATGGAATTGATTATTTTTATATGCGCTATGCTGATCCAAAACCGCATATAAGATTACGTTTACATGCATCACAGGAACTTTTGATACAGGTATACCCACAAATATTAGAGTGGAGTGCAGAATTATTTTCAGATCAAGTAGTAGGTGATATGAATATATCTGTATATGATAAGGAAATTGAACGATATGGTGGAGTAGAATTAATGGGAATTGCGGAACGCTTATTTTTTGCAGATAGTTATATTGTAGAAAGTATATTGCGATTGAAGCGTCTAGGGAAAATAACAGTCAAACTAGAGGAAGTGGCAGTTATTTCTATTATAATGTACATCGAGAAATTTTATGAAGGATTTGATGAGCAGCTACAGTTTTTAACTATTAATTACCATTCATCAGAATTTATGAGTGAATTTAAAAAGGAAAAAGAAAATCTTTTGAAAATTTGTGATATTGAAAATAACTGGAGGAACTTAAAGAACAAAGAAGAAGGAAAGATTATTTATGAACTTCTAATAAAAAGAGATGAGGTGATTGATGAATATAGAAAAAGAATTTCAATTGTAAATTCAGATCCTATATTTAAAAATGGTATTGTTGCAAGTGTGGTTCATTTACATTGTAATAGATTACTTGGAACAAATCGTGAATTGGAGAGAAAGTTGATGGCATTTGCGGAAAGTGTGATGTATGCAAAAAAATATATTATGAAAAGGTTGGAGGATAATGGAGAAAAATAGAGTTGGAATGAAGGATATACTGATGGCATTAAGGAAATTACCTAAAACGGTTGCTATTATCAGGAGAGTGAGTAAAAAGTTATTTTTCTTTACTATAGTTTTTAGTGTAATTACTGGAATTTTTCCGGTAATTACATTAATCTTATCTCAAGAGTTGATTAATTCACTAGTACAGAGAAAAGATTTTTTAAATAGTACGGTAATGATTTTTGCTTTATATATGCTTGCTTCATTTATCGGAGAATTATTTATAGAAGCAAAAGGATTTACAGAAGGGAAATTTCAGTATTTGCTTCAATATCGTTTGAATTATATGATTATGGAAAAATGTACGGGACTGTCTTTGGAAGATTTCGAGAGTTCTGAGATGTATGATAAGATTGAAAAAATCACAGGAGAAATTTCATATAGACCATTTCAAATTTTTTTAGCAGTAATTAGTCTTTTGACTTCTGTGATTACTATGGTGTCATCTGCTGTGTTGCTGTTTAGTTGGAACCCATATATATCAATTCTTCTTTTAATTGTTCCAGTTGTATCTGTATTATATTTTTTGAAAATTGGCCAACAAGAATTTGATGTTATATGGAATCGTGCAAAAGATGAGAGAAAAACTTGGTATTTGAGTTATTTATTGACTCACGATTTTTCATATAAAGAAGTATCTTTATTAGGTATCAAAGATTACCTCCTAGGAAATTTTATGAAAATAAGCAATGGATTTATTGAACAAAATATAAAAATATTAAAGAAAAAGACAAGGTTTAACATTATATATGAATTTATTATGCAATTTGTTAGTTGCTTAATTATTGGGGGAGCGGTTGTATCAGCGTATGTAGGGGATATTTTGGTAGGAAATGTGATGAGTTATGTAAGAAGCGTAGGATTGGTTCAAAGTAATTCACAAGCTATTATGGCAAATATATATACCATTTATAACAGCTCTTTATATATGGATATGCTATTTGAATTTTTAAATTATTGTGGTAATAACAAAAAGAGCATAAATAAAAAGAAACTTAATGGTCAAATCAGTTCTGTAAATATTAAAAATCTTTCTTTTTCTTATAAAAACAAAAAAAGTGTTTTGAAGCATATAAACATTAGTTTACAGAAGGGAGAAAAAGTTGCTTTAGTAGGACCAAATGGTTCAGGAAAAAGCACCTTGATTAAGATACTAGCGGGTTTATATGAAATAAAATCAGGTGATATTCTAATAAACGACATATCGTTAAAAGATATTGATATTGAAGACTATTATGCTAAGATTTCAGTTTTGTTTCAGGATTTCGTAAAATATGAACTTACTTTACAGGAAAATATAGGGTTTGGAGATATGAAAAAATTTTATTCGACTGAGAATATGAAGAGTGTTCTTGATAAACTTCAAGCAACATTCTTAAAAAGAGATGAAGGCTATAATTTTAGTATGCAACTTGGCAATTGGTTTGAAGAAGGACAACAGTTATCACAAGGACAATGGCAAAAAGTAGCTCTTGCTCGTGCTTATTTCAAAGATGCTTCCATTTATATTTTGGATGAACCTAATGCTGCACTTGATACAGTATCGGAGAAAGAAATCTTTGAGAAATTTTTTGAGATTTCTAGAGAAAAAATAGGAATTTTTATATCTCATCGTCTTAGTGCAGCAAAAATGGCAGATAAAATAATTGTTATGGATAAGGGTGAAATTGTTGGAATTGGTAATCACAATGAATTATTAAAAAATTGCCCTACATATCAAATACTATATCAGGCTGAAATGTACGAAAATAAAGAGGAATACAACTATGAATAAGGAAATAATAAATATTGTAAAAGAAATTGCCAAAAATTTAGGAGATTATGCAGATGTAAAGAGAATTGTTGGGAATAAAAATAATGTACGAGTGTGGGGAGGTATAGAATTACCAGGATGGGAACCACTTACACTAAGCCATGGGATACCAGGAATTTGCTTGTTATATGGAAAGCTAATGGAGTGTTTTCCAGAAGAGGAAGTATGGGCAAATATGGCTCATCAATACCTAGGATATTTGGTAGAAGAAATAAATAAAACTGGTTTCCAGTCAATATCAATGTTTTCTGGAACCTCGGGTATCGGATTGGCTATTGCATCTGTTTCAAACAATTTCCGCAATTATAAAAAATTATTGAATACGGTAAATTCATATACAATCAAGTGGTGTAATGAATTTATTGACTCTTTAGATTTTAAAGAAGGAACAAGAAGTATCAATTACGATATAATAGAAGGGTTAACGGGAATTTTGAGTTATTGCTCATTATTTCATGATCAAGAAGTTGCGAATGCAGTATTAGTTAAAGGTTTACAAAAGTTAGTTACTCTTACAAATAATATAGAGATAAACGGATATAATGTACCCGGATGGTATATTCCCTCAGATAATCAATTTAGTAATATTGAAAAGGAACTCTATCCATATGGTAATTTTAATACGAGTTTTTCTCATGGTATTGCAGGACCATTAACGCTATTATCAGAAATGAAAAATGAAGGAATTATAGTAGATGGACAAAATGATGCAATTCAAAAAATTATAGAATTCCTTTTTGATTTTAAATTGAATGATGGAAAGAGAGATTTTTGGAAGGGGCAAATTGACCTACGCGAGTATGTAAAAAAAGAATTATCAAATGAAAATATAGTCCGTAGAGATGCTTGGTGCTATGGTAATCCAGGGATATGTTATGCTATTATTAAGGCAGGTCAAGCAATGAATAATCCGGATTGGATAAAGTATGGAATTGATAATTTGAAGGAAACATTGAAAGACATAAAAGGAATTTTTTCACCAACTTTTTGTCATGGATTTTCAGGATTATATCAAATTGTTAATTCTATAGAAATGTCTATTGGAGAAAGGGTTTTCGATAATGAGAAAAAAGAATTGCTCAATAAAATTATGGAATTTTATGATCCAAAATATTCATTTGGATTTAAAAATGTAGAAGTAAGTAATGAATATGGAAACATAAAATCTTTTGAATATATTGGTTTATTAGACGGAGCAGTAGGAGTATGTTTGGCTCTTTTAGAAGGTGAATATGGAAGCAAAAATATTTGGAAAAGGGCTTTTTTGCTGATATAAAGATTATGCAATTGAATTTGAATAAGATACATATAAGAATGAGGAGGATAAAAAGATGAAAATGAATAGGAGATTTTTAAAATTTATAGTAATGTGTATCACTTGTACGATACTGTTTGGGAACGTTATTTCAGTTTATGCTAATGATACTTCAGTGAGTATGGAGGATTTTAATGATAATAAGTTACAGTGGGAAGAACTTATTGAAGAAATTGTAAAGATTAAAAAGGAAAATCCTTTGAAATCGGAAGATGAGATAGTAAGTATAGTTACGACTAGATTGAATACAAAAGATGGCACTAACAGAGGAATTTCGGATATTTGGAATGCTTTGACAGAAGCAGAAAAGAAATTATTGATTAGATATCCGCTAGCTGCTTTGAAAGTTAATGACGCCAAAAACATAGCTACTAGACAGACGGAAAGAAAGTTTGGGCATAATGGATTAGGAGATCGGAGTGATGCATTTAGGCATGGCATTTGGAATGCAGAAATGACAATTTTAATTGGGGCAGAAAAAGCAGAATTATTTGCGACTGCACATGAAGAAAAAGATACAACAGGTGTAGAGCCGGATGGTCACACTAAGGTAGAACATAAGAATATGGATCTGCATAACAATAATGTTGGGAGAGAAATAGGACTTGCACATCCAGACTTATCTGAAGAGCAGATGGCAGATTATATATATGATGTAATTTATCAGGAAAATACGCCATTTGTATGGCTGAATGATTAATGCGAACAAAGGTGATGCTAAAGATTGACTTTAGCATCACCTTTTTGCAAGTAGTTAATTGAAATAATCGTTTTATAGAGTGACAGGTTTAAAAATTAAATAATTGTAAAAGAATAATATTGTGTGAGGTATTGTAGTAATAAAAAAGTACCTAAATGAGTTGCATATATTCTTAAATTAAGTTGTATTCGTATGTTAATAAGTCGCTTTTATGTGTGTATGATATAAATATATTTTATTAACTATTTTTAGAGGTGAGCTATGGGATTGAAAGAGAATACACACAAAAATACAAAAGTAAGAAATGCTTCACCTAAAGCGTTATATGTAGATATAGGAAAAAGATTAAGAATGTTACGTTTTGAGTTGGACTATACTCAGGAGCAAATGGCTGAAACATTAGGTTTAAGCCTTGCATATTATGGAAAAGTTGAAAGAGGAGTATATGGTCTATCGCTTGAAAAACTTGTAATAGTTCATTCTAAATTTGATGTGGATATTAATTATTTGCTGACGGGGAACAAAAGAAATGAAATTTCTTTAAAGGAAATTGTTGAAGGGTGTCCAAGTGAACAAAGATATAATCTTGAACAATTAATAAAGTATGCAATCAATTTAGCAAAAGGTAACAAAGAAGATTGATTTACTGAGGGTGAAAGATATGTTAGAAATTGCAGTATGTGATGATGAAACTTTGGTAACTTCTCAGATTGAGAAAATGTTAGAAGAGATTACACAAAAGAGTGTTACAAAAATTGAAGTGGATGTTTTTTACGATGGTAGTAGTTTAGTGGAACATATAAGTCAAGGGAAAAGGTATGATATTATTTATCTTGATATTGAAATGACCAAACAAAATGGAATAGATGCAGCTTGGAATATCAGAAAATTGGATAAAAAGGTATTGATTATTTATGTCACAAGCCATGAAAGTTTTGCCAAAGAAGTTTTTGAAGTTTCTGCTTTTAGATTTATTACAAAGCCAATAGAACCCAAAATTTTTGAAAAGTATTTTAAAGATGCAGAAAATGAGATTGTAAGACGACCAAAGTATTTTCAGTATCAATATAATAAAATATCATACAGATTGCCAATTGAAGATATTATTTATTTTCAGAGTGACCGTAGGGTTACTTATATTATTACAAATGATGGCAGTAAAAAATGCTATGGAAAACTAAATGACATTGAAAAGCATTTAGTGGAATCTGATACGTATTTTTATAGAACACATCAGTCTTTTTTAGTTAATCCGAAATACGTAACCGCATATTTTTATGACTCAATGGAACTAGCTGATGGGACTACATTATCTATTAGTGAAAATAGAAGAAAAAGAGTAAGTGAACTTTTTTGTATGTTAAAAGGAGAGGATATTATTGTTTAATTATGGTAATGCTCTAATTGCAGACACCACTTTAGCCATATTTTCTCTGTATATTTTGAGAAAGTATTTTGAAATCTTTTTTCAAAAGAAAGATAATAAGATTGTAGGAGTTTTTTGCTGGGCATTATATTTCACCTGGCAGTTAATTGTTGGAAGTATTAATATATTTCCGGCATACATAAATGTCATAATTAGTATTATTTTAGTCAGTATAGTTAGCATAGGAGTTTTTGAAGGGGATATTTTACAGAAAGTCGTGTTTTCTGTTTTAATTAATGCTATTTGGATGTTGGCAGAGTTTCTAGTAGGATATGGATTTGTTCTATGTGGAATAGATTATATGATTCCAAAGTTTTGGGGCTCGTTGTTCTCTAAATTGATGGCATTAATCTTAATTGTATGTCTAAAGAAGTTTTTCCATGACGAAAATATTAAAAATCTTCCAAATAAGTATAATTTTATCTTATTGATGATGCCAATAGGAAGTATGTTTGTGGTCTATAATATTTTTATGATTAGTATAGAAATAAATCAGAAAAAATATATTAGTGCATCTTGGACAAGTATAGTTATAATATTACTTCTTAATATTGTTACATTTAAACTCTATTTATTTTTATCGAAAGAAAAAGAGTTGCAGAAATATAATACGGTATATGCTCAACAGTTAGAACTGTGTAATCAACATATGCGTGAAAAAGAAACGGTCATGATGGAGTTTCGCAATGCAAGACATGATATGAAACAACATTTTATTGTTTTAATTGAATTACTGTCTAAAGAAGATAATCAGGAGGCGATAGAATATTTAAGAAAACTCATAAATATAGAACCTTTAAGTAAACTTGGAATTTCAAGAACAGATAATATTGTTGTCGATTCTTTAGTAAATACGAAATATGCCGTAGCAATAAAGGAACAGATTAAATTTGAAGCAGATATTCATATACCAATGCAGTTACCATTTAAAAGTGCAGATTTATGTATTTTATTAGGGAATATTCTGGATAATGCTATTGAAGCATCGATGATGTTAGATCAAGAAAAAAGATTTATAAAATTTTTTATGAAGTACGAAAAAAATACTTTGATAATAACAGTCATAAATGCGTATAATGGAGAATTATTGAGAAATAGAAGTGGGGAAATTATTACGAATAAAGGTGACTCTGGAAATCATGGTATTGGACTGGAATCGGTAAGGAAAGTTTCTAAGAAATATCACGGTTCAGTTGTTATTGAACCCGATACACAAAAATTTACTATAAAAATAGTCTTATGTGATTTGCCGCAAAAGTTACGAGTAACTTCGTAGAAATTACATTACAGTAAAGTTATCTTTTTTTTGAGATATACTAATAAAAAATCAAATGGAGGTAAAGATGATGAAAAAAATTAGTTCATTTATTCAAAAAAATGCGAAGGTAATGGCAAGTTTTGCAATGCTATTTAGTGTGATAGCGGCAAATAGCAGGTGTGTATGTATTTATCATCAACCGAAAATGCCAAAAGAAATGAAGCAACTTAAAAATGAGTAATATAGAAAAAATAGCCGAGTCACTGACAAATTATATTGTGGAAAATAAAGTCATTAAGAAGGAAGAGTCAGAGATATATAAATATGGTTTTTGGACCGGCATAGAAATGCTTATTTACATTATAACTTGTTGTTGCATAGCTGCTCAAATGGATATGTTTCAAGAATGTGTTGTATTTTTCTTGGTTTTTTTCTCATTAAGATCATTTGTTGGCGGTATTCATATGAGTAATTATAGAACATGTTTTGTTTGTTCATGTATAGTATTTATACTAATACTTTTAGCTGTTGATAATGTTAAACTGACAGACATAGGGGCACTGAGCATTTCGAGTTTTGAACTTTTGCTTATATTTTTTATGAGTCCTGTGGAACATATAAATCGGCCAGTGGATAAAAATGAAAAGAAAGTGTTTGCATATAGAATAAAACAGATTTTAGCAATTATATTGGGAACAGTCATATTTTTATTTATGAAAGGCTATAATAATTATTTGAGTACAATTACATACACACTTGGAATAATTATTATATCTATGCTTTTAGGAAAGATAAAAATGAGAGAAGAGGATGGAGGGATGACAGAACGTGAAGGTTCTTTTGATTAGTAATACTTTAGATATTTATTATCAGACTAAAAAGCTGGTGGGAAATCAAAATGAACTAAAAATGTTATCTTTTGAGACATTTAAGAATGTAGAAACTATAGAGTGTGATGTATTAGTGATTAATTTTGAATGTGCCATGGTAACTGCAAAAGAGTTTAAAATAATTCTTGAGGCGAAATGCAAAAGTAAAGTTCCTATTCTCGCACTTTTGGAAAGCAGTAGTATTTCTGATCAGTTTGAGGTGTTGTCAGTAGGAGCACTTGATTATCTTGAATGTCCTGTCGCAGATGAGGTATATGAACAAAAGTTGAATGAGATGTGTAAGTGGAAGTGGTATTATGATTGGGAAGAAATGAAGAAATAATTACAAAAACAAATACGATTGTCAGATATTCTAATCTGTCAATCGTATTTGTTTTTATGATTGCTTTAATAGTTGAATTTCTAAGAAGGATGAATATCTCAAAGGGATATTATTTCTATAAGAAAGTAATACGAGGATTTTCTATTAAATTAATCGTAGTAATTATAAAAAACTGGAAATTTTACATGAAATAAAATGAATAAATGTTATATAATGCTGTCTTGACAGAAAAAAACAGTTCTTGTTATTCTAAATATTATGAAACTACACACAAATTACAAACTGGGATGATAGAATAAAATTATTTAGGAGATGATATTATGAAGAAAATTTTGATTGTAGAAGATGATTTGGATATACAAGAAATGATACAATTTTTTTTAGAAGACCAAAACTATCAAGTATGTGTTGCAGAAGATGGTGTAGAAGGGGTGGCAGTTTTTAACAAAGAACATCCGGATATGGTACTTTTGGATATTATGTTACCTAAGATGGATGGATATGCTGTATGTGAAATTATCCGGCAAAATTCAAACGTCCCAATTATTATGATCAGTGCATTAAGTAGCGAAGCAGATCAAATTAAGGGATTTGAATTGCAAATAGATGATTATATCCCGAAACCGATTTCTTTACCACTTATGATTAAAAAAATAGAAGCGATATTTAGAAGATATGGTAAAAAAGATGAAACGGAAAATAATGAGATGTGGTATCGTGAAATCTGCCTTATTATTGGTAATTATCGGGTAATTATAAAGGGAGAAAGCATTGATCTGACACAAAAGGAATATGAGATATTAAAAGAACTAATGGAACATCCGGGAGCAGTAATTTCAAGAGAGAGCTTTCTAAATCGGTTATGGAAATATGAATTTTATGGTGATGAACGTGCGGTAGATAATCATATTAAAAATTTAAGAAAGAAATTAGGCGCTTTTGGAAATTATATAGAAACAGTAAGAGGAGTGGGATATCGTCTTGAGAAAGTACATTAAAGAACACTTAACGATCAAAGTGTTTTTAGTAACGATCATGCTATTATTGACATTAAGTGCAGCAATTTATGGAATGATTACTTTTGGTATGTCTAATTTTTATTTGACGGAATTAAATAAAAGCCTTGAGAAAGAATTAGATACCACAATTGAACAAATAAGTAATATGACAAATGAGGAAACTCAGAAGACCTTGGAACGATTTGCGATAGAGTATGGAATATCTATCATTGTGAAAAATCAAGAAGGAGAGGAAATAGGAAATTATGGGGAAATATCTTATTTTTTAGCTCCAGATGCGAATAGTTCCAAGGCACAAAATAGTAAAGGAATTACAAAAAGTTATATTGTAAAGTCTAATGAAGGTACAGTTTATAAACTTCAAATATTTGGAACAAAGGAGTCGGTTAATATAGGACTCAAAGTTCTAAATAGAATTTTACCGTCTTTGGGAGTTATTACGGTGATAGTTTCTATTTTAATTGCCTTATTTTTTGCCCGTTATATTACAAGACCAATTCTAAAGGTAAATGAGGCATCAAAAAGAATGGTAAAATTAGATTTCCGTAAACCATATCCTGAAAAAAGAAGCGATGAGATAGGCATTTTAGGGGAAAACTTAAATCGATTGGCAGAGCACTTAGAAGATACATTACAAGAATTGAAAGAGAAAAATCAAATATTACAAGATGAAATACAAAGAGAACAAGAAATGGAACGGAAACAACTCTCTTTTTTTGCGGCAGTTTCACACGAACTAAAAACCCCCGTTACCATATTGAAAGGTCAAATTCAGGGAATGATTTCAGGAATTGGTGGATATAAGGATCGGGATAAATATTTGAAAAGATCATACGAGGTAGTTTTTTCAATGGAAGGATTAATTCAAGAGATATTAGATGTTTCTCGAATGAAATCTGCAGGCTTCTCACTCAATTTCTCGACTATATTTTTAGACAGTATCGTAAAAGGAATTATACAAGAATGGGAAGATATTGCGACAGATAGAGGTGTGACCTTGCATACAGAAATAGAAGAGAAAACAGAAATTTGTGCGGACAGAGTACTGTTTCAGAAAGTAATTGGTAATTTAATTAGCAATGCCGTAAAGTATACACCGGATAATGGAAATATTTGGTGTAAGGTGTATAAAAATGAAGAAGGTGTAATATTTTCAGTTGAGAATAATGCTGAACATATTTCAGAACAGGAAATCCCAAAACTATTTGATGCATTTTATAGACGAGAAAAATCTAGAAATAGAAAGGCAGGAGGAAGTGGTTTAGGTCTTTATATTGTAAAAATGATTGTAGAATTACATCATTATGAGTGTGAATTTAAAAATACTAATCAAGGGATAGAAGTGAAAATAGTATGTAAAGAATAGAGAAACATCCGTTTGTGATTACAGGCGGATGTTTTTTTGCTCTAAAATAAATGTAGTTGGTACAATCTACACAAAAAACATACAAGAACAACAAGAAAATCATAAAAAACCGTTTTAAACTATACATTACAAAGTTAATAAAAACCACATGAAATTGATAGGAAATATTAGAAGTAAGAATATTTTTGAGAGGAGAAAAAAATGAAAGAACACCTGAAAAAGATCAAAGAGACTATTGATGTAGAGCGCGGATACAGTCTGGGAACCGTTTTCACTACCAGAAATAAACAGTATATGTACGATACAGGAACCGGGAAAGTGTTTGAATGCGGGGCAAATGAATACCAGATCTTAAAAAGTCTGTTTGAACAGACAAGTCTTCCTGATAAGGTGGATGGAGTTTCTGAAGAAGAACTGGAGGCTGCATACAGAAATATCTGGGAGATGGTAGAAGCAGAGCATATCCTGCAGGTTTCACCGGATTTAAAGTTTGTAAGGGAAACAGATGAAACATTAAGGGACTTGCTCCGGTACGATCTGCAGCAGGTCATCCTGGAACTGACAGAACAGTGTAACATGAGATGCCGCTACTGTATCTATAACGAACATAATGAAGGGTATCGGAATTTCTCGCCAAAAGCCATGACCTGGGATGTGGCAAAACGTGCTGTGGAGTATGCAAGGGATAACAGTGGAGATAAAGTGGCGATATCCTTTTATGGAGGAGAGCCACTGGTGCAGTTTGAACTGATGAAAAAGACAATAGATTACAGCCGGCAGATCATAAAAGGAAAAGAACTGACCTTTTCTTTCTCCACGAACCTGACACTGGTAACACCAGAAATCGCGGCATATGTGGCAGGAGTGGAAGGAATGAGTGTCCTGGCAAGTATAGACGGACCAGAAGGAATCCATGATGCTTACAGAGTGATGAGCGGAGGAAAAGGAAGTTTTGAGAAAGCAATACAGGGATTAAAATATCTGGTAGAAGCCTTTGGAGAGAGGGCAAAGGAAAGTATTGTGATCAATACAGTGGTCTGTCCGCCGTTCAGTGCAAAGAAACTGGATGCGATTAAGGAGTTTTTTGAAGGTCTGGGCTGGCTGCCAAAAGAAATGGTGAAGAAATGTGATTACGTAGAATACGGAAGCGTGAGAGAAGAAGATATTTCTATGGAGTATGCTGGAGATGGGGAGTTTATCGGAGAGGAACTGGACGGTTTCACGTTAGATGCCATCGAAGGCTGGGCACTGGCAAGGGATTTAGAAGAAGAGGATCCAAAAAGTTATGTGGCAGGGATTGTAGCGGATAAACTGGTGCGGATACATAACCGAAGACAGACACAGGAACCATGCAAAGACCTCAGAAGAAACGGCTGCTGCATTCCAGGGAACCGGAGGGTCTATGTTAAGACAGATGGGAAATTCCTTTTGTGTGAAAAGACCGGAGATGCACCGGATATAGGAAACGTGTTTGAAGGGGCAGATCTAGAAAAAATAAAGAAATATTATATGGATGAATACGATGAAAAATCCATCGCAAGATGCAATGAGTGCTGGGCAAGAAACCTGTGTGGACTTTGTTATGCAGCCTGTTATGAAACAGAAGGAATTGATATGGAGAGGAAAGAAAAAGTCTGCGGTGCTCACAGGTATGCCACAAAAGGAGAACTGATTTCGTATTACAGCATTTTGGAAGAGAAGCCGGAAGTGATCGAAGAGATAGATGCGGTACCGTATTATTAAGGAAAGGTTTTAGATTATCAAAGATAATTTAAAATAGAAAAAATCAGACGGAAAGGAGGCGGCTGGTATGAGAAAAATCGTAGCAGGAAAGTTACAGACAGGAGCAGACTTTGAAGGCAGTAGAGGTGATTGCATTTGCAGTGGTACTATAGCTGTGAAAAATTCTCACTATGCAGGACCAGCGTATTGCGTGGGATACTGTGGAAACAACGGAGTAGTGACTAGAAATGCTAATGCAAATATCGCAAAAACTGCATAAGATGTAAAAAGACGTCTTATAGGAAGGGGAGATTTGTAATAGAATCTCCCTTTTTCTTTTTGGGGCTAGGGAAGAATTTACTATGCAAGAATGGTTTGATAGTTTCACGGATATAAAATATAAGAATGTTATCAGTAACACTAAATAAGGTGAATTTTATAAAGCTGAAGGGAGGTTAAATAAGAATGGTACGAAAGAGTAGAAGAAAGAGAAAAACACGAGTATTAAAATGTATAGTTTTTTTGGGAATTATTGTTTTTATAAGCTGTATGGGGGTGTATTTCTATAGAAAATACAAGGATACACAATTACAAAATATGGTGGATCAAACTGTGGAAAATGGAGATGTGATGGGAACATTACAAAAGATGTCAAATTACGATTCTCGTATAAAAGATATAATAGAAAATCAAGATCAGTATCCCAAAGAACTTTTAGAATTGTTAACAGCAAATATAGAGACTATAGAGTTTGTGTTTGATTATCCTGAAAAGAAAGATAACTTACCAGCTACAATAGTAGAAGAAGCAAAAAGTGGAGAAATCCCATTACTATTGCAATGGGATGAAAGATGGGGATATCAGAATTATGGAGACGGCATGTTGGCAGTAAATGGGTGTGGTCCAACAGCACTCTCTATGGTTATTGTAGGTCTCACGGGGAATAAGCAGGCGACACCTTATCAAGTAGCACAGTATGCAGAACAAAATGGGTATTATGTAGAAGGGGTAGGAAGTAGTTGGAGTATGATGACAGATATAGGAAGCCATTTTGGGATTCAGGGAAGAGAAATTTCTTTGGATAAAGATAATATTCAGACAGAATTAGAA
>CEAE01015872.1_pt1 | contig 18257 bp, 15 predicted proteins | sample 554951 | NCBI WGS metagenome assembly CEAE01 (sample SAMEA3182076, study PRJEB8094) | gut metagenome | biome: human; feature: gut; material: Stool; isolation source: human stools | place: Canada | collected 2012-03-28
GAGCAGAAGCGTCCAGAAGGAAGCGGACGACCTGCGCGCAAACAGAAATAAGATTTCTAAAGAGATCGGCAAGCTGATGGGTCAGGGCAAAAAGGATGAAGCGATGGCGATGAAGGAGCAGGTAAATGCCGACGCAAAACGTCTTGCAGAGCTGGAAGCAAAGGAAGGCGAACTGCAGGAGCGCATCACAAAGATTATGATGACGATCCCGAACATCATTGATCCTTCTGTGCCGATCGGCAAAAACGATACGGAGAACGTGGAAGTAAAGAGATATGGCGAGCCTGTCGTGCCGGATTTTGAAATCCCTTATCACGCGGAGATCATGGAGAGCTTTGACGGTCTGGATTTGGACAGCGCGAGAAAGGTGGCAGGAAACGGCTTTTATTACCTGATGGGCGATATTGCGAGACTGCACTCCGCAGTGATCTCTTATGCCCGCGATTTCATGATCAACAGAGGCTTTACCTACTGCGTTCCTCCTTTTATGATCAGAAGCAATGTTGTGACCGGCGTTATGAGCTTTGCAGAAATGGATGCGATGATGTATAAGATCGAGGGCGAGGATCTGTATCTGATCGGTACTTCCGAGCATTCCATGATCGGTAAATTTATCGACACCATCATTCCGGAAGAAGAGCTTCCCAAAACCCTGACGAGCTATTCCCCTTGTTTCAGAAAGGAGAAGGGCGCGCATGGTCTGGAGGAGAGAGGCGTATACCGTATCCATCAGTTTGAAAAGCAGGAGATGATCGTTGTCTGCAAGCCGGAAGATTCTATGATGTGGTTCGACAAGCTGTGGCAGAATACGGTAGACCTGTTCCGTTCCATGGATATTCCGGTCCGCACATTGGAGTGCTGCTCCGGCGATCTGGCTGATCTGAAAGTAAAGTCTGTTGACGTTGAGGCATGGTCTCCCAGACAGCAGAAATATTTTGAGGTTGGAAGCTGCTCCAATCTGGGCGACGCACAGGCACGCAGACTGAAGATCCGTGTTTCCGGTGAAAAGGGCAAATATTTTGCGCATACCTTAAACAATACGGTTGTAGCTCCTCCGAGAATGCTGATCGCATTTTTAGAGAACAATCTGCAGGCGGACGGCTCTGTTCGTATCCCTGAAGTGCTTCGTCCTTATATGGGAGGCATGACGGAGATTCGCAGAAAGAAATAACTTTATGTAAACTTTTCAAAGCGGTTTAGCTGCTGCGGTTTGCGGACAGGGCAGCTAAGCTGTTTTGTTTTTCGAGAAGCGAGGTGAAATTCTTGCATAAATATTTAAGGGCAGTAGGGTTCAGCGAATATACGGAAAAAAAGCAGATTCAGAAGCTGGTAAAGGAGATCGTCCTTCACGCGGATGAAAGAAGCTGCACGACACTCAGTGAAAAAAGCCTGATTGCGGAATGTGACAGGAATTTCGCTGAGGACATCGGAGTTGCGGTCTGCGGCGAATTTGACGACGAGGACAACTATACGTTCGATTATTATTTCCCTTACCTGCGGTCAGAGCTGGTAAGCTCGGGGGAGGATATTTCCATCGAGCGCCATGCGGCAAAGGAGTCGTATGCGGGAATCTGCGACGATCCGAAGGTCGGCGTTTCCCTGATCTTTTACTTGCAGAATATGATCCCTTACCTGAAAATGCAGGGAGAAGGCAGGCTTCCGGTGCGCGGGACGTCGCTGAATCTTTCGGCGCTGTCCTGTCAGGGGACGATCATGATGCCGATCCAAAAGACGGAAAGCCAGAAGCGGAAGATCGCCAAGGACAATGTGCAGCGCAGCCGTCTGATCCAGGCGGCGCGCGGCGGCGACGAGGAAGCAATCGAAAATTTGACGCTGGAGGATATGGACACTTATACGTCGATTTCCAAAAAGATCCAGAAAGCGGATATTTTCAGCCTTGTGGACACCTATTTTATGCCGTATGGCGTGGAATGCGACCAGTATTCGGTGCTGGGAGAGATTACCGACATGAAGATAGTGAAAAACAGCATGACAGGAGAAAACGTTTACATTCTGACGATTTGCTGTAATGACCTGAACATGAAGGTTGGGATTAACAGCATCGACCTGATGGGAGAGCCGGCGGTCGGCAGGCGTTTTAAGGGAAGCGTATGGCTTCAGGGATATGTGAATTATCCGAACGCATAAAAACAGGCGTTTGGGCAGCTGCAATTCATAAAGGATTTGACAATTCAGCCGGAAGCCGATATAATAGGGATGTTAGAGTGTTTCCTTAGTTAAATGGATATAACAAGCGCCTCCTAAGCGCTAGTTGTGGGTTCGATTCCCGCAGGAAACGTATGTTTGAGCAGCGATGATTAACTAAAATTGTCGCTGCTTTTTCAGTTTTCAGAGTGATTTTTGGTGGTAAATTGCCATATGTCGAAGAGAATGAATAACATAAATAGTGATAAATAAAGCGATGTATTGCTTATAGACCATTGACTTATGAGCAACTAAGCATTTTACGTCCGAACCTTGAAAATTCAATATTTTAGGCAATAAAAAAGGCACAATTACATTTGTTTTGCTATAATGAAATTGACAAAAGATCAACACACTATGATATATTCAATATACTACAGAAATATTTTGATGAAAATAATTTAATTAAATGTGTTAAAAGATCTTTTTCTAAATACTATATCGGCAAACTATTTGCTAGATGTAATGGCAGGAAAGAAAAGGTGTTTTATGCGTTTTTTTTGTTCCGCTACAAACTTTAATTCTATAAAAACAAACTGGATTCGTTTTACTTCTCTTATTGCTACTGATATCGTTACTATTAAAAGTAGAAAACAGAAAATATAATTTTTCAATTTAAAGTATGGAGAAGATAATTAATGTATTGAATATATCTGTTTCATGGCTTTTTAAGGGGATTTAATTGTTACTTATGTCACATGGTGTATTATAGAAAGGATGAAAATATGGGTAAAACAAAGAAACGTCGTGATATTGAAATATATGAGGATTATTGGAAGTTTACAGCTGCATTAACAGATATTTATGGAAATAAGTTCAAAAATGCATTAAGTGTTATTGTTAATTTCATAGATGCAAATAGGAATGTATTATTGAAAAACACAGAAGAAAAAAGTAATTTTAATTCTTCACATTTGTATAAAAAACTTCAGGAAATGCTTGTTAAGATGATGGATTTTAAAGGGGAGGATGCAACTTTATCAGCTAGAAAGCTTATTAACTTATATGTGAAAATAGGATTTGTTTATCCTTTTTTAGTGGGGTATCATCCATTAGTGAAGCAGTTTCTAATGGCTAATAGCAGAGAAAAGAAAAAAGTTCTTTTTTCAAAAATATTTTATGATAATGCGTCGCTAGCTTCTGGAACAACGGAGGATAATTCGCAGTTAAAGCATATAAGATTTTTTCTACAGACGCTTGATTATAATAAAACACTTACTAATGATGACTTGACCGCATTAATGGTAACTGATATAACCCAGTATAAAGCAGGGTATTTAACTCGAGAACAGTTAGATGAGCAGTATAGGTATGCCAAAATTAACAATTTTGAGAATAGAAAATATAACCAAATTGCTCATTTGATATCATATTTAAAAAACTTTATTGATTTGAAATATGATAAAGATAACGGTAGATTTTGGTTTGTTGATGATCCCACAATAGCTGATAAAGAATTTGATACAACATATCCAAGAAATAATATTAAGCATCGTATTTATAAGCAGGAACTTAAAGATGAGGCTAAAATTATATATGGCAATACGGTATGTTTTTTTGATAAAAAGCCGCACAAGGTGCTAATTGCTTCGCACATTAAACCATATAAACAGTGTATGAAGGAAGGAAAAGAAAATGAAGCATATGATCCGGAAAATGGCTTGTTATTAAGTCAGGAAGTAGATTCATATTTTGATAAATTTGAAATTTCATTTGCTGATGATGGACAAATGCTTATTGGGAAAAAAGTTCCTGACGCTATTAGAAATGACTTTGAGAAGCAAAGATTAGATTTGGATGTATTGACGGATACAAGAAAAAGGTATCTTGCATATCATAGAAAGATTTTTTACGAGAGGAATGAAGAATAGTATATGGATTACTCATATATAGATTTGTTTTGTGGAGCTGGTGGTTTGTCTGCTGGGTTTAATAGAGCTGGTTTTCAAAATGTTTTTTCAGTGGAATTTAATCCAGAATTTGCAAAAACATATAGAAGAAACTTTCCTTCACATAAATTACTTGTTGAAGACATTTGTGATATCTCTAATGAGCGTATAAAAGAGTTGATTGGAGATAAGGAAGTTGATGTTATTATTGGTGGTCCACCATGTCAAGGTTTTTCTATAGCGGGAAATATTGGTAGAACATTTATTGATGATGAAAGAAATAAATTATTTAAGGAGTTTGTAAGGTTTGTAAATGAGATCAAACCGAAGATGTTTATTATGGAAAATGTAGCTGCTGTGGCAACTCATTTAAAAGGCAGGACTATAAAAACGATAGTTGATGCGTTTGAACATGCAGGAACTGGATACAAAGTAAAATGGGAAGTATTAAATACTGTAAATTATGAAATTGCACAAGAGCGAAGAAGAATTGTTATTGTGGGGATTAGATTGGACTTAAATACAGAATTTGAATATCCTATTCAGAGTCAGAATATAAAAACAATCAAGGATGTTATAGGCGATCTTCCTAGATTATCTAGTGGAGAACAGAGTAGTATTCCGAATCATAATGCGATGGCTCATTCAGCACAGATGCTAGAGAAAATGAGTTATGTTAAAGATGGTGGGGATCGTTTAGATATTCCCGAAGAACTTCGTCCTAAGTCGGGTGATGTAAGAAAGTATATTAGATACGATAGCAAGAAACCTTCTGTATGTGTTACTGGAGATATGAGAAAGATTTTCCATTATGAACAGAATCGGGCGTTAACATGTAGAGAATTAGCTAGAATTCAATCCTTCCCAGATAGTTTCATTTTTGAAGGTACATCAATTCAAATACAACAACAGATAGGAAATGCTGTACCACCGCAGCTTGCATATCTTTTAGCAGAGCAGGCAAGGGGGGCACTTGAAAATGCATAAATACCCTAAAGTAAACTATATTGGAAATAAGGAAAAGCTAGTTAAATGGATTATTTCAGAGATGCCAGTAAAGAGGGGGAAGGTATTAGACATATTTTCTGGTGGATGCTCAGTATCTTATGCATTAAAAGATGCAGGATATGAAGTTATTGCTAACGATATTTTGTATGCTGATTACATTATTGCAAAGGCCTTGATATCAAATGATACAAAAGCAATATCGGAAGGAGTATTTGAAACAAAAATAAATGCTCGTAGAGTTGATGTAATACGTAAAAAGATATCATTTTTGGAAGAAACTCTTTATTATTCAGAAGAGGTTGATGAATTGGCTAGATTGATAGCTATATCAGAACAACTTGAAGAAAATCAGAAATATTTGTTTCTTGCTTTAGTTAGAAGGGCAATGATTCGTAAACTTCCATATTCAAGAATGAATGTCCCATGGAATCAGATTCAACAATTAAGAGATGAGGAATATAGCTATAGCAAATACAAGAGAAAAAGAGCTTATCATAATCAAACATTTAAAAGTCATATCGTTGAGAACATGGAAGCATATAATAATGCTTTATTTCAAGGAGAGAATTGTGAAATATATAATGCTGATGTGATGAAAATAGCTAATGATATTTCTTATGTTGATGTCGTCTATATGGATCCGCCTTATCCGTCTACGATGAACAATTATGATGCTTTTTATGGAATGTTTGATGAAATGTTTTCAAAGAAAAATAAACATATGGATTTTACAAATAAAGGCTTTTTTTTGGATAATCTTGAAAAACTAGTTAAATCATTGAAAGATAAAACAAGGTATATTGTTTTAAGTCAAAATACAAGAGTGAAACCAGAACCGAGTGAGATAATGGAAATGTTATTAAAGTATGGGACAGTAGATCTTAAGGAAAAGAAACATAATTATCAAGTTACAGGGAAAGATAATAAAAATTCTAGTAAAGAATTATTATTTATTTTACAGATGAGATGATATTATAAAAACTAAAAAGAAACCTAAAAAGCAGATAAGTGATGAATATATGTCGTTTACTATTGCGGTAGCAAGAGACAAGTTTGATGTAAGTTTAAGATTAATCATAGACTTTCTTGATGGAAAAGGTTCATATGTTAAATGGTATGCTAGGAAGTTAAGAGAAAGCAATCCGATGTATAAAAAATTATCGCGAGAGGCTTTTCCTGACATTAATGACGAAGAGTATGAGAAATGTCAGGAGGAAATTTCTAAAGCACATTCAGAGCTTGAAGATATATTGGTAAGTAATGGGTGTGCTGATATTGAAGCTAAGGATCCAAAGGTAAATGCAAGGAAAGTAATTAATACTTTTGTAAAAACCGGTTTTATTTTGCCGCTTTTAGAAGGGTATATACCAGAGGCAATTATGTATTTGGAAGCAAGGAATGAAAAGTCAAAAAAATACATAAAGGGGCAGGTGTTTTATCAATATGGGTCGTCTAATGCATCGTATTCCGAAAATTATTATTTTTTAAAAGATGGTACTCAGTTTAGTGATATTAGTTTAATCTTTAGGACGATTTATAATCTGGAGAGTCATTCTCTTACTAAAGAGGATATAGCAGCATTAATGGTTACAGTTCCTTATACAAAATCAATTAAAATGAACAAAAGAAATCATGAGTTGATTGATAAGGGATATTTAACTAAGAAAGAATTGCAAGAACAATATAATCTATCAAAATATATATTTTTACTATACGATAAGGATAGGAATGACAGTAGAAAGTTGGGAATTAAATATTTTGAGGATCATTTTGAAGAAATATTAGAAAAAGGATATATTGAAAAATGTAAGTATAAGGTGTTGCTTTTTGAAGAAAGAAAATATAATCAAATTGGTTTTATGATGAAAGCGATTTGTGATTATCCTGGTTTTATTAGAAGAAATAAAATGATTTGTATAAAAAATCTTTCTGATGAATGGGAGGAGGAAGATTCAAAGAAATCTACATCTAAAAGAGATCCAGTGCAACATCAAATTTATAGAAATTATCTCATTGATGAAAGTGAAAGAATATATAAAAAACCAGCATGTTTTGTTGATAAAATAGGATGGAAGGCGTTGGTTGCATCTCATATTATACCGTTTAATGAATGTGCACCTTTAGGACATAAAGAATGGGAGTATGATGGCGATAACGGATTATTATTAAGCCCTAATATTGATGCATATTTTGATAAGCATGATATTTCTTTTTCTGATGATGGAAATATATTGGTTCCAGAGAATGATGCGGTAGTTAGACGTGAAGTAAAGGAATTGCTTAGACAATATCGCTTAGATTCAGAGATATTAAATGAAAGGCGTCTATTTTTTATCAGGATGCATAGAGAAAAATTTCAAAATAAGCATAAAGTATAAATTACGCTAAATAATAAAAATGTTGCGTTAGAAATCTACAATCAAACAGGTTTTTAGAAAATAATGTTTGAAGGATGATCACATTTCAATAAAACAATGGCAGTTTCTTTTTTTGAGCTTGAATTTCGAATTATTGAAAGTTATATTAGCAAGAATATTGAAAAAATTTTACGAATGGATATGAAGGTATTAGAGGAAAATACGAAAAGATTTTTGGGATTGTGTTCTGGATTGAATTATTTGATAGGAGTTTGCGAAACGCTTAATATTTATTTAGATTATGCTACTTGTCAAGAGTGTATTTGGCAATCTTAACGGCGTTAGCTTTGTCAGATTTGACTTTGCGAAGGGAGTCATTATCAAAATCCTTGATAAGTTTCAGGCTAATGGCACTGACGAAAAGGTTTGCTTCGGAAATTTGACGGGTAAGGATTTCGTAATAACAACCTGTATGCTCCATTACAATTCGGAAAGGCGATTCAACCTGCATAAAACGAACGCTGCGAATGAGGAGCTGGTTATCAGTCTGTCGAACGGACGCGAAGTCTAAGAATGGAACCGATATATCGATTGCGTTATCATTATACAGCTTAGGCAACAAGATAGACAATTCCTTACTGGCTGTAAGGAATATTAACCATAAATATATTGTAGTAAGAAAGGGGCTCAAAATGAGCAGAATCAGGATCATCAAAAAGAATGACGAATATTCCTCCGAATACGAGGTGGGGGATATTTTTGAAACGACGGGGACGTGGTACGGCGGCGTCCATGTGGAAGGAAAATCCGGCGTCCCGGTGTCTTTGGACAGGGAAGAATACGAAGATCTGGATGCAGATACAAAAGCAGGCACAGACCCCAAAACAGGAACCAAAGCAACCACCGCCCCCGACGCAGACTCTTCGGAAAGAGACATCCGCACCGGCGATATTGTAAAGCACTTCAAGCGGGAATGCGAGCCGCAGGGGAGTAGCAAATATCTGTATAAGGTGCTGGCGTTTGCAGAGCACACGGAAACCGGGGAAAAGCTGGCGGTCTATCAGGCGCTTTACGCGCCTTTCAAGATCTGCGCCAGACCGTACAGCATGTTTATGGGAGAGGTGGACCGGGAGAAATACCCGCAGGCAAAACAGCGTTACCGGTTTGAAAAGCTGGAGCCGGAAGCAAACTGACTGTTGTAGAGCGCAGCGTATTTGCCGTTTTGCGCCATCAGTTCGTCGTGGCTTCCCATTTCCCGGATGCCGCCGTCCTCCATATAGAGGATAACGTCGGCGTCGCAGATGGTGGAAAGGCGGTGGGCGATAACGAAGCTGGTGCGCCCTTTCATCAGCTCTGCCATTGCGCGCTGGATGAGCGCCTCCGTATGGGTATCGACGTTGCTGGTGGCTTCGTCCAGGATCAGGATTTCCGGGTCGGAGGCAAGCGCCCTTGCGATCGTCAGAAGCTGCCGCTCGCCCTGAGAGATATTTTCCGCGCCTTTGGAAAGAACCATGTCGTACCCGCCGGGCAGCGTTTTGATAAAGCTGTGCGCGCAGGCGGATTTTGCGGCGGATACAATCTCGTCCAGCGGCATATTTTCGGAAGAGTAGCCGATATTGTCGCGGATGCTCCCTTCAAAGAGCCATGTGTCCTGCAAAACCATGCCGAAGCGGCTTCGCAGCCCGGAGCGGGACATTTCGCGGATGTCCGTGCCGTCTACAAGGATAGAACCGCCATTGATCTCGTAAAAGCGCATAAGCAGGTTGACGAGCGTTGTTTTGCCTGCCCCGGTAGGACCGACGACGGCGGCTTTCTGACCGGGCTTTATGGAAAAGCTGACGTTTTTCATGAGCAGGCGGCCGGGGGCGTAGCCAAAGCTCACATTTTGGAAGGATACCGTTCCGTGAGAATGCGCGGGGGTGCGGCAGTTTTTGGGATCGGGAAGCTCCTCCTGCGCGTCGAGGAGGGCAAAAATACGGCTTGCGGCGGCAAAGGCTGCGCCGAAGCTTCCCGCCATGCCGGCGAGAGCGGAGAAGGGCTCCGCAAATTTTCTTGTATATTCCAGCATTGCCTGGACATTTCCGACCGTAAGCGTATTGCCGATCGCGCGCAGACAGCCGATCGCCGCGCAGAGGACATATCCGAAATCGTTGACCAGCGTTGTGACCGGCGTGACCGTTCCGGCGGTGGTTTCGGCTTTCCGGGAGCTTTCCTGAAGCTGGCTGTTGAGACGGCAAAAAGCGAGGGAGGCTCTTTTTTGATAGTTAAAAGCCTGCACGATCTGCTGGCCGTTATACATTTCCTCGATATAGCCGTTTAATGCGCCCAGAAGCGTCTGCTGACGGCTGTAGTGGGCTTCGCTGGCTTTCATGACGCGCGCCGCGCCCAGCAGGGAGAGCGGGACCATAACGACGGGAATGAGCGTCAGGGAGGGGCTGATCGTGAGCATCATGGCAAGGATCCCTGCGGCGGTGATGACCTGCGTGACGATGGAGGTCAGATTCTGGCTGAGGGCGTTATTTAAAGTGTCCACGTCGTTTGTGATGACGCTTAAAATGTCGCCGTGGGTATGGGCGTCGTAGTAATTGAGATTGAGCCGGTGCATTTTTGCGTCGATGTCGGCGCGCAGCCGTTTCATCACATCTGCGGTGAGCTTTGCCATGGAAAAGCCCTGCAGCACGGAGAAAAGCTGCGAAACAAGATAGACGCAGACGAGGGCGGCAAGAAGGCGCAGAAGCGTCTGCCAGTAAAAGCTGCCGTCGCGGATGCTGTCAAAAAGCGTTGTGGTCACTCTGCCGACTAAAAACGGGGCAAGCACCATGAAGGCTGTGCTGGCGGCGGCAAAGACGAGGGTAAAAAAGAGCCGCGCCAGACATGGTTTCAGATAGGAAAAAAGCCGTTTCCAAATCGTATTTTTTTTCATGAAAGATTCTCCTTTCCAAGCTGCAGTTCTGCAATTTCCCGATAAACAGGACAGTTTTTGATAAGCTCTACATGGGTTCCCTGACCGATGATCCTGCCGTCGTCGATCACAAGGATCCGGTCTGCGTCCAGAATGGTGCTGATCCGCTGGGCAACCATGATGACGGTCGCGTTCCCGATATTTTCTTTCAGGCGTTTCCGCAAAAGCTGATCGGTTTTCATGTCGAGGGCGGAAAAGCTGTCGTCAAATACATAAATCTCGGGCTGCTTCATGAGCGCCCTCGCGATCGCCATCCGCTGGCGCTGGCCGCCGGAGAGGTTAGCGCCGCCCTGTGAAACGGGATCGTGATAGTTTTCGCTTTTTTTCTCAATAAATTCGTCCGCGCAGGCGATGTGGGCAGCACGCTGCCAGTCCTGCAGGCTTCCGTCTGCGTTTCCAAAATTTAAGTTGGAGGCGATGTCGCCTGAAAAAAGCACGTTTTTCTGGGAAACGTATCCGATCAGGGAACGCAGATCCTCGGTGCGGTAGTCGCGGGCGTTTACGCCGTCGATCAAAACCTCCCCGAAAAGCGGATCGTACAGGCGGGGGATCAGCTTTAAAATGCTGGATTTTCCGCGCCCGGTGCCTCCGATGACTGCGGTGATCTCGCCGGGGCGGGAGGTAAAGCTGACGTCCTTTAAAATAGGCTCGTCCGCGCCGGGATAGGCAAAGGTAACGTGCCGGAATTCAACGGTGGAGCGCAGGGGACGGTTTTCAAAGGGAAAACTGCCGTCTTTGACGGAGGAATCGGTTTCCAGCACCTCTGCGACCCGTTTTGCGCAGGCGTAGGCTGTGGGCAGCATCATGATGACGAGGGCGAGCATCATGACGGACATGAGCACCATACTGATATACTGGCTGTTTGCCACGAGCGAGCCGACCTCCATCGCGCCGGATTCCACGGAAACAGAACCGAGCCCCAAAACGGCGGCGGTCGTCACGCCGAAAATGACGTTGATCGCGGGCATCAGAAGGCTTCCGATGCGCCCTGCCGCCATGGAAGTATCGGCATAGCTGCCGTTTAGACGGTTAAAACGCTGCATTTCGGTTTTTTGCTTGTTAAAAGCGCGGATGACCCGGACGCCCTCGAGCGATTCCAGAAAAAGGCGGTTGATGCCGTCAAGCTTTTCCCAGAGAAGAACGGAATAGCGGGAGGCTGCCGCCACGATCGCGCCCAGCGCAAGAAGGAGCACGGGAATGGCGATCGTAAGCACGGAGCTGACCCTGCCTCCGGTCGCCGCAGAAAAGACGAGCCCTGCCGCCGCCATCATCGGGGCGAGAATGCCGATGCGCAGAAGCATCGCGAGGAAATTCTGGACGTTCGTGATGTCCGACGTACTGCGGGTCACGAGGCTTGCCGTGCCGAAACGGTCCAGCTCGGCGCAGGAAAAGCCCTGCACCTGTTCAAAAACCTCCTTCCGCAGCCTTGCGGCAAAATCGGTGGAAATGCGCGAGGCGATTTTTACGGAAAACAGATTGACCACGCATGCAAAAACCGTGATCGCCGCCATGATGAGCGCGAGGGCGAGAACGGTTTGGGGGGCGGCGCTGTTTACGCCCCGGTTGATCATCCGCGCCAGAAGCGAGGGGAGAAGCATTTCCCCGACTGCGGATAAAAGAATGAGGGCGGATAGCTTAAAAATCTGCCTGCCGCTGACCGTCACCCTTGAAAAAAGCGTTTTCATGATGAAAATTCCTCCTTGTCAAAAAAGTTTTATCTGTCCGGACATACTAAGGTATACAGCGGCTGTACAGTCAAGAAAAATATTTTGAGATAACGCAAACTTTTTGGAAAGCCGGAACATCTTAAAGATACAAGCGCGAAAGAGAGGAGCACAGCATGGAGAAAAAACAGCAAAGAAGAAGGCGCAGAAGGAATATGACGTGGCAGATCGTTTTGATTCTGGCGGCGGGATCGGTGTTTTTCGGCGTTCTGTTCGGGACGGAGCGGCTGGAAGCCGGGCAGACGGAGGTGCAGGAAACGGCAGTCAGCCAGCCGGAAACGGAGACACAGGAAACGGCGACCAGCCAGCCGGAGACGGAGGCAGAGAAAACGGAGGCACAGGAAAGTACGGCGCGGGAAACGGAGACGCAGGAAGCGGCATTGCAGGAAGCTGCGGACAGCACAGCCGGGACGGAGGCCGGAAGCGCCCCCAACAGCCCGGAGGGCTATGATTATTCCGCCCCGGTGCCGGAATCTCCGAAAACGGACAGCACATGGTTTGATGACGCGGTATTTATCGGGGATTCCCGGACGGAGGGGCTGATCCTGAATACGGGTCTGAACAACGCTATAGAATATACGCATAAGGGGCTGATGGTCGATACGGTGTTTACAAAGCCGGTGATCGATATGGACGGCGCGAAGGCAACGGTCATGGACGCCCTCAAAAGGACGCAGTTCCGTAAGGTGTATATCATGCTCGGCATCAATGAGACGGGCTGGCCCTATAATGACGTTTTCATTCACAAATACGGCGAAGTGATCGACGCGGTAAAAGAGATCAGCCCCGACGCGCAGATTTATGTACAGCAGATCCTTCCGGTGTCCCGGACGGTATCGGCGGAGCACAGCTATATCAAAAATGAAAAAATCGCGGAATACAACGCGCTTTTACAGGAAATGGCAGAGGAAAAGCAGGTCTATTTTGTGGCGGCGGCAGAGGCGGTCGCAGACGGGGACGGAGCGCTGCCGGAGGACGCGGCGGTGGACGGGATCCATCTGAAAAAAGAGTACTGCGTAAAGTGGCTGGAATATCTGGAATCGCACACGGTAGCGACAAAATGATAATAAAACAATGACAAAATGACAACAAAATAACGAAAAAAGGAGACTGACGGGATGAAAAAAATAAAAATGCTGATGATCGCAGGAATGATGGCGGCAGCGCTGACGGCATGCGGCGGTCAGAATGGAGCCGGGACGGAGGACACAGATCTGTCTGTGAGCGCGCCAGAGGCTCAAAATGAGGATTTAGGAGCGGCAGGCAAAGAAGATGACGCAGATGGGGAAAACGCGGCAGAACAGGGCGATAACAGGGATCTGGACGCGGTAGCGGAGGAGCTGCTGGAACAGGCGGGCTTTACGGATGAATTGAATCAGGCGGACGCAGCGACGGTTGAAAAATTATACGGCGTCAGCAATGCGAAGGAGGCAGTCGTTTACATCAGCAGCGGCGCGACGGCGGAGGAGATCGCCCTGTTTTCCTTTGAAACGCAGGAGGAAGCAAAGCAGGCAGAAGAGCTTGCAGAGGCGCGGATCCGGGAGCAGCGGGAAAGCTTTGAATCCTACGTTCCGGAGGAGGTCAAAAAGCTGGACAATGCGGTGATCCTGCAGTCTGGAAATGAGGTTGCGGTATGCGTTGCTGACGGAAAGGCGGCAAAAGAGATCCTTTCAAAATATTTCTGAGGAGGGCAGGAACGTGGTATTTTCCAGCACGACCTTTCTTTTCTTTTTTCTGCCTGCGGTGCTGCTGGCATATTATATCTGCCCGAAAAAGCTGAGAAACGGCGTTCTGCTGTTTTTCAGCCTTCTCTTTTATTGCTGGGGAGAGCCGGTTTACATTGCGATCATGCTTTTTTCCACGGTGTTTGACTATATAAACGGAATATTGATAGGAAGTTTCAAATCTAAGCATGTAAACGGATGGGCGACGGCGGTGCTGGTCAATTCCGTCGTAATCAACCTCGGCGTCCTGTGCTTTTTCAAGTACGGAAATTTTTTTCTGGACAATGTGAACCGGGCGTTTCATACGTCTGTGCCGCTTCTGGACGTCGCGCTGCCGATCGGGATTTCCTTTTATACGTTTCAGACGATGTCGTATACGATCGACGTATACCGGGGCGACGCGGCGGTACAGAAAAATATCGTCAGTTTCGGCGCGTATGTGACGATGTTCCCGCAGCTGGTGGCGGGGCCGATCGTGCAGTATAAGGACATAGACCGCCAGCTTTCCTGCCGCGCAGAGACGATCGCAGGATTTTCTTACGGAATCCGCCGTTTCATCATCGGGCTTGCCAAAAAAGCGCTTCTTGCAAACAATATCGGAAGGCTGTGGGAACAGATTTCTGCCGGAAATGCGGCGGCGCTTTCTGCAGGGGAGGCGTGGATCGGGGCGGCTGCGTTTTCGTTCCAGATCTATTTTGATTTTTCCGGCTATTCCGATATGGCGATCGGGCTGGGAGAAATGTTCGGCTTTCGCTTCCGTGAAAACTTTGACCACCCGTACTGTGCCAAAAGCATTACGGAATTCTGGCGGCGCTGGCATATCTCTCTGGGAACGTGGTTCCGGGAATACGTCTATATTCCGATGGGCGGGAACCGGTGTGGGATGGAAAGGCAGATGATTAACATTTTGACAGTATGGTGTCTGACCGGATTCTGGCATGGAGCCAGTTGGAATTTCGTTTTGTGGGGATTGCATTTCGGCGTGCTCCTGATCGCAGAAAAGCAGTTTTTGCTGAAGCTTCTAAAAAAGGCGCCCGCATGGCTTTCGCATATTTATGCACTTGTGCTCGTCGTTGTCAGCTGGGTGCTCTTTGCCTTTGAAGACGTATCGAAAGCGGGCGCGTACATCCGGACGATGTTTGGCGGCGGGCAGGCGGGCGTGTGGAATGGAAACGCGTCCTATTATCTGGGGGCAAATGCGCTTCTGATTGCAGCGTGCGCGTTGTTTAGCACCAATTTTGCGGGCGGGCTGTTCCGGACAGACATTGCAGAAAGGCTGTTCCGCACAGGTTTTGCAGGCAGGCTGGGAAAACGGATCAGGGCGCGGGCGGCTTTCGGGGAAGGTGCCTGCGCGGCGCTTAGGATCGTCGTCTTTAGCGCGCTGTTTCTGCTCAGCGTCTGCTTTCTGGTGGGCGACAGCTACAATCCGTTTTTGTATTTCAGGTTTTAATGGAGAGGAGCGTTTGCTTCTCCGGAATGGAGATCAATATGAAAAAAAGAGGACAGACCGTCGGGATCGTCTTGTTTCTGGCGGCGCTGTATGCGGTTCCCGTGCTGTTTGCGGCGGCCCCGGACAGGGAATTTTCGGAAAACGAAAACCGTTATCTGGAACAAAAACCGGAGCTGTCTGCCGAAGCAGCAGTATCCGGGGAATATATGAAGGATGCAGAGGAATATATCAGCGACCAGTTTCCGGCGCGGGATCTGTGGATTTCTGCAAAATCGGATTTTCTGCGCCTGACGGGGGCAAAGGAAATCAACGGCGCGTATCTGGGGCGGGACGGCTATCTGATCGAAAAGTGGCTGCCGCAGGAAATCAACGGGGATCAGCTTCAAAAAAATATCGAAGCGCTGAATGCTTATGCAGGCATGTATCCGGAGCAGAAAATGTCCGTGATGATCGTTCCGACGGCAGAGCTGATATTACAGGAAAAAATGCCCGAAAATGCGCCTGCCGCAGATCAGGACAGGCTGATCGAATCGGTGCAGAATGCACTTTTTGGATTTGAATGGATTAACATAAAGACAGTTTTGGAAGCGCATGCGGAGGAAGCGGTTTTTTATAAAACCGATCATCACTGGACGACATACGGGGCGTTCCTTGCATATGAGGAATGGGCAAAAAGCCGGGGGAAAACGGCGTCGGGGGAGCAGTTTGTGACGGAGACGGTGACGGAGGATTTTCAGGGATCCCTTTATTCCAAGGTGCTCGGCAGCGGCTGTGCGCGGGATTCCATCGAGCTTTACCGGAGAAAGCAGGAAGTGCCCTATACGGTAAGCTATCAGCAGAAAAAGACCGTAAGCGACAGCGTGTATGCGATGGAAAATCTGGAAAAGAAGGACAAATATCAGGTGTTTTTAAATGGAAACCACCCGGAGCTGACGATTTGCAGTGAAAATAAAAACGGGAAGCATCTGCTGATTTTTAAGGATTCCTTCGCGAACGCGTGGATCCCGTTTGCGGTAAACGATTTTGAGAGCATCCATGTGATCGACCCGCGGTATTTTAACGGGGATATAGAGGAATATATTGAAGAAAACGGGATTACGGAGAGCCTGTTTTTGTATAATATCAGGAATTTCTGCGAGGATAAAAAGCTGGCGAAGCTGTTTTTCTAAAAAAATATAAAAAAACTGCATTTCTGCGCAAGCATCACAGGAAAAAAAGGTACTATATGGGTGAAGGACAAAATACCGCAGGAGGGGACAGTGTGAAAGACCAGTCTATTATAGAATTGTTTATAGAGCGTTCCGAAGCGGCGATTGAGGAAACGAAGCTGAAATTCGGCAGGCTGATCTATTCGATCGCCTATCATATTGTACAGGACCGGATGGATGCGGAGGAATGTGAAAGCGACACTTATCTGAGCGCGTGGAATACAATTCCTCCTGCATTGCCGGAAAATCTGAAAGCATATCTGCTTCGGATTGCGAGAAATCTGGCGCTGAAGCAGTACCGCCATGAACATACGGCAAAAAGGGATAAGAGGATGCAGGTTTCTCTGGATGAACTGGAATGTTGTATAGAAGATTCGTCTATTCAGGAGAGCGAGGCAAAAGAAAAGCTGACGGAATGTATCAATGATTTTTTAGCAGAGCTGGAGCCTGAAAAAAGAAAAGTATTTTTGCTGAAATATTGGTATTTTGCATCGGTAAAAGAGATTATGGAAGAATGCGGTATGAGCAAAAGCACTGTGGAATCCATGCTGTTCCGGACGAGAAAAAGGCTGAAAGAGAAGCTGGAAAAGGAGGGATACCGTGGAATGTGGTAAAAAATGGTTTTTGATGGATTTTGTACAGGAACAGTACATAGCGGAAGCGTTTCCTGAAAAAGAGGCGTATTTTGCCTACAAAAGTGCTGCAAAGGCAGGAAGAGGGAAGCGGATCGGAAAAAGCGTCCGTGCAGTATGTATGGCGGCGGGAATCTGCCTGTTTGTGCTTTTATGGTTCGGTGCAACTTATCCGTCTGCCGCGGCAAAGCTTCCGATCGTGGGAGGAATGTTCCGGTATATACAGGAAAAGCTGGAATTTGGAGGAAACTATGAAGGATATGCCGATGAAGTCGGGGCGGTGTATTCCAATAACGGAGTTTCCGTGACTGTTTCGGAGGCATATTGTGATGGAAACGTACTTGTTATATCATATAAGGTGGAAAGCAAAACGGCGTTCCGGGATTATCCCGGAGATCTTTCAACGAGCGGACAGATGTATTATAACGGCGAAAGCGTAATGGAGGAAAACGGAACGCTTACTAGGCTGGAAGAGGTCGGAGTAGCAGGGCTGGAAGGCAGGTTTTTGGATGAAACAACATTTGTCGGCGCAGAAATGTTTCCGTTGTGGGAGGAAAGTTATCCGGAAGAATTTGAACTGAACGTCTCTATTTTTTCGCTCGGGCTTCAGGACAATAAAAATAAAGAGATATACTGGATTCCCGGCAACTGGAGATTTAAAATTCCGGTCAGGGTAAACGGAGAAAACGTCAGGACATACGAGATCAATCAATGGAACGGGGAATATTCTGTTGATTGCGTGAAGGTAACTCCGTTTGTTACAACTGTTTATACAAGTTATCCGGAAGAGGAGTATGAGGACGCTCCGTTTGATTACATGGTTCTTGCCTACGGCAGCCGGGAGGAAAGAGAGATTTCAAGAATGGGGCGGTACGACGGAGGGCATGGCGTGACAATGATCCCGACGGAGGAAATTGGGGACAGGCTGGATATTTATGCGGTGGATGTAAGGGGATGGTCAACTGACAGATGCGTGAAGGAGGAATTTGAGAAAGAGGCGCTTGTGCATACGGTAATTGATTTGGAAGAGTAAAAAGGAGGAAAGGGTAATGAAGAGATGGAAAAAATGTTAAGCTTATTGATGGTACTGTCTATGCT
>CEAE01013525.1_pt1 | contig 18239 bp, 17 predicted proteins | sample 554951 | NCBI WGS metagenome assembly CEAE01 (sample SAMEA3182076, study PRJEB8094) | gut metagenome | biome: human; feature: gut; material: Stool; isolation source: human stools | place: Canada | collected 2012-03-28
ACATAGGAATCCACAAAATGCCGGATCAGTTCATCCCATGTATGACTCTGTTCAAAGACCGTCATCAGGGACGGTTCAACCTTAAAGGTATCAAAAGTATTCGCTTCCAGATTCACATAATACTCGCACAGATCTGCTTTCGTGAATGCTCTATGGAAAGCAGCAGATTTTTGTGCCTGCATGGCCTCTTTTTTCTCTGCATCAATATTAATAAAAATCCCGGCAATCCTGCTGGCAGAACCATCCAGCCGGCGTATCACTTCTGCCGATGCCCGAAACCACTGGTATTGATTATCCTTCATTCTCATACGATACTCTACCTGGTATTTTATCTGGTTCGTCTTATCCTTAATTGCCGCCTGAAGCTGCACCATTACTCTTTCTTTATCCTGTGGATGCAGAAGGTCTGACCAGGATTCCAGTTTATTCGGAAAGTCCAGAGTGTCATGATAGCCAAGCATTTTTCGGAATTCATGACTCCAGTTTGCATTCACAATCTCACTGTTTTCGTCACAGTCAAAATACCAGAAGCCGGAATAGATAGCCTCATTGAGCAGTGCCAAATTTACATGATCCCAGTTGACCTGTACGGACATAACCCAGATCTGTCTGCCTGCTTCATCTGTCGCATCCTCTTTATAAAGCCGTACATTATTCACGGTACCGTCCGCAGTAAGGATCTGTGCTTCCCCTGCTCCGTGAAGCTGCGAAAAACGGTCTCGATTCATTATATCTTCCCCATTATAAAAGAAGTTTTTCAATGAGCCTTTTGTCTGTTTCATGAAAGTATCGAATGTATATCCTGTACTATGCAACAGCAGATTATTCACAGACAAAATAGACAGGTTTTGGTCATAAGATCCTGTCATTATACCTACCCCGCCATTATTTTCCAGTGTTTTCTGTACGGCCTGTAACATGGCCTGTGTCTGCCCCGTTACATTCTCACCTAATGAATATATTTTGTCTTCATAATTTTTCATTTTATAAAAATCCTCTCTCCGTCTTATGCCTTCTTCATCCTGCTTTTATCTGTATACAGAGAACCTGTCCCTGCCAGTTTTCTTACCCATTTGGGCATACAAAAAAGAACACATGCCAAAATATGCCAGTGTCCCTACTACATTTCTTCAAAATCACACATCCGTATAGTATAAAAGTTATCGAAATCTCTTCCGTTTTCACATCTTTTCTATATATGATATGAAAACAGTGGCAACCGGCTGACCTGGTCAAACTTTTTGACTTTAGCCCCTTCTGGCTTTGCGTCCCTGCCTTTCAGCAGGTTTGCCTTTAAATAATTTCTATTTTTATCAAAAACAAAATACCATAAAGTTTTTCATACGTCAATATTGCTGGATAGAAAATCTGTGTATTTTGCGTATGCCAGCCTGCATTGTCAGTTATCGATCGGCTCGCCAAACCACTCACCATAAAATTATTTATTACAATTTCACTGGCTGCAAGATGTGGAACCTTTACACCATCTCCTTTTCCACAAAATAAGAGCCTTGCCGAAGCAAGGCTCTTACTAAGCGTTTTTCTTCGATTCAAAGAATCTATTCGGCTTGTGATTACCGCATAACCCACGGTCTGACTCCACAATTGGCTGAAACCGAACCAGTCAATTGCTTCATTACCGCGATAGCTGGTCATCGCCGCTATCTTCTAATTTGCTGTCTTATTCAGCAGAAATACCTGCCAGTTTTACATTTACGTTATAATATCCTACAGAACGTAAAAAATAGGTATACGGATTTGAGAAGTTGCAATCACTACACACAATATTCATACAAAATTCTCTTTACATTTTCAATTTTTACAGGCTTTGCCAAGTGAGCATTCATTCCTGCTGCCAGACACTTTTCTTTATCTTCTCTGAATGCATTTGCTGTCATGGCAATAATCGGGATTGTCTCAGCATCTGGATATTTCAGTGACCGGATTGTTTTTGTCGCAGTAAGCCCATCCATTACAGGCATCATGATATCCATCAGAATTGCGTCAAAATAACCTTCCGGTTTCTCCTGGAACATTCTGACCGCCTGCAATCCATCTCTTGCAACTGTCATATTTGCACCTTCATCAGACAACAGCGTTTCCGCAATTTCTGCATTCAGTTCATTATCCTCCACCAGCAATAACTGCCGAATCATTTCTTATTATACCATAGGTTCTCATTTTTGAATTTATTTTTTTCAAAAAAGGGGATGTAAAAAAACTCGATTGAGTTTTTTCGCATCTCCCTTTTTGTACCTGTTGTGTATAAATGACTGAAATCATGCGCAAAGAAAGCGCACTTCCCCTCCCCCATAAATCCTGCGTTGGCAAGAAAGCCAAAAACGAGATTCGGAAAATGGCAGACAAAGCCTCCAACTATGCTACTCACAAGGCCATGACAAGAGAGGAATTAGGGGATTCCACGAAATGCGTAAAGATCATCAGCAAAGATAAGGACGGGGAAAAGCTAAAACCTGTGGTAGAGATTGATAAAGAAAAAATCAACGAGGACCTGAAGTATGCCGGATACAACCTCATGTTCACCTCTGAACTGGATATGGAACCACTTCAAGTCTACCAAACCTACCATTGTTTATGGAAGATTGAAGAATCCTTCCGCATTACAAAGTCTTATTTGGATGCACGTCCGGTTTATGTGCAAAAAAAGGAACAATCTATGGCATTTTTTAATTTATGTAAGGCTTTGTGATCTTCCGGTGTTAACACTATACCTTCCATACTATTTATCAGTATCCGCAGTGCTGGATTTTCGTCCACAATTCTCATTGCTTTCACCTGGAGTTCACGATATTCTGAGTGATTCTTTTTCAGATACTTTGTCACCCATTTCTCCACCGATTCCCAAAGTGTACTTTGCTCCCACATGATATCCTGCTTTTTTCGCATATTGCATTTCTCCCTTCTGAAGTTCTCTTTTCAGTTACATGACTATACCAGAAGTCGGGAAAATAGCAATTCATCAGATGTACCGAAAATGCATGGAGGAGATTGGGGATAGTAGACAATAGGGGAATATTGAGAAAAAAAAGCCATGGCTCTGCCATGACCTTTCAATTCGCATTTACTGTCTTATTCAGCAGAAACACCTGCCAAATGTACTGTCACATTAAATTGTCTTTCATCGCCATCTACAATGCGGCTAATACAATCCGCATCAGTTCCTTCCATCCAGATGTAAACTCGCATGGTTGTATTCCCATCATAATCTACACCAGATGCAATTTTCCGTGCATTTCCGGTAGGCAGTATATAGCTGAATCCATCTTTTGTGGCTGCATAATTGTACGTTTTTCCATCTGCTGAATCCGTCCATGTATAGTTTTTTTCATACACATATGGATAGGATGGCTTTTTTGTTGAATTGCTATCTTTCACCACACTCCAGCCATTAGTTGAGTTTACATCATTCCCATGAGCATTGGTATCTTCTGCTTTGGGTGCATAAACCAGTACCAATTTTTCGCCAGATCCTTTTCCTACATCAATTGTAATTCCGACTCGAAGAGAAGCTGCTACTTTATCATTTACAGCTGTTTCTTTCCCATCCGCATCTTTTATCGTTACCTGAACAGCTCCTTCTGGGTTTGAACCATCCAGATATACATCACAGATTCCGGTATTTGTTAATGTGTATAGAGTATATTCACCAACAGCATATGCATAGTATGTTTCATCACCAACAGTATATTGACCATACAATGTATTTCCGTTTGCATCAATATCCCATGTAGGATGCATATAAGTTGCCACATTCATATCGGCATTCCAGTTTTCCGGAACCCACCATGATTTTGCATCTTCTGTAGAAGCTGGGCTGATCTTATGTCCTTCTACTGCTGATACAAGTGCAGTGTCACTTCCATGATCAAGCGTATCACCTAATTTTACGATTTGAAGCATAAAACCATTGGCTTCTGCCATAATGGAACTCGTTTCAGATGTGACCTTATTATTTGCCACATACCAGGCATAAGTGGCAGATGTTAAAGCGAATGCACTGACAGATGCACTCAGTATAGCTCCCATAAGCTGTATTTTTAATTTTTGACTTTTCTTTTTCATCTCCATCATATCCTTTTCTTTTGACATACCAAAAAGTAGAAGAAACATCTTCTGCCTTTTGGTATGCCCTCCACGCCACAACCGTGGAGAACGATATTATTTATTTAGTTCCCTGAGTATAATCTCTGTTTACGCCCTGCTGAACTGGTGTTGCAGAGAAACCAAGAGCAACCTTTGCCTGACCAAGATTGTCAAAATTAGCTGTCTTAATTGTTTCATAATCACCATCATAGAACAGGGAAATATTAACTGTCAGAACTTTGTTGCTACTAACGGCTTCACCAAAAGTAGTATCTGTTGCACCAGATAAAGAATTGTTTGACTTAGCTGTCTGTTTCCAACCACCTACATTTTTATTTAAAGTTTTATCATATTCCCAAAGTTCCCAGTTATTGCCGCATGATACTAATGCTCCAACAGCATTAACAATATCATTCTTTGCATTATCTCCTTTTGCTGTAACACTCATACTATCAAGTTTCAAACTATTGAATGCACCTTGGCTAGAGGATACATATACCTGAGAGGTTGACACATATCCTGTAGTTCCAGTAACTGTATCGGCTGTATGTGTTAAATCATAATAAATTCTTTTTCCCTTTGTATCAGTCTGAGCATCTGCACTATCTGCTGTTTTTGCATATGCTGTCTGCCAAACTAAATTTGCTGGTACAGCACTGTTTTCCCAGTCGGTTTTATCACCGTCCACTGCCTGATGTGGACGTGATGGATATAATTTAACTGGACTTTCTGCTAAATCGACCGCCGTCTGTGTTCCAGCGTTAGTCATAGCTTCAACTTTGTCAATAGTTAAATATGCTGCATTTGACTGTGCAGAAATGCTGCTTACGGTTGCATCGACGGTATTATTACTTACAAACCAAGCATACGTACTTGATCCGAGCGCTACAGCGGCAACGCATACCATGGCAACAGCTGCTGCCATCTGTTTTTTCAGCGCTTTTACGCTGTTGTTTTTTGTTTCGTTCATGTCATTCTCTCCTTCGTACAGTTTTGGGAATTTCCTGCAGTTAGAATTCTTTTTTGTATTTAGATCAAACTCCCACCGGGCCCGGTTAGGAGAGTTTCCCTCTACCGTTTCCGGTGAGGCTTTCAGCTAACCACAAAATTGCTTCCCTGCCACGGGAATTCCCTCTGTAATATATATAATCGGCGGTTGTGGCGCCGGTTATAACGATATTATTGATTTCTTCTGGTTTTCCAGGTTACTTCTTTATCTGTGTAATAGCTGTCATTTGGAGCTTCGTTTCCTGCTGCATTGATCGGCTTGTTCTTGTTCAGGGTATCCTTAATATCCGTCACAAATTTCCACAGGAGACTGGTGTCATCGTCGAAGTCTGTGTCGATGTGCATGCTCATCTCCACACTGCCTCCGATAATGGAGTCTACACATTCCGGATCATCGCCCTCCATCCAGATGACAATGGTATATTTATCGACATTTCCCACAAGGAAGCTATCTTCATTATACTCACATACGACATCATCTGACAAGAAATTTGTGCAGTCTTTCTCAGGTTTTCCATCTTTTGCCGGTTCTGCATAGATCATTTTGTCTCCGTTTCGCCATACTGCGATACGGACAGCGTTCTCGGCTCCCTTGGAACAGGAATCCAGAGTGATCCTGGCCTTATAACTCAGGTCGATCTTTCCTGCATTTCTGACAAAATATGTATATGCCATATAGTTCTTGCCATTGTGTGCACCTTCATGATCGTCCAGGTCATCTGGAAGATCTTCGATCGAAATATTCGTGGCATCTTTGACCATGGCTGCGGTAAGTCTCGCAGTTGCACCCTTGAAATCACCATTGTCAGCAATGCTGATACCTCTTCTGTACATTTCCAGACGGTCAAGGTTAATCGTGAAGTTACCCATTTTTTCCTGCATAAACGCAGCAGCAAACAGAACACCGACCGTAGCAAGCATTGCAAGCAGGGCAAGATTCAGTTTATCCAGTCGAAGCAATGCCGCTCCGATCTGCCGCCGTTTCCTGTGAGGCCGGTACATACTGACGATCTTTTCCGGATCGACATCTCCGCCCTCCTGCTCCATCAGGGCTTCCAGTTCCTCAATTCGGATGATCTGGTCCGTCTTTGATTTTTTCTTTTTGAAAAAATGTCGTTTGTTCTTTTTTTCTGCCTTGTTTTCGAGCTTTTTTATCTTTTTTTCGGTTTTCTTTTTCACAGTTTATACCTTTTCTTTACGTATGCCACGTAATCCTGCATATCCTGACATTCCTGCTGGTCTGCAAATCTTAACTGGATACCTGCTACGAAGCGGAACGGGCTGCCTTTCGGCATTTCCCTCGTCCAGCAGATGACTCCCACGACTTCTCTGGCAGGCTGTCCTTCGGCTGCCGTTCCAAGTCTTGGAAGGGTGAAGATACAGGACTCTCCTACTTCAAACCAACGGTTCATGTATACCGCAAGACCGTTGTTGGAGATATCCATGGTCTGTCCTTTTTCCTTATCCACTTCTCCCTCGGAATTCAGTTCCCAGGTATCCTGCATATAGGTAATCGGAAGCTCAACTTTCATACGGACATCCATACGTTTGATGAACTGTCTCTGTTCTGCCACACGTCTGACTTTGAGATAATGACGGATTCCTTCTTTTACAACATCATCCACATAGCCCGCAAGGATGTTACTCTCGTCTCCCTCCGTGTATTTAAACAGTAATTTCTGGCTTTCATCCGGCACAAGCCTCTTGCCGTCCACCATTGGGGCAGATACCAGAAATGCTGATTCGTCTAATGCTTTGTTAAATGTGCAGAGCATATTGAACTGAGGCTCCTGCCCTACCGGTACGTCAAATGCAAGCTGCATTTTGGTACCTTTCTTCAGTTGTATACTTCCTGCCATGTTATTTTCCTCCTAATAAATCCTGTTTTATTGTTCTTTATCTGAAGAATTTTCTTTTTCTTTCTGTCTTTTTTCCTGGATCTCACGGATTGCTTCTCTAACCGCTGCCTCTTCCTCATCTTTGGCAATCTTACCTGCCAGTCTGATAGTCCGAACCAGATTACTGATGAGGATCACTGCGAGTGGTATGAGGATCACTGGTATGAAAACAAGCGGATTCGCTACCAGACGTGCGAGTTTTCCAAGTACCAGGGACGACGCGACTACCTTTCCGATCAGAGCCTCGGAATCGGTTCCGTACTGGTCAGGGATATTGTTCGCATCTCCCTGTGTTGTGTATTTCCATTCCGTTCCATCCTGCTCTATTGCTATGACTCTGTGCGTATTTACAGCACCATCCAGCGCCGGGTCTGCGGAATAAAAGGAAATAACATCTCCGACCTGGATCTGTGACGGATCGGTTTTCTTTACAAGGATCAGGGTGTCTGTATCATAAGAAGGCCGCATACTTCCTGTCGTGATACGAAAGACCGTATACCCTCCAAGATTCGGAGCCTCCCCCTGTTTTGTAAAGACTACCAGGCACAGAACCACGACTGCCGCCGCAATGATCATTACGGAAATAATATTTATCAATGTCAGAAAAAATTTCTTTATCATGAGTTGCTGTCATCCTCGTCTGTGTTTTTGCGGTCACGGCGTTCCTGTAAACGCTTTACAATATAATGGGAAAGGCTGGCAGACTCTGCTTTTTGCAGGGCTTTCTGCATCGCTGCCTCGGCTTCTTCCTGCTTGCGTCTGGCTTCTTCGATCGCTTTGGCTGCCTCGCGCTGTGCTGCGGCAACGGCTGCCCGTGATTCTTTCTTTGATCTCGCTGCCGCGTCTGCTGCTTCTTTTCGGATCCTGTCGATTTCTTCTGATGCAGCTTTCTGTTTCTTTTCTTTTTCTTTGCGGGAGTTTTTTGCATCCTTTTCTGCTTTTTCTGCACGATCCAGTGCTGCTGTCAGCTCCCGTTCTTTCTCTTTTCGCACAGTGTCAAGTATCGTCTGGAGATTCTCGACAGAACGCTTTGCCTCTGCCTGCGCAATCTCTATTGAATTTTTCGCCTCAATATCTACTGCTGCCATCGCAGCTTCTGTTTCCTGGCGGACTTTCTGTTCGTTGTGGAGTTGTTCTTCCAGTTCTGCCCGCTCCTGCTCCATCTGCATTCTGGTCTGCTCCAGGGATTCCATCTGCTGGTTCAGGGAGTCCATCTGAAATTCCAGTTCTGAGAGGGAACGTTCCAGTTCTTCTCTTCGATTCGTTTCTTCTTCCAGTTTCGCCTCTGCATCCAGCTGCGCCTGTGTGACTTCTTCTACAAACACCTGTCGGATCTCAACATCCGGAATGTTTCTGTCCTCTACGATCTGTTCCTTGATCTCTTTGACAAATTTCGGCTTAACAGGTTCCCGCTTCTCTTTGGCAAGCTCTGTCACATTTCTCTGGTCAGATTCCAGAAGACTCTTGAATACGGTGTAATTTGTGATAAAGTTGATGTACATCTGCAGGAGATATTCTTCATCGAACTGTAACGCAGAATCCTGTTCCTCAATGGTATATCCCACTTCATCATAGCTCTCAATGAAGTGCCATAGTTTGTAACAGGTGCGGTAATCCGGATCTTTCATCATAAGGTTGGTTCTCTGGATCGGGCTTCGCACCTTGGCACAGCCGTTCATGATATCGCAGAAAGAACTTGTCCGCAAAGTCCTTGACAGTCTTCGTACACGGTCGATCCTTTTGAAGAGGTCCATATGGTCGGTGTCGTTTTCGACATAGCTCTGACGGTTTTTGATCGTCATTTCTACCCTATAGGAAATTTCTTCGTAAGCATCATCGATCTTACTCTCCATGCTCATGACATTACAGGTTTCATCTCCTGTTGACCAGAAGATTACATCTGTTCGCTTGTCCACAAATGCAAATAGCCGCTGGATCAGATGATATACGAAGCGGTTTTCATACAGATCATAGCTTTCTTCGGTCGTGACATTGAGGATCCTGGTCGGCTGGATCTCTCCTGCTGCATTTTCTGTGATGAACTGCGTATGCTGGCTTAAGTGCCGCACACTGTCAGCCGTAATCTTCTTGGCAAGTGCCACCGGTACTACTTCTTCTGAGGTGGCAATAAAACGACGTGGTTTATCCACAATGTTAAAAATAGCTTCGATTCCTTCCTCTACTACGGTGAGCCATTGCTCATCGATCACTTTGTGGAGAATCCTGTTTTTCTGCTCGAGGGTATTGTCACCTGCCTGAACCATCTCAAACAGATACTGGAAGTACCGGTCATCCTCAAGAGCCTCGCCAACCTGATTCGTATATTTCTCATATAAATCACTGATTGTTGTTTCTGCCATCGTTTTATCCCCTTACTGCGATTAATACAAATTCTGGATTCTTCTCAGATATGACTTGCTGTCTTCCATCTCTGCTTTTCCAAATGTTTTGTCAATGTAGTTGATCAGACCTGTGATCTCATCTCTTACAAAGGTAACGTTCATACTTTCAAATTTCTTGAGTACTTTACGTGCAATGATGTAGTCCATACCGCCAAGTTCTGTGCCACCACAGGCAACATAGACCGGGATAAAGTCGTACATCTGCTTCATAATACGGTTTCCGAAAGAAAGCTTGAACCTGGTAACCAGGTAATTGTCCATCTTCTGCAGCTTCTCCAGGGATTCCTCGCTGATCGGATGTTCTGTTTTTGCTTTCTGGAACAGGTACTGAAGATGCTCTGCTGTGATATCGCAGCGAGGCTGAAGTTCACATTCAAAAGCATCTGCTCTTTCATTCAGCTCAATCGGCATAGCACGGTCATAAACCTTATCCGTGATCGTAAAGGTGGAGTCATCGTTGTTCGCGGTTCCGACAAACCAGGTAGCGGTGCTTACATGGATCTTGCCGCCTTCCATTTTGACAGGATCTCCCTCCCATGCCGTCGGCACAAGGTCAAGTACCCACTCATCCTCGTTCGGCATTTCCAGTACAGAAAGCATCTCTGCAAAATAATACTCGATACGTGCAAGGTTCATCTCGTCGAGTACGATCAGAGTCGGGTCCGGACGATAATTTGCCTCGTACAGTGCACGGAGGAATTCTGTCTCATTAAATCTCTTTGAAAATTCGTTAAAATAACCAAGGATCTCTGTACGGTCACGATAGGACGGCTGTACAGATACGATCGTTGCCGGGTTTTCCATATATCGGCTGAAGGAATATGGAAGACTTGTTTTACCGGTACCTGAAATACCTTCGAGGATCAGAAGCTTACTTGCTGCCATACCTGCAACAAATCGCCGGATGATCTCAGGTGTATAATACAGTTTCATCTGGCTTGCGGCAAAAAGTCTGTAGCCCTCTACGAATTCTTCCAGTGTGATATCATTGTTATACTGCGGATACTGGAAAGCTGCATATTTCTGATCGACAAGTGTAAGTTTCGGGAAACGGTGTTCTACGGTTTCTCCCGGGTCAGAAGAAACTACTGCACGTACAACAGGTGCTTTCTTCGGATCGTCAGTTCCCGAGATGATCGCAGCAGCTCCTGCTTTTGCTGCCGCTCCCTGTACAGCCTTGCCTGGATCAGTAACGTTTCCAACACTTGGAATCACATCATCAGTCAGTGCAGAAGCTCCCATATATGGAATTCTCTCTGTGCCTCCCATGGCATTTACCTTGAGGGCAAGGATGCTGTTCTTCTCTTCCATCAGATCCAGCACCTGCTTGTTCAGTCTTCCGATTTCTCTGTACAATGCCGCATTGTCTGATTTGTCAGCCTTTAACTGGTAATTCAGAATCGCCCTGCGGATCAGAAGCAGAATGATCACGATCGGAATTGCCGCAAGAAGGATCATTAGCAGAACCGAAAGAACTTTGCCTACAATGCTCAGCGTCGGGAAGTAAGTTTTAAAAATCACAAAATATTCAAACCAGCCGGTAACGAACACTTTGGCAAAAGCCACCAGCCAGGTTACGATGTTGTAAACGACCTGTGAAAGAACCTCAAATGCAAACTTCAGGAATTCGCTCAAGACTCTGTACCCTCCTCTTTGGTCTGGTCATCGCCGGAATCGCTCTGACCCTGCTGTTTTCTGGCATCTGCAAGTTCTTTTTCTGCTTTGGCACGGATCGCTTCTGCTTCTTCACGCATTTTTCTTGCTTCTTCCAGTGCTGCTTTGGCTGCTTCTGCCTCATTCTGAGCTTCAGAAGGTTCCGGTCTCTGTGCTGCTGCTTTCTGTGCGGCCTCTTCCTGTGCGATTGCTGTTTCTCTGGCAGTCTCTACTGCAACTGCTTTTTTGAGGCGGATAGCGATCATGATCAGATTGTAAACCTGATAGATAAAGAACAAAAGCATCGGAAGTACGATCACGATCAAAAATCCCATGCTGCTGGAAAGGAAATCCATGACTTTTCCTGCCTTTGGCAGATCTCCGACATATTTACCTACAATATCACCATCGGAAATGATATGTGCATCTGCTATACCATTGTTGTTATCACCGAGTGTTGTATAGCTTCTTGCGTCTCCAACTGTATCGATTTTCTGGATACGGTGGGTATTCAGTGCATATTCGTTATCAATGATCGTATGGAAACAGATGATATCGCCTTCTTTGAGGGTGGATGTGTCACATTTTTTGATAAAGATCAGGTCTCCTGCACTGAATGTCGGTGCCATGGAATCTGATTTTACGACAAGCGGGGTATACCCCAGAAGGCTTGATACATTCTGATTGTCTCTTGTTGCTATTGTTGTGAAGGCATACAGCGCGGCTACCAGTATTACCAGCCACAGCAATACGCTGATCACAATTGTTCCCGTTTTCTTTAATGCTTTCATAGTTTCTTCTCCCTGGTTATTTTATTTATTTTGATCATCTGTTTTATCCCCGGTAAATCTCAGCCGGATTGAATAATCAGATCCTCTCAGTTCATCTGTACACGCCTCATCAGTTCCTTCCATCCAGATATGGACTGTTACTGCTTTGTCCACTCCTTCTTTCAGAGAAAACATGGCATTGTCTTCGTTTATCTGCATTGTGGAAGCTTCCGGAAGCCCGAATGTCTTTGCTGTACCTTCTGTGCTGCTTGCGCTTCCCATGCCCGGATCGTAATTCCATATCGTTCCGTCTGTGGAAAAAGCAATTCGCATGGATTCCGGCAGTGCTGCATTCTCTGACATGACCAGCGTTCCATCCTCTGCACCGGAGCTGCTGTTGGCACTTGTAAGGTGGACGACCATATCCTTGGCTGCCATAAAATGAAGCGTAAATTCAAGATATGCTCCGCTGGTGTTTTCGACTGTTGTGCCATTCTCATAGGAAAAAGTCTCATAATCGGTTGTTGTCACCGGTTCCAGCGGGGTTGTTTCCATGGAAAATCCCTTTTCCTGCTGGATCCTCGCCGCGATCTGCTCAAACGAAAGAGTCTTTACATATTGGTCGATCGTGCTGTGCGGATCAAGATCCATTCTCAGATCGGCATCTGTCACGATATCCAGACTCATGGTCTTCACTTTTGCCCTGTCCGCAATGGAAAACCAGGCTACCGTGGCTGCTGTAACTGCGACCAGCGCCAGCAGAACCAGCAAAACTGATGTATACAGCCTGCTTCGGACTGTTTTGTTGTTTTCTTTTTTGTTCATGCTCATGCCCCTTCCTGGCTAAGCACGCCATAAAATCCAAGCTGCAGGTCTACCGTACTGTACTGTATACTGTTGGAACAGTCCGGGTCGCAGCCTTCCAGATAAAAATAAATATCTACGGTATATATTTTGTTAAGCTGCATTGTCAGAAGCGCATTCTGCGGAACATCTACAGAATCGTCTGAAAAACTGATGGTATATCCATCTGCCGATACAGACGGGTCGGAAGCCGCCCGTACTGTCCCGTTTGTGTATGACAGTACCTGATTGTTCCCAAGTATCTGCCCGTTAATGACTGTATTGTATGTCTGCTGACCTGATGCATTCTGACTTTCACTCAACTTAAAAATTACTTCTGAAGAATAATTCTCGTCAAATACAAGCCCAAGTCTTGCCGCATTCAGCATCTGACCGGATACTTTCTGTCCCAGAATGCCATCGCTCTGGTCCAGATACAGCTTCATCGTACTTCCATCGTCCATTCCTTCGCCAACCGCACGGATATAAACCCGTCCGTGGTAATAATATTCTTCATTCTGGACTCTTTCGAAAGAAGATGCCATTCCGGAATCTGTAAACGGTGAATAAACAAAGCTCTGAAGGTCATTTGTCGAAACCGGAATCAGATACTCTGCATCAGTCTTATTGACCTGCGTAATGGATGCCGGCTGTGAATCCCGAAAACTGCTGCCTCCTGTGCTGCTGAGCTGCAGTTCCAGATTTTCTTCATCGGTTCTTGCTGTTACAGTGTTGGTCGAAACTGCCCTGTTGGAAGTAAACCATGCATAAGTGAAAAATACCACTACAAACAAAATTAAAATGATTGTTACTGTCAGGAACCATGTCCTGAAACTACGCTTCATGGCTGTTCTCCCTTCTCACTTTCTTCCAGATCAACACCTGCAAAAGCAAGCTGTATCTCAGAATCTCTGTTCTGTACCGGGTTGGAACACTGTTCATCACAGCCCTCCAGATACAGCCAGTATTCTACGGAAGCCACTTCATCTGCATTTAACTGCACCAGAATCTGGCTTCCATCTTTGTATTCATTTTCGGCCTCGCCATTCTCTGCCATATAGGCTGTGATGTCCTGTGCCGGGTCATCTGCATAAGAAGCCTGTCCATTATCAGAAACAGAGGAAACAACTGTTGAGCTTCGTGGAACAGTCAGTACAGACTGTGCACCTGATGTGCTGCCCATTTCATCCAGTCTCCAGATAAAGGTACTGGTTCCCTCATGTGATGTGATTTTCATTCCAAGTCTCATTGCTGCCAGTGTCTGCGCATCGCTTCCAAGGCTCAGTTTCTCTCTGTCAAAATATACCTTACATGGTGCATTCTGGCATTGCAGATAAACCGTTCCATGCACTGCATCCTGATCTACTCTGCTGTCTGCATTGCTGTAAAGTACTGCAATTCCATTCTTGTTCTGAGCAGTCGATCTGTAAAAATGTTCCAGATTTTCTGTTGAAAGTGGTTTCAGTGAATCCGGATTTCCATTCAGAACCAGATCGCAGGTCTTGTCAAAAGGACCGCTCTCACTTGTCGATATCAGTAAAACGGTATCACCCTTACTCACAGTTCCTGCCATTGGAGTAACATTGGTGGAATTGATTCCTGTAAGTGTAAACCAGGCATATGTAGTACCGGTTGCTGCTGCCAGAAGAAGCAGAATCCACAGCACAGCTTTTGAAAATGATTTTTTTAACTGATCAACTTCTGTATTCAAAGCCTTGCCTCCTTATTTTCAGGATTCTTTTACGACTCCTGCAAAAGACACGGAAAGGTTCTTAAGTGTCTGGCTGCAAAGATTTCTGGTACAGTCCTCGTCACAGCCTTCCAGCCAGATATAGAGATCGATCTGTACCGGATCTCCTGCAGAACCATTCTTTCCGGTTGTTGTACATAATTTCAGTGAGCCTGACTTCAGACTGACAGTTCCTGTATTTTTGTCATATGTACAATAAGCCGCTGAGGTATATGGCGTAAAGGAGACGGTTGTTCCGTCTGTTTTGGTGCAGTCCAGTACATCTCCTTCCTTACCTGTTGCTGTATTGTATTCTGCCTCGGGGTTTTTCTTATCGCTGATTGCAAAAATATATTCTGCTTCTGTCGGCTGGTTCCTGCCTGCTTTGTGTACTACAAAACCTGCACGGATCGCGGAAGAAATCGGATTCTTCTCATCGCTATCCTCAAAGCCGATATCCGCAATATAAATATCGGTTGACTCCCCGTTGCTTTTAAGAAAAAGGCTTGTCTTGTAATAATCGGTATATGCACCCTTTCCAAACAGATTTGCCACCAGATTGGACTGGTTCTCGGTTCCATTGGTAAAGCCAAGTACTTTCTGGAAACCGCCGCTGATCCTGTTGGTAGAAACCGGATTCAGCTGTCCGGAAAAGCTGTCCAGGACTGCGGCTGAACCATAGGTGCCATTATATGAATTGCTGATCTGCAGGTTTACGCCTGCGCCTGCTGCCATACGGACTTTTGTTGTATGGCGGCTGGTATTATATACATACCAGGCATATGTTGCTGATGCGGCTACAAGCAATGCGATAAGCAGCGCAACTGTGCCTGTTCTTAATTTGCCTTTGAGCTGTTTTTTGTCTGATTTATTTACCTGTTCCATAACATTGGAAATTATGGACACCTCCCCTTCTTTCTACATAATAATCCCATTTATACACTATAATAGCACATTGATTTCCATTCAGCAATGCGTCAAGGCTACAGATTTTCGCATTTGTAGCGACAAAATTGAAAATTTTATTTGTTTTCCCGTATAAGAGAAAGAAAGACCTGGGTTCCACTGCTGAACAGAACTCAGGTCTTTCTTTATTTTTTATTTGATTAATTAACTATTACTTTACATCTGACAGATTTTCTGCCGGATGTAACGGTGATTGTTGCTGTGCCTTTACTTCTGGCAGTGATCTGTCCTTTACTGTTTACAATGGCTATTTTGGTATTACTGGATTTATAAGTAATTTTTTCTCCGCTGGTCAGTGGCTGAAGGACCGGTTTGAGTGTTGCTTTTTGATTTCTTTTTAGTTTCAGAGAAGTGGCAACGCCTGTGATCTTCGTGGTTTTTACAGTTGTTTTCTGTACTGTCACAGTGATATTCTTCTTCAGTCCGCTTCTCAGTGCTATGGTTATTATGGCCTTTCCACTTCTGGTTCCTGCCTGGATCGTGCAGGTTCCGTTGCTTCTTCCGTAAACTTTTGCAATATTCGTATTGCTGGATTTCCAGGATACGATGGAATCTCCTTTTGCAAGTCCTGAAACTCTCAGAAGTGTTGTTTTCTGTCTGGTTTTCAGGAGAATGCTGCTTATGTTTACTTTTATGGATGGTTTCAGTTTATTTCCGTAATTTCTTGTCTCTGTTTTGCCACAGATGCTGCATTTGTGGGTCTGTTTTGCCGGTGCCAGGGCAGTAGCCGCTGTTGTCGTTTTCCATGTTGTAAATTTATGTGCCACAACCGATACTTCCTGATTCCTGGTTTTTCCGCATACTGTACAGGTAAATGTTTTTGTACCTTTCTTTGTACAGGTGCTTGCTTTTGTGATCTTTCCTTCATCCCAGGTGTGTGTATGTTCAACCTCAAGGGTCTTTGTGGCTCTGCAGACGTAAATTCTGCTCTGACTTGAGGAACTGTAGTACACAGAAATATATTCTCCTGCATCGTCCAGCGTCACACCCGATTTCTTATATATGTGTGTTGCAGAATATACCGACGCATCCGATGCTTCCTTGTCAAATTCCGGTGATTCTGAGGAATCGTATTTCTTTACTGCGGAATAGGTTCCGTCTTCTTTTGCGGTAAGTTTATAGATCTGGCTGGTGTCTGTAGAAATATTGGTTCTGTATACCCCCAGTTCGATGTTTTCTCCCTCCTTGACCTTCTGCGGAGAAATATACAGCGTATTATAGGAATCATAGTAATCATCCGAGATTTTGTACGGAACCTTAACTTCATCCAGCAGATGATTTTTGTCGGTTATGTTTTCCGGAAGTCCGGATGGATCTGCAGAGTTTACAAAGCATTTATCTGCTTCATTTATTTCCCATTCTCCTTTTACAGATACCCTGATCTTCTTTCCGGATTCTGCTGTTGCCCATACCTGTTTCGGCAGAATTGCTGCAACTTTTTTGATGCTTTCTATGTTATCCATCGTCTTATAAATAACATATTCTCTGGCATCTGCCGTCACACTCGTCACATAAGATGGCATTTCCTCTGTGATGTCCGCAAATCTGGTTGTATAACTGATCTGTGCCTCTGAACCTGTTGCTGCATCCTGAAGTCCCGTAATCTGCACCCGATAGCTGTCTGTATATCTGGAACCAGAATAATCAGAAGGCTGTACCATGTCGATCTCGACTCCTGATACTCTCAGTTTCCCGTTCTCCTTCGTGTATTCATAGGAATTTCCGGTGTTAAGGTTTGTGATCACTGCGGTTACTTTCGTGGAATCCGCAATTTTCAGTGTGTTTTTGTTTATTCGTACGGACCAGGCACTTGAAGACGGTGACACCAGCCGGGACGGCATATATCCTGGTGCCGGAAACGCACTGAACGGCAGGTCTGAAGTATTTCCAGATGCTACATCTGCTCCGATTGCAATGCCTCCGGAGAATCCGTACTGAACATCTGACAGAGAAGCTTCGATCAATGCATATCTGTGTCCTGTTGTATCCCATGACTGGGATCTGAGAGAATATCCCTCGTTCATCCAGCCTGTGATAGCTCCCTGAGGAGTATATCCTCTCGCAAGAATGTTATGTCTGCACGGAGCGCCTGCATTCCACATCTCGTCACTCATATCAGCCGGCTTGCTGGAATCACTCACCCAATGGCTGAATTCAAAATTACGAACGAGAGCCTGCACCTGAAGAGAATCCGAATGTGTGGAACTATTCTTCAGTGAATTCAGACCTGACAGCCAGCGATAGAAATTTGTCATTGCTGTCATCGCTGTATGTGTATCCTGGGTCAGCACTCCTGCCGCATATGGCGCGGAAGTAGAGCACGGTTCCTGATACCATGTGGAACTGTCTGAATTTGAATAAGTTGCTCCGGCATATCTTGCCTTTGCATATTCATCAGCAACCTCTTTTAAGGTTCTGCTTTTGAACGGTTCCATTTCGTCTGCATCGTATACGATTGTGTCCCCGGAAGAAAAAAGTTCTCCTACGCCATCTGAAAATAAGCTTTCTTCTTCACTGACAGGTGATTCTTCGGTTTCTGTATTTGTTTCCTCCACGCCCGCTTCTGTGTCCTCTTCGGTCACTTCCACCTGTTCTTCATCATCTTCGGTTTCTGAGATTTCTGATTCTCCATCCCAGGCCACATCCGCTTCAGGAGTTTCTGATTCATCCGCTTCATCCATCTGCGTAAATTCATCTTCCCAGGTTACATCTTCTGCATAAACAACAATTCCTGCCTGTGATACAGTCAATGTAACTGCCAGCAAAATCCCTATTATTTTTTTCTTCATTTTCACCCCTCCTGATGTTCTTTTTATCATTTTATCGTATTTTTTTATTTTCGTAAATTTAATGACAGATTTTTTTA
>CEAE01008564.1_pt1 | contig 17949 bp, 16 predicted proteins | sample 554951 | NCBI WGS metagenome assembly CEAE01 (sample SAMEA3182076, study PRJEB8094) | gut metagenome | biome: human; feature: gut; material: Stool; isolation source: human stools | place: Canada | collected 2012-03-28
TAAACTGTACCCAAGAAAATGGACACGATGGATTTGACCCACGGCCCCGTTTAGTGGACACGCATTTGACCCATAGGGTCAGAGGCACCTCATCTGTGATAAAATAAGATCACCAGATGGAGGTGCTGCATGAGCACAAAAAAACAATTCACGCCGGAGGAGATCCGGCATCTACGGGCAAACCCGTACACACGGTGCGTGACAGCGGACACGATCTCCTACACCCTCGCCTTCAAGGAGGCGTTCTGGGCCTTGAGCCTGCAAGGGTACACCGGACCGGCCGCCTTCCGCAAGCTGGGCTATAACACGGAAGTCCTGGGCTTCGAGCGGGTCCACAACACCACCAAGCGCATTCGGCGGGAAGCCAAGTCTCTGGAAGGGCTTCGTGAGGGCACCCGGGGCGGCGTGCGCCTGCAGAAGGAGACAACATCGGCGGACTCCCCGTCTGTCGAAGCTGCCAGACGGATGCGGCGGGAGATCCTGTGCCTCCAGCAGCAGATGGCGTTTTTAAAAAAAGTCATGCGGCTGCACGACAAGCCGGAACAGTAGTCATGGACAGTGCCGGAGAACGGTTCGCGGCCATCCAGGAGGCGTTGGCGGACCGGAAGAACATCCTCACCGTGAAAGAGCTGTGCGAATTGGCCGGTGTGTCCCGCTCCGGCTATTACAACTGGGTGCGTTCCGAACGAGCCAGGGAAACGAGGGAGCAGAGGGACCGGGCAGATTTTGAGTGGATTTTAGAGGCGTACCGGTTCCGCAGCTACGCAAAGGGCGCCCGGGGCATCCACATGCGGCTGCTGCACATGGGCGTGCGGATGAATGTGAAGAAAATCCGCCGGCTCATGCGGAAGTACCGTCTCACCTGCCCCATTCGGAAGCCGAATCCCTACCGCAGATTACAGAGGTCTATCCGGATGGGCAGCACCGCGGAGAATCTGGTGAACCGGGAATTTGAATCACGCGGTCCCAGGGCCATCCTCCTGACGGATATTACCTATATCCCTTTGAATGGGAAGTTCTGCTATCTGTCCACGATCCTGGACGCCTGCACGAAACAGGTCTTATCCTATGCCGTGAGCGAATCTCTGGAAGTGGATTTCGTTCTGGAGATGGTGGAGCGGCTGGTGCAGAACTACGGCACCTCGCTGAACAAAGAGACTGTGATCCACAGTGACCAGGGCACCCACTACACCAGCTTGAAATTCATTCAACTGGTGGAGAGCCGGGAGCTGCGGCGCTCCATGTCCCGCAGGGGCAACTGCTGGGACAACGCACCCCAGGAGAGCTTTTTCGGGCACATGAAAGACGAGCTGGCCGGTGAGATCCCCGGTTGGACATCCTTTGCGGATGCGAAGGCATCCATTGACCGCTGGATGGATTATTACAACCAGGACCGCTGCCAGTGGGACTTGGCGAAGCTGTCCCCAAACGAATTTTACGAGTACATCTCCACAGGTGAGCACCCCGCCGGAATGCTGCCGCAATGGGTCAAATGATTTTGTCCTTGACTTGGGGAGCACTTTAGCAAAAAACGTGCCTTGGCGCAGCCCTTCTGCGCCAAGGCTTTCCTGCTGTTTGGGATTATTTTTTCGCTTTCAGATTGCCGCCGTCAGGACTTTTTCCATAGTCCTGGCCGCCTCCTTTTGCGCCGCTGTCGTGACGTGGGCGTAGGTGTCCAGCGTGAAGCCTGCGCTGAAATGTCCCAGCATCCCGGACACCGTCTTAATGTCCACCCCATTCTGAAGTGCCAGCATAGCGAACGTGTGCCGGAGGTCGTGGAATCGAACTCTGGGCAACCCCGCCCGCTTCAGCACCGGGTGGAGTATATGCAGGACGCTGTCTGGTGAGATGGGCCCGCCAGTGGGCCCGGGGAACACCCAGAGGCTACTGCCCGCTTTTTTCTTCTGCTGTTTCAGAACCTGGATCGTGTCCTCTGCCAGGGGCAGCGTCCGGTAGGCCTTCTTGGTTTTCAGGGAGGCATCTACGATTTTTCTGCTGATCCGGGCGATCTACTGTTTCATCCAAAGGTTTCCGTGTTCGAAATCGATGCCTTCCCATTTCGGGCCAAGCAATTCGCCTCTTCTCAATCTTGCTGCCAGCTCCACATAGTACATCTCGAATATCCTACTGTTTCTGGCATCTCTAAGGAAGGATGCCAGCTGTTCAATGGGCAGCGTTTTCATCTCCTTGCGTTTCAGCTTCGGCAAGGCACAGCCCTCTGTGGGGTCTGCTGCAATCAGCCGTTGCTCTTTGGCCAGCTTCATGGCCGAGGCGATGATCTGGCAGATGTTCCGCACCGTCTTGGGGCTCAAACCCTTTGCCTGATTTTTGCTCTCGACCCTGTCAATTCTCCCGCTGGTCAGCAGCTTCTTGCAGAATTTCTGTAACTCCAGAGAAGTGAGCTTTTCCAGCGGGACCTTGCCGATATTCGACTTAATGTGGTTGTTGATGTACCCCCGGTAGGTCTGGTGGGGGGACGGTCTCGCTTTGATCTTTGCGTAATTTTCGAACCACTCGTCCATCCAGGTACCTACCGTGTACTTCCCCGCCTTGGTGACGTCCAAGCTCTTGGTTTCCTCGATGGCCGCTTTCAGCTTGTTCTTCGCCTCTGCCTGGGTCCGGCCCAAGACGTTTTTGTAGATTAGCTTCCTGGTCTCCGGATTATGCCCGGCGGTATACCGCCCTTCCCACCGGCCATCTTTTCCTGATATTACCTTCACCGTTGGCCCGTTTCTTTGCCATGGCATCCGCCTCCCTTTACGACTCGATAAGCGTCTCGCTTCGCTCGGTTGCTCACATTTATGGAGCCAGCGAGCTCTCATCAGCGAAACAAAATGCCACAGAAAAAAGAAATAGCCAGATGGAAAGGTGACTGTTATCAAAAAGTTAAGAAAGAGCGGCCGACAGCGGCTCTTTTCTTTGTATAGCACATCAATTTTGACCTGGGGATCCTTCATTTTCGCCCTCTCTGTGGCCCGCGTTTCTTCCTCGTCCTCAAGGCAATACCGTTCCATCTCCCCGGCGATCCCTATACCTAACTGAAGCCCGGTGATGAAGAATGTCAGGAGGTTTCCTCCCGCAGTTCATTCTCCAGATCCGCCAACTGGAGCAAGGTCTCCTGATCTTGTTGGCCTAACCTTGCGTTGATTTCTCTGTAGGCTTGGTCCAGTTCCGCCCGGACTTTTTGAAGTTCTGGCTCCTGGCAGGACCTTGCGTGCAAGGCCTTCAAGTAGTCGTACATCGTACCGCCTCCTTGTCAGCGGAAAAGCATGTCACGATGCTGGCTCAATAGCCAGGGGACACGGCGCCTACTATCAGAAAAGTAACAATTTGTCTGCCTGATTGGAATCCTTGTCTTGTTTTCAGCGACGCATTCTTTGAAGGGGCTTTCGTGCCTCAATAGCCCCGGAACGCCCCAGCGGCACTCTGCGGATCTAAGGAGACAGCCGAATTTTGCGGAGAAAAGCGTCATTGCTGCTATTTCATGTGTGGAACAACGCTCTTTCAAAATCCCGCAACTGCCCGCACTGCGGGAAGTTGTGAGCGAATCGGCGCAACAAAAGCGCCGGTTCTTTCTCCTGCTTTTTTTCGTCCCCCGGTTCACTTCCAGAAACATGGGAATCCTCCAACGGAAGTGGGGCCAATCGTTGTGGGCAAACCTCATGTCATCTTGCCATTTGATGAGAAAGGCCAATGCAGGCGTGAGGTATCTCGTCTTTTCGCCACGCTGGCCCGACAAGGGCCGAAGGCAGTTGTTTGTGGGCAACGGATGCCGCCCCGGCCTCGTCCGCCCGACACAGCGGCCCACAGGGGCAAACGAGGGCGGAATTGTTGGGGGCTCAATGACAGAGAAAAAAGGCTTCTTTGTCGACGGCGTCGTAATTCGCGTATTTAGCAAAAGCGCGTTCCCTCTCCCTATCTTTCGTCCTCTGGCCACAAAAGTGGGGCCGGGCTTCTGCCCAGAACTGCAGCCGCCGTATAGCTGGACGAGATGCTTGCCCACAAAAAAGCCCGGATGGTCTTGTACAAAGAATCAGCAGAGCCGCACGAGCCGCCCCGCTGATTTTACCCAGCTCCCCACATGGGTCCAAAGGTCTGTGCCATTTACATAGAGTTGCCCGCATTCCAAGCATCCCGTGGCCCAACTCATTTCATATTGCATTTTGGAATTTGAATACATAGTATCCACATTGCATTAGCGGATGTTTATTTTGTCAGATCCTCATTCTTTGCCTTCTGCTGAAGAGGTTCCATATTTCTGCCGTAGCTGTTCCCAATGGCGTAGGAACGTAGTGGGCGGGAGTTTCAGGCGTTCCGCAGCCTTACGGATACTTCCGTACCGCTCGTAGAATGTCTGGAGATACCGCAGCTCCATACGCTCCAGCATCTCATTCAGTCCCGCCTCTGCCGGAGCATCCTGAACAGGCTCCGGACCCGCCACGTTCATCGGCAAGCTCTCCGGCTGAATCAAGTCTGTATCCGTGATGATGGTTGCCTGCTCAATGCTGTTTTTCAGCTGGCGGACGTTCCCTTCCCACCGATAGTTCAGCAACGCAAAGCAGGTTGCTGGGGACAGTTTCCGATGAAAGTCGTATTTTTGATTGTAGTAATCTAGAAAATGCTGAGCCAGAGGAATGATGTCATTTTTTCGCTTCCGGAGCGGCGGAATATGGATCGGCATGACATTCAGCCGGTAATACAGGTCCTCCCGAAAGCGTTTCTGCTGCACCATCTCTTCCAAGTCGCAGTTAGTAGCGGCGATCACTCGGATGTCCACCTGTACGGGTTCGTTGCCGCCCACGCGGATGAAAGAGCGGTTCTGCAGCACATGGAGCAGTTTGGCCTGCATATTCAGAGACAGCTCGCCGACCTCATCCAGAAACAGCGTTCCGTGATCTGCTGCCTCTAGAAGGCCTGGCTTCACTTTACTGCCAGCGCCGGTGAAGGCATGGCCTTCATGTCCAAAGAGTTCGCTCTCAAAGAGAGACTCTGTGATGGCAGCGCAGTTGATGGGAACAAACCGCCGGTTGGACCGCCCGCTGTTCTGGTGGATAAATCTGGCAATCTCATCCTTACCTACACCGGTTTCTCCCAGCAGAAGGGCGGTAGAGTCCACCTTGGCTATCCGGGCGGCCAGGGCCAGCACCTTCAGCATCTCCTTATCGGCCACAATCAGTTTGCTTTGGCCACCCATCCGGGCCTTGATGCTCTCCAGTTCCTGGAGATATTGGTCATTCAGTCCCCGGATCTTATCAAGCTCCTGCTGCAAAGAGCTGATTTCGTCCAAATCCCGGTCATTACAGATATAGAATTCAATCTCACCGCAGCTATCAAATACCGGCGTGCAGGACACATGTGCACTGCGCCCTGTGCGATAGAAGGTCTGCACAATGGTGTGTGGCTTTTTGGTCTTTGCTACGATAGCACCGCAGGATTCGGAAATCAGATGGTTTTTCACCAACTGCTCCACCGGCACCCCCACTAACTCCTCTCTCCGAATCCCGGTGAGGACCTCATAAGCCCGGTTGATCCGCAGCGTCACCAGATTCCGGTCTGAGATCTGGATGGCATCCGTAGAGTTCTCGATAAAAGCATCCAGGACACGGTTCTGTTCTTCCAAATCCAAAACTCGCTTGCGCAGTTCCTCCATGGTCTCATGGGAAAACTGCGAGCGCACCTGCTTTTGCTCCAAAAATGGAACACCTCCCTTCGCCTTTTGCTCTTTTGTGCAATTTCAAATTTGAAATCACACTTTTTATCGTCAAAACTCATATCATCTTTGCTTTGTTTTTAACAAAAATGACTATATCATAAATCTTATGTTTTCACAAGTTCCAATTTCGGAGCACTCTGCTCAAAATTCGTTCCAATTTTGGAACACAAAATTGCAATTTTTTTCACATAATCGAGGCCCCGTTTCCGTCATGGAAAATAATTCGATCTTTTTTGAATTTCAGGAGGAACCGCAATTCCATACAGTCATAGGGGTTTCTGGCTTTTCGCTGGAATGTTTTTTTAAATTGGCAAGATTTTTGCTATAATGATTTGTCGAATTCCAACGGAATGTGTTGGTGGCGGAAATCCCCCGCCAGACATACCATCGATGAAATATGTGAGATTTTAAGGAGGTACAAGAGATGGAAGACTGGAAGGTACTCTATGCTTCCAAATTAATGACGGCAGATGAGGCCGTCCGGCAGATCCCCGATGGTTCCCGGGTCTTTTTCGGCCATGCGGCCAATGAACCCCCCGTCCTGGTGGATGCGCTGGTGCGAAACTATGAGCAATATAAGGATGTGGAGATCGTCCACTGGGTTCCCATGGGAAAAGGGGAGTACTGCGATCCCAAGATGAAGGGGCACCTTCGCCACAATGCCATGTTTGTGGGCGGCCCAACCCGCAAGGCTGTGCAGGAAGGACGGGCGGACTACACACCCTTTTTCTTCCACCAGTCCACCCGATTCTTCTCTGACGGCACCTTCCCCATTGACGTGGCGATGGTTTCCGTCACTCCGCCGGACAAGCACGGCTATGTGTCCCTGGGCGTCTCCGTGGGCGGCACCAAGCCCGCCTGCCTGAACGCCAAAATGGTCATTGCCCAGGTCAACGACCAGATGCCCCGCACCATGGGGGAGTCCTTCCTTCACGTCTCCCAGCTGACCTGCTGTGTGGAGGCATCCACGCCTCTGCCGGAGCTGGGCGGAGGCACCATCGGCGAAGTGGAGGAAGCCATCGGCCGGAATGTGGCCTCCCTGGTGGAGGACGGCTCTACATTGCAGCTGGGCATCGGCACCATCCCTGATGCGGTGCTGAAGTTCCTGGGGGACAAGAAGGATTTGGGCATCCACTCCGAGATGTTCTCCGACGGCGTGGTGGATCTGTACCAGAAGGGGGTCATCACCGGTGCCAACAAGCGGCTGGACAAGGGCAAGATGGTGGCTGCCTTCCTGATGGGCTCCAAAAAGCTTTACGACTTTGTGGATGACAATCCGGACGTGATGATGCGGACTGTGGACTACGTGAACAACCCCGCCGTGATCTGCCAGAATCCCAAAGTGGTGTCCATCAACTCCTGCCTACAGGTGGACTTCAACGGTCAGGTGAACTCCGAGTCCATGGGCACCAAGCAATTCTCCGGCATCGGCGGTCAGCTGGACTATGTCCGCGGCGCGGCCATGTGTCCCGACGGCAAAGCCATTCTGGCCATGCCCTCCACGGCCAAGCACGGGGAAGTGTCCCGGATCGTCCCGGTGTTTGAGCCCGGCACCACTGTCACCACCACCCGTACGGACGTCCACTACATCGTGACGGAATACGGCGTCGCCAACCTGCGGGCCAAGAGCCTGCGGGAGCGGGCCCGGCTCCTCATCAACATCGCCCACCCCAAGTTCCGGGATCAGCTCTGGGAAGCTTACTACGAACGCTATGGCAAGGAGGATCAGTAATATGTCCGAGAAAAAAATTGAGGCCGTCAATGGACATACCTTACAAAAGGTATTCCTGTCCGTGGAGGATCACATCGCCGTTATGACCCTCCACAATCCCCCGGTGAATGCGGCAGACGGCGTGGTGCAGGAGGAGATCCTGCTCCTGTGCGACTATATCAACCATGAGGACGACATCTGGGTGTGCATTATGCACTCCGACATCAAAACCTTCTGCGTGGGCGTGGACATCAAGCGATTCTATCAGAGCATCCTGGATAAGGATGTCACCAATACCCAGGAGGTCTATTACGATGGTGCTCAGGCCCTCTATGAACTGCGGGTTCCCCTGATCTGTGCAGTTCACGGCCACTGCCTGGGCGGCGGCGTGTGCTACCCCGCCGGTGCGGATATCTCTATCGCCGTGAAGGGGACCCTCTTCGGCGCACCGGAGGCAAAGCTCAGCGTGGTGGGCGGCAGCGCCCATCTAGCCCGCATTCTGCCCCCCCAGATCCAGCGGGATATGAGCTACTGCGGCACCTTCATCACCGCAGAAGAGCTCCACGACAAGTACGGCGGTGTCACCATGGTGGTAGACACGCTGGAGGAACTGATGCCCGCGGCCATGGACAAGGCGCGGGAGTTGTGCCGCCGTGGTCCCCTGGTGCTGCGGTACCTGAAAGCCTGCATGAATGAGCAGGAGGATTTCCAGATCCACCGGAAGGATGAGCTGGAGGTGACTTACACCCGCTACATGGCTCGTCATGCGGATTTCAAGGAGGGTGTTTCCGCCTTCCTGGAAAAGCGGGAGCCGCAGTATACCGGCCAGTAAAACACATCCCCCATACAAGACTTTAGGAGGAAGGATCATGAGAAAGAATGCAAAAAAACTGTTTGCGCTGATTCTGGCACTGTGTATGTCGCTGACGTTGCTGACTGCTTGCGGCGGCGATACCGCTGGCAGCGATTCAGGCGTGGGAGAGAGCTCCTCCGGTGGCGAGACGATCACCTGGCGCCTGCAGAGCAGCTACTCCCTGAATTCCCTGCAGGGCGATATGGCCACCAACCTGAAGGAGGCTCTGGAGACCGCTACCAATGGCCGCCTTCAGGTGGAGCTGTATGAGCCGGGCGCTTTGTGCCAGACCTCCGATATACTGACCTATCTCTCGCAAAATGCCTTTGACTGTGCCGTCATCTTCGGCTCCACCTTCTCCGGCCTGATTCCGGAGGCGGATCTGGCCTGCGGCATCCCCTTTGCATGGGAGAGCTCCGCCGAAATCTATGACGTAATGGAGAACTATGGGTTGCTGGATGTGATCCAGGAGGCCTACGGAGAACTGAATCTCAAATACTACTGGAATGCCCATGAGCCCAACTACAACGTCCTGGCAAACTTCCAGGTAGAGAGCCTGGAGGACTTCCACGGCAAAAAGATCCGCGCTCTGGGCGTGTGGGGCGACTTCCTGGCTGCGTTGGGGGCCTCTCCCACCAACATCGCCGGCACAGAGGTCTATCAGGCCCTGCAGCTGGGCACCATTGACGGCGCTCTGTATGGATGGTCCTCTCTGAGTGACTCCAACAACATCCGCGAGGTGGCGCAGTACGCCCTCAGCCCCTCCATGTGCTTCTGCCAAATGGCCACCGTGGTGAATCAGGACAGCCTGAACAAGCTCCCTGAGGACCTGCGGAGCATCGTGGACGAGACCATCCGGCTGGCCAACATCGGCGTCATCGGCCAGGCCCATGTGGTTGGTACGGAGAAAAGTGTTCGAGACGCTATCCAGGGCGGCTACACTGAGCTGTCTCCGCTGCCTGATGACGTCCTGGCCGAGATGCGTGAAATTGCTGTCACCCAGACCTGGGAAGAGCTGGCCGCCAAGAGCGAGCGTATGGCCCGCGGTATCGAGATCATCAAGCAGCAAAACCGTGACTATGGCCGCCAAGTGGATTACTGAGTCCGCGCGTTCCTCACAGAAAAATAGAATTCAAGAGAAGGGAAAGTGAGACATGAACGCACTATTGAAATTATCAGGCGGCATTGACGCCATTAATCGGACCATTGGCAGAATCTTCGCCTGGATTCTTCTGCCCATGATCTGCCTCACCGCCTTTGAGGTATTCTCACGTTATGTCCTCAAGTCTCCAACCGTCTGGGCATGGGAGCTGATTATCCAGATCTGGGGCCTGATGCTGATGGCCTGCGGCGGATACTGCTACTGGAAGGGCGGCCTGGTGCGAGTGGATCTGCTTTATAATAAATTCCCTGTCAAAGTCCGCTGCGGTATCAATATCGCCACCGCCATTCTGGTCCTAATCTGTATGGGGCTGGTATTTATCTACGGAATAAACATCTTCCTACTGTCCTTCCGCCTCAATGAACGGATCTCTTCCGTGTGGGGGTCTCCCATGTGGACCATCCGGTTTTGGGTGCCTCTGGGCGCTGCACTGATGTTCATTCAAGCCATCAGTGAGCTTATCAAGAATGTAGCCGCTATGGCAGGCAAGATTGAACTCACCAACAACTCCGACGAAGTCGCGGAGGCAATTGAAATCGTGAAGTCCGCTGAGCATCTGCCTGACGAAACCGGAAAGGAGGACATACAGTGAGTCCTGATATTATCATTTTGCTGCTGGGGCTGGTAGCCCTGATGGCGCTGGGCATCCCCATCTGCTTTGCCATGATGAGCGTGGCTTCAGTCATCCTGCTGGTGTTCTACGGCTCTGGCCTGCTGAATGTGTTGAACGCAGCATTTGTCTATCAGATGCAGTCGGAGTCCCTGCTGGCCATCCCCATGTTCGCTCTGATGGCGGCGTTCCTCCAGACCTCCGGCATCGGCGGAGACATCTACGAATTCTTCCACAAGTGGCTTGGCGGTATCAATGGCGGTCTGGCTATGGCCACAGTGGCCACCACGGCAGTCATCGCCGCTATGAGCGGTGTGGCGGCCACCGCTACCATCATGATGGGGCTGATTGCACTGCCAGCTATGTTGGACCGTGGTTATGATAAAGCGTTGGCCACTGGCCCCGTGCTGGCAGGTGGCTGCCTGGGCCCCATTATCCCGCCCTCTACCATCATGATCATCATGTCTTCCTATACCGGCGTGTCCGCAGGCTGGCTGTTTGCCGGCGGTGCGTTGCCCGGCGTAGGCTTGGCCCTGCTGTTCATCATCTATATCGGCATCCGCTGTGCCATCAATCCCAAGCTGGGCCCCGGCATCCCCAAGGCCGAGCGTCCCTCCTGGGGCGAGAAGATGCGGGTGTTTAAAAAGGTCATCGCCCCCATTGCCATCATCGTTCTGGTGCTGGGCTGCATCTATGCCGGAATCGCAACACCTACTGAGGCCGCCGGTGTGGGCGCTTTCGCCTCCATGGTGTATGCCCTGATTACCCGGAAACTGAATGTGAAGAATCTGCGGGCCTCTCTCATCCAGACCATGGAGGTCTCCGCCATGCTTATGTGGATTCTCATGGGAGGCGCCGCTTACAACTCCCTGGTGAATATCACCCGCCTGTCTGACGTGGTAGCCGCTGCTTTTGCAAGCTCCAATCTGGACGGCCTGCCCCTGATGCTGCTGATCTTTGCGCTGTTCTTTGTGATGGGGATGTTCCTGGACACTACGCCTATCATCATGATTGCCATTCCCATTCTGCTGCCGGTAATCCAGGCTTCTTCCCTGGACACCAACGCCACCATCCTGATTCTGTGTGTCACTCTTTGCCTGGGCATGATTACTCCGCCTTTTGGCATCAATATGTTCTACTTGCAGGGTGTGGCACCTCCGGGAGTGGACACCAAGGTTATGTACAAGGCGGTCATGCCGTATGTTATTATTTTCCTGGTTGCTTGCTTCTTTATGATGCTCTTCCCGGAACTGATTGTCATCTTCCCGAACGCTGCGATGGGATATTGATCTGGAAGAACATCGGAGCTGCAAAGACCCAGGGCCCGTTCCGTTTGATTCATGCAATGTGGTGTTAACACATCTCCCCCAATATGTAAGCATAAACCGTTAGATGCATTTCTTGTGCTCCTTATTTCGGCATCTTTCCCCGCCCCATGACTTGCCACAGATTGCTGAAAACCGTCATGGAGTAGGAAGAAATGAATTCCGGGTTTTGGACGATTCCAGGTCCCACAAAAGTCCGGAAAACGTTGCGGTGCAGCGGATAGAGAAAACGATAGCAGTTTATAACCCGGAGGTCGTAGGTTCAAGTCATGCCCCGCAATCACAAAACCGTCTGATTTCTATGAAATCAGACGGTTTTTCTGCCTTTGCATCCAAAGGTTTCCGGAGAAATAACGCGATTTTACAAAATTTGCAGTTGCCCCAAACCATGACCCATACAGGGCAAAAAACGTGCCTTGGCGCAACTCTGCCGTGCCAAGGCTTTCCTGCTGTTTGGAACCATTTTTCCACTTTCAGATTGCCGCCGTCAGGACCTTCTCCATGGTCCTAGCCGCCTCCTTCTGGGCCGCTGTGGTGACGGGGGCATAGGTATGCAGGGTGAACCCCACGCTGAAGTGCCCCAGCATCCCGGATATCGTCTTGATATCTACCCCGTTCTGGAGGGCCAGCGGTGCGAATGTATGCCGTAAATCGTGGAACCTGACCCGAGGCAGACCCGCCCGTCTCAGCACCCGGTGGAGTATATGCAGGACGCTGTCCGGTGAGATAGACCGCCGGTGGGTGAGGGAAACACCCAGGGACTGCTGACGTTTTTTTCCTCTGCTGTTTCAGAACCTGAATGGTATCCTCCGCCGGCGGCAGCGTTTGGTTGGCGTTTTTCGTCTTGAGCGATGCCGCCACCTCTCCGTTGATGCGAGCACCATGCCGTTTCACCCAAAGGCCGCCCCGGTCCAAATCAATTTCCTCCCATTTGAGGCCAAGCAATTCGCCTTTTCTCAATCTTGCCGCCAGCTCCGCATAGTACATCTCGAAGACGCCGCTCTCCTTGGCTTCCTGCAGAAAGGAGGTCAACTGCTCGACGGGCAATGTTTTCATCTCCCGATGTTCCAGCTTCGGTAGGGCGCAGCCCTCGGTGGGATCGGTGGCAATAATTTTTTTCTCCTTGGCCGGCTTCATGGCTGAGGCGATGACCTGGCAGATGTTCCGCACCGTCTTGGGACTCAGACCCCTGGGCTGCCGCTTGCTCTCGACTCTGTCGATTCTTCCACTGTTGAGTAATTTTTTGCAGACCTTCTGTAATTCCAGAGAAGTGAGTTTTTCCAGCGGAACTTCGCCGATATCCGGCTTGATGTGGTTGTCGATATACCCTTGGTAGGCATGATGGGAGGATGATCTCACTTTGATCTTTGCATAGTTTTTGAACCACTTATCCATCCAAGCACCTACTATGTACTTTCCCATCATGGTCACGTCCAGGCCCTTGATTTCTTCAATGGCCGCTTTCGGGTTTGCCTCTCCCTGGGTCCGGCCCAGGACGTTCTTGTAGATCGGCTTTCCGGCCTCCAGATCGTGCCCGGCTGTGTAGCGACCCTCCCAGCAGCCACCTTTTCTTTTTCTGATGTTGCGCTCTCCGTCGGCCCATTTCTTCGCCATGGCATTCATTTTCTTTGCAATAACACAACATGCCGCAGAGAAGAGAAAAACGTCAATGCCGCTATTTCATACCCAGAACAACGCCCTTTCAAAACCCGCAACTGCCCGCAGTGTGGGCAGTTGTGACCGCCCTGGTGTCGAAAAGGCGTCGGGGCTTTCTTCTGTCTGCCGGGTGACGGCGCTCTCTTTGTCAACGGTGTTGTAATCCCGGCATTGAGTAAAAGCGCTTTTCTGATTTCTCCCCTTCGGCCAACAGGTTGCCCCAAGTGGGGCTGGGCTTCTGCCCGGAACTGCGGCCGGCGTATAGCCGGGTGCGATTCTTGCCCCACTCTGGTGGGCACAATTTCACTTTCCATTTTATCTCGTGGTTTTTTAAAAGATTCTGAAATTGCGGAAGGGGACGGCTCTATCTGGCCGCCCCCTTCATCATTTAGTTCAGTGAAACAACGTTTTAGTTGTTAAAATGCGGTCAAATTCTGGCATGTAGCTTCAAACTGATGCAACCTAGACAACAGTTCACTTCGCCTTTCTTCTGTGCAGAAGGCGGCGTCTACTGCATAATACTGCAGCTTTAATAGCTCCTCAATTTTCCAGTGATACTGTTCTGCCACGCGTTGGAGCTCTTGACTTAGGGAAACACGCAGAAGCTGCGGATCATCCGTGTTGACTGTTACCGATATCCCTCTACTATACAATTCACCCAACGGATGATTGCCAGGCGTATAGAGGCCGCCTGCCACATTCGACGTATAGCAGATATTCAAAGGAATCCGCTCTCTCAGGAGCCGTTCCAGCAGTTTCAAGTCCTCCACTGCCCGCACGCCATGATCGATTCTTTTAGCTCCCAACAGTTCAAGAGCTTCCTGAACTCCTTCCGGCCCAGAGGACTCGCCGGCATGGACGGCAATGCCCAGCCCGGCCTCCGCCGCTCTCGCCAGTAATGGCGCAAATCTCTGGTTGGAGTCCTGCGAGCAGGCCTCGTTTCCGTCGACGGAAACCCCGACCAACCGCGGATGTCTGTGGGACAAGATCCACTCTATGGTCCTGCGGGCAGACGCTGTATCCTGTTCTCTGCGCAGGGACACAAGAAGCAGAAGCCGGCAATCCGGCAGTCCATCTGCTCCGGCCTGGTCAAAACCTTCCAGAACGCCTGTCAACAGCTCTCCGGTCCGAATGTTTTTCCAATGGCTGGGATTGACGATGATTTCCGTATAGAGGATACCCTGCTCCTGGGCGTACTTTGCATGGCGGTATGCAATCTGCTGAGCAGTCTCCCGATTCTGCACCAAACTGCAGATCCAGTCCAGCAGGTCAAGGAAGTCCGAGAGACCTGAGAAATCGAACAGGTGCTGACGGGGACGTGGCAGGGAAATCCCCTGCATTTCGGCCAGCAGGCAGACGGTTTCAGGATCGAATGTGCCCTCTAGGTGGATGTGCAGCTCCAGCTTCGGCATTCGCTGGATTTGTTCCAACGTCGCCATACCGGTCATTGAGCACCTTCCTGCTGGAAGCGTTCTACCCAGGCATCAAACTGTGGCAGGAGATGCTGTCCGCTGATGGAGTAGGCAAATCCGTTGCGGATGATCTGGATCAGCTCTGCTTCCGTCAATCCCATCTTCTCTGCATCCAGAATCAATTCCTCTGTCATAGAGCAGGTATAAGGCGGGTCATCAGAACTGATGGAGACCGGCACGCCGGAGTGCAGCAGGGTGAGGAGTGGGTGTGCCTCAAAACTGGCGGCAGCTCCAGAGTAAACATTTCCGGAAGGACACATGGCACAGAGAATCTGATGTTCCTGCAGATATTCCATGAGTTCCGGATGTTCCGCCGCCCGACAGCCGTGATCGATTCGCTGAACATCGAGCTTCAGCAGGGCATCCCAGATGTTGTCCGCACCGCCGTCCTCTCCGGCATGAGCGGTAAGGAACAGCCCCATTTCCTTTGCCTCCCGATAGCTCTCCAAATGCTTGATACAGGGATGACCGTTTTCCTCACAGTCCATTCCCAGCCCCGCGACCATATCCAGATAGGGACGGAGCGCCTTGACAAAAGACAGGCACCGCTCGCTGGAAAGGGTCCGGTCCAGTCCGGCGATGTAGACAATCTCCACGCCATAAAGCTTTTTCGCTTTTTTTTGTGCGCTGCGATACCCCTCCATGACCACTTTTAGGGGAATTCCCCGCTCTTCGTTCAGTGGATAATCCAAATGCAGCTCTTGGTAGATAATATTTTGACGCTGATCCTCTTTTGCCAATGCCAGGACAACTGCTTCATAGTCTTCCTCATGGAGACAAACGGAGTTCAATGTCCGGTCACAGATCATAAACCCATCCAGTCCCTTTCTGGAGATTAGATCCTGAGACCAGACCGCAATTTCTTCCGTGGAGTGGACTGGCAGCTTCACATGATTTTTCTCCGCCAGCTCCAGCGCGAGAGCCCAGGGGATGGAGCCTTCAATGTGAATATGGTTTTCTGCCTTCGGGATTTCCTGCAACATCTGCTTTTGCCGAGAAGTTAACATAGAACAACCCTCCATTCCGTCAAAAAATAGCGTCCAGAATCAAGTACATCAAAAAGACTGCCGTTAGGATCAGCATCGTGGGAGAGAGCTGCTTTCTTCTGCCGGTCACTGCCATGCAGAGAGTGTAGCTGAGCATGGAAAAAAGTACACCATAGGCGATATTGTACGTAAAGGGCATGGCTGCGACGGCAAAGAAGGCCGGCATAGCCACGGAAAAATCCGAAAGATCCAAAGTGGAGAGTGGCTCCATCATGAAAATCCCGACCATGATGAGCGCAGGCGCTGCTGCAATGCTGGGAATCATCAGAAAAACGGGGGAGAAGAACAACGTCAGCAGAAAGAGCAGGCCTGTACTACAGGCAGTCAGGCCGGTCCGCCCGCCAGCGGCGATCCCTGCGGCACTTTCTGCGCCGTAAATCGTGACCGTACTGGTTCCCAGAACCGCGCCGACTGCAGCGGCTCCTGCCGAGACGAACAGAGCTTTTCCTGCTCCCGGAGTCTTGCCATCCTCATCCACCAGTCCGGCCTTGGGGGCGATCCCCAAGAACACACCCAAACTGTCAAATAGATCTACAAATAAAAAGCTGACAATCGCAAAAATGGTTCCAAGAACGAAGGGGAGCGGTCCGGAAAACATCCCCCTGTAACTCAACTGGCCCAGAGTAGGGGCCAGAGCCTCTGCTGGATTGTCAAAGGAGAAAACAGAGGTCGGCAGAGTGGTATAGGCCGCACCAGTGACGGGGTCTTTCACAAACAGACCCAGAACCGTCACCAGAAGAATGCCAATCAGAATCCCACCCTTGACCTGTCGGATGACCAATACCGCCGTAATAGCGATGCCGGCCAGCGCCAGCACTGTGCCGGGATTGCTCAAGTCGCCCACCGTCACCAGGGTGCTATCAGACTTTTGAATCAGGCCAGCGGACTGGAAGCCGCAAAACGCAATAAACATACCGACGCCCGCGCCAATGGCCTTTTTCACGCAGTCTGGAACTGCGTCTACAATATGCTGCTGCGTCTTAAATGCACTCAAAAGCATAAAGACACAGCCGGATGTAAATACGCACGCCAAGCCGTTCTGCCAGGAAAGGCCCATGCCCTGTACCACGGTGTAGGCCATATAACTATTTAGGCCCATGGCTGGCCCCAGAGCAAACGGGAAGTTTCCCCACAGGCCGATCCAGAGGCAACCGATGCATGATGAAAGCGCCGTTGCCCAGAACACCGCCTTTTGGTCCATGCCTGCTGCTGCGAGAATCGTTGGATTCAATACCATAATGCTGACACAGGAGAGAAAAGTGGTAGCTCCCGCAATCAATTCTGTCCGCAGGGTTGTTCCCCGTTCAGACAAATGAAAAACTCTCTCAAAAATTGATCTGTTCCCAATCGTAGAATTCATGATTTCCCCCTTCCTGTCATGCCGCCTGATTTGATGGCGTCCCTGTGCGCACAGGTGTTAGTGCCATCTTAGAATAGGAAAAAACAGATTTCAACTGTCTGTCAACAAGTCAGACGACATTTTTCATACCACCCTTGTAAGCGTGGAAATTCGGGAAGATTCCAAGGAGTTGTCCGACCAATTTGAGGACCTTTCTTGCTTTCTTTTCATAAGTTGTATACAATAAAGGAGCGGATCCCATACATCTGAAAAGAAGGGGATTGTCTCTATGAATACACACGAAGTCCCGCTGCGGGAACGTGTCCGGGCCCAGCTTCTGGAGCTCATTTCCGAAATGGATCTGACCGTCAACACCAGATTGCTCTCTGAAGGACAGCTGGCAGCGAAATTTCAGGTGAGCCGCAGCACCATCCGTACAGTCCTCAGTGACTTGGAAGTGGAAGGCAAGGTCATCCGCCGGCAGGGGAGCGGTACCTATGTCAATTCACAGGCCATCCAGGTGAATACAACGCTGTATCCTCGGATCGACTTGCGGGAAATTGTTGCTAGAAACGGCTATTCCGCCAGGAGTGAGGTGCTGTCTGTCCGTCAGATTCCAGCGGGAAGGCAGTCCCTTTTGTTCAACTGTGGCCCGACACATCAGCTGCAGGAGATCACTTATCTGGATATCCAGATAAGCGGTCTAATCCCGAGGATTGAGTTATCCCGAGGGAGTAAGATTGGCCATCGTTTTTTTGTTGAGAGATAGTGTTTTTTCTGCTGTAATTCATGTTAAATCCTCCGGATAATAAATTTGCGGCGACCAGATCATAGCTGGTCGTCGCATTATGAACACGGTTAAAATGTGGTAAAATCAAGCCAAACCATAAAGACGCTTTATCATCTCCTCATCGTTTGCCCATATTGGTTCAATAGAATCTTCTGCTGTGGCCTTGGATACCTTTTGAATTGCCTGCCGCTTCATCTCAGTATCGGCCCATGCATAGATTCGGGTAGTGTTGACGTCGGCATGGCCCAGAAACTCAGAGAGAAGGACAAGAG
>CEAE01003780.1_pt1 | contig 17935 bp, 20 predicted proteins | sample 554951 | NCBI WGS metagenome assembly CEAE01 (sample SAMEA3182076, study PRJEB8094) | gut metagenome | biome: human; feature: gut; material: Stool; isolation source: human stools | place: Canada | collected 2012-03-28
GTTTTAAAAGAGATTTATGACGTAATGGACAGCTTTCAGGCTGGTTCCGGCAACAGCAATATTTTATTTTCACAATTACGGAATACCTCTTTTACCAGACCACAGACCCCCGCATATCCTTTCTTCAGTAAGCAGTTTTCATACGCTTTTTATAATATCGCAATGGGTGCTGATGTACAAAAAGAAATGAATTACCTGGCGGAGCAGGTAGACGATCATCTTTATCGGCATAATTACTATCAACAAAGCTAATAATTTAGGCTAAGGATAAATAAAATCATTTACTCAAACTTCGCACATAAATTTTAGCTATGCACCTTGAAAATTCAATACCTGGCACTTATTCGATTGTTAATGTTCGGCTTTATGCCGCCTGCATCTGAGTTTTCAATATCATGGGAAGTGTATTCATAAATGCATCCACCAATTCGCTGATTTTCTCATCTGACAACTCGGTATTTTCCGTAAGCATTGTCCTGAACATTTGAAGCAACATTTGAAATGCCTGTATCCAAGTAATATCAGACATCTCATCAGAAAAGTATAAAAAGATTTCGCTAAGGGAACGGTTATCGTTAGATTCCCGGCTTTCCAGTGACAACATCATATATCGGGTAAAAACAACTGCGGTATGTGCTGTCATTGTATCATAGGACAGAGAATTACATTCTCTGCTCAGATTAAGATAACTTTTGCATACTTTGAAGAATACCTCTATCCCAGCGTTTTCCGTAGATGCGAATGATTTCATTCTCATCCAGATTTATAGCTGTGGAAATAAGACAGAGGTACTCCTTGCGTTTGTTGCGATTGCGGACATAAACCACCTTTGCAGGAATGATTTCACCGTCCTTTACGACATCGACCATAACAGAGAACAGATATCTTGATTTTCCACGTCTCATTTTATTCCTGTTGTAGATGGAAACCAACTGTCAAAGAGAACATATTTCGCAGGAAGTGCTGCTTTTTTGGCAGCTTCCAAAAGCGCAAGCATGGCAGATGTTCCTTTTTCCATGGACAGTTTTCTGCGTTTGTAACCAATGCTTCGCTTGTCAACTTTTACAGCTTCACTGATTCAATTTTTCTTGTTTTCTGTAGAAAGAAGAATGCTGTTTACCGGCAGAAATGTACTTCCATCTGACCATCCAAGAGTAAGCATTCGGAATCCAAAACGATACTTATGTTTTGCGTGGTCATAGACTTTTGCAAGAAGTTCTACCTTTTTGGAACGGTTACGTTCAAACATGGAATCATCAATGATAAGAACATTGGCACAGTCTTCCGAGTCTAGGGGATGTAGTGCTATAATAAAGTTGTAACATATCTTGAGCATGTATCTGCTTTAAGTAAACTGGATTTGCTTGTGATCAATGACTTCGGTCTGATGGAACTTGACCTTGATAAATGCCGGGATCTTTTCGAAGTTATCAATGGTCGGGATGGACGGAAATCAACGATTATTGTTTCTCAGTTCCCAGTAAAATCCTGGTTTGACCTTTTTCAGGAACATACCTATGCAGATGCATGCCTTGCCCGGATCACTGACAAACGGCACTGTTATCGTTTGGAAATGAATGGAATCAGCATGCGGGATACCGATAAATAACTGTATTAACTTCACCAGTGGCACTGCGTGCCAACATAGCGATGCTCCGCACCGTTCGAAATGGAATGGCCGCACCGTTTACGCGGAGCAGCTGTCCCGTTTTACCGTAACTTGCAATGTGGCTTCATTTAATCCGACTGTGCTCACATAGTATCCTTCTGACCAAAAATGACGGTTTCCAAACTTATACTTTAAATTTGCGTGCCTGTCAAACATCATCAGGGCACTTTTTCCTTTCAAGTATCCCATAAATGATGATACACTGATCTTCGGCGGTATACTTACCAGCATATGCACATGGTCTGGCATTAGATGTCTTTCCAATATCTCCACTCCTTTGTAACTGCACAACTGTTTCAATATATCACGCAGATCACTTTTATATTGATTATAAACAATTTTTCTTCTATACTTGGGGGGTGAAGACAATGTGATACTTACACATCCACTTCGTATGCGCGAGCGAATTCGTTTGCTTTGCCATAAAATCACCTTTCCTTTCTTTAATAGTGGCCTGAACACCTCTATTATAACGGAAAGGTGATTTTTTGTATAACTAACGTCGCGCACCCGCATAGCGGGTGGTTTATATTTCGCACGTCTCCGTTTCTCTGTCGAGAAACTCCAACGTACTCAACAGGGTCTATCCGACCCACAAAAAGAGAGGAAAGCCTTTTTGCTTTCCTCTCCGCCCAGTATCCTACCGTTATTTTATTTTTCCGCCGTTTCCAGCGTGTTGACAACGCCCGCAAACAGCACCTGCTGCCCCGCCTGCCCGGCGTCTCCTGTGAGCACAAAGCCAAATGGTCTGTCAAAGGTCAGCGCTACAGGCTCTGTCTCCGGCAAAAGCGCCATCCGCTCAATGCCCATCACCGTCACCGCAGCGGCGGTCAGCCCATCTTCATCCACCTCTATCATCGCCTTCTGCAGCGCCTCTGAAAGATACAGCGCCTCTCCCTCCATCAGGCCGGTCAGATGGCACGCCCGTTCATCAGTCAGCGGCACGCCCAGCGCCTCCAGCGCTTCCTTCAGGGAGAAAGGTTCGCTCTCCATCCTGAATCCGGGAAGGGAAAGCTGTACGCAGCGTTCCTCCGCCTCTTCTATCTTTTGAAGCTTTTTTGCATCCAGGCTTTTGAGCGCTTCCTCCGGGGAAATCCCCTGTTTCGGAAGAAAAAGCACCATTTCTCCGCCCTTTATCGTATTTAAAACGACCGCCTGCATCCTGCCGTCCTCGTAATACGCTGCGTGCTTGAGCTTCTGATTCATGAATACCGCATGCTCGTCGCCCTTTGCCCCGTAAAAGACACCGTCCGTATTATTCTCCTTCATAAACTGATTCGCCCAGGAATCCGAAAAATACAAGGCGTTTGCGATCGCCGCCGAAGTTGCCGGGTCGAAGGAATCTATCACCTTATCTATCTTTCCTTCCGTCTGCTCCTTCGCCCAGCGGTTCACCTCATTTACCGCCGAAGCGTCCGCGAAATCCACGTCAAACAGCTTTCCTCCAAATACTGTTTCAAACTGTTTTGCAAAGCTTTCATTTACCTTGCCATCCCTGCTCACAAACATGGCGTTCGCAATTTTCAGCGGGCCTTCGTAGGTCTCGCCCGCCTCTTCATACATCGCCCTTCTCTCCTCCTGTAACAGAAGAAGATTCAGTGCGCCCGCCATCTGATTCAGCTCCTCTGTGCTCAGTTTTCCTGCCCCAAGGACGTTTAACATCTCTTTTTTTGCCGCCTCATCGCTGCCGTTTACGAGCGCAGCCAGCGGGAGCCATACCGAATAGGGAGAAACGAGCAAATTTTCACCGCTCTTTTTTGCAGAGAGCAGCTCGTCTGTCAGCCGGAAAGCAAATCCGTTCGCGCCGTCCATATAGCTCTCCTTCTTTTCTTTTTCTGTCCGCACGTTCCGGGGCGCCGCAAATGTCTGCGCCGGAGCCGCCTGTATGAGCATCGCGCCTGCAATAAGCAGAGCCATGACCTGTTTTCCGTTCATATCCTTACCGCCTTTCTTTCTGGATGATTTTTGTGTCCGTTCTGTTTTCATCCATATAAACGCAGGACGTTGCCGAAAAGTTGCGGAAATCTTAAAATCTGTTTTTACTTTTTTATCTTTTCCGCGACCCCGTATCGGCTGTGGGGCAGATACCCCCTTACATATTCCCGAACATCCAGTCCTTCATCACCCCGAAAAATTCCCGCAGCATATTGTTCGGCAGAAAATAGACGCCGGAGGGCGCTGCGATACCTTCCGCTTCTGAAAAGCCGTTCGCCTTTGCCAGGCGCACGCCCCGGAAAACATGAAAATTGCTTGTAACGATTCCTATATTTTCTATGTCGTCAGGGATAAGCTTCCGGAAATTTTGAATATTCTGAACCGTATTCCGCGAAGAATCCTCCAGAATCAGCCGGTCGGCTCCGATGCCCTTTTCCACAAGATAGGCATACATCCCTTCCGCCTCGCTGACCGGCTCGTTTTCGCCCTTCCCTCCCGAAAGCACGCAGAGAGTGTCCGGATTTTCCTGAAGATACTCGTATGCCCTGTCCAGCCGCTTTGCCAGCGCCACGCTCGGCCCGTTTTCCTTCATCTGCGCCCCGAGCACCACGATATAAGGAAGCTTCCCGCTCCCCTCTGCAAAAAATCCGCTGACGATAAGGCCTTCCACAGCCAGAAAGCAGGCAAGCCCCGCTCCCAGGACCGCCAGCGCCGTCGCCCTTACCGGCTGAGGAAGCCTCTCCCACAGCCCCTTCTGCAGCAAAAAGCCCGTTCCCGCACACAAAAATGCCGCCGCAAGCCAGACGAGAAAAAATTTTGTTCCCGCCGCCTTCGACGCGATCACTCCGATGCAGTAGAGCGCAAACAGCGCCGCAAGCGCATAGAAAACCACCGCCACCCTCTGTCCTCCCTTTTTTTCACGATTCGTTCCGGAAAATGTCATAATTCACCTTCGTATAAAAGAGCTTCTCCATCTCTTTTCTGTCCTCGATATGAAGCCCCAGTATCCACATTATCTTCGCAAAAACCGCCTCCAGCGTCATGTCGTAGGTTTCCAGAAACGGCAGATGATCCTTTGCCTGTCTCCCCACCACATAGGTTCCCATGCTGCTTCCCTCATAGGTCACCTGCGTCGCCATTATCAGCACCTTTTCATGGTCGCGGTATTTTTTCATTTCAGAAAGGAACAGCTCCGTCAGACCGTCCGGCAGACCGCCGACGCCGAAGCCCTCCACGATGATACAGTCGTACGTTTTTAAAATATACGGGATGAGCTCCGGTGACATGCCCGGCGTCAGCTTTAATAAAAACACCTTCCGATCCATCCGGTCATAGAAGCGGACCTTTCTCTCCTCTTTTTCCTGTCCCTGAATATAATAAACGACCACATCATCCTGAATCTTTCCAAGCACCGGAAAGTTGATGCTGGAAAAAGCATTATAACTAAACGTCGCCGTCTTTTTCGCCCGCGTGCCCGCGATGATGTTGCCGTCAAATACGAGCATCACATCCCGGCTCCTTGCATCCAGCGCACAGCGGATACTGTCATGCAGGTTTTTGCGCGCGTCCGTAATCTCTAAAAGGATCGATTTCTGCGCGCCCGTCAGCACGATAGGCTTCGGGGAATCCTGTATCAGATAGGAAAGCGCCGCCGCGGTATACGCCATCGTATCCGTACCGTGGCAGATCAGAAAGGCGTCATAGCTTTCATAATTTTCCCGTATCAGCCGTGCCAGAAGCAGCCAGTGCTCCACATCCATATTGGTGGAATCGATGCTGCACACCTCGTACGGCACAAGCTCGCACACGTCCTCGAATTCCTTCACATACTGCAGGAAATCTTCAGAAGAAAGCACAGGGGACAGGCCGCTGCCGCTGTCCCCTGAGGCTATCGTCCCCCCTGTTGTCAAAAGAAGTATCCTCTTTTTCATCCGTTCGCCTCCGCTTTTTTCAAAGCCGGATGACCCGTCCCGTTCATTTCTTGACCATTTCGGTCAGTGCTTCCGAAGCCTCCGTTTCTGATGCCGTCCGCGCTGTCGTCCTCCGTGATGCCGTAGGGCATGAATATTCCCTGCATAAAGCCTTCTCCGGGGCGTACCTCCAGCACCTTTTCCTCGTTGGAGTCATTGGTCAGCTTCGCCATGATATGGCCTTCGTTATCTGAAAAATAATAATCGCTGTCGATGATGCCGACCGTATTGTTTAACTGTAAGCGATACTTAAAGCCCTGTCCGCTTCTGGGAAACAGGCACAATACCCAGTCCATATCCATCCGTGCCCGAATCCCCGTCGGGATTTTTATCGTTTCTCCCGGCTTTAACACAAATGCCACCGGCGCATAAAAATCATAGCCTGCGCTTCCGGCGGTCGCGCGCCGGGGCAGACAGATATTATCATAAACTGCCCGAATCTCCTCCGCCTCATGTCCAGGGAACGTATCCGCAAAATCCCTTTCATACTGTGCAAAGCTTACCTTTTCAAATGCCGCTATCCGTTTCATATCCGAGCCGTTTCCTCCTCATTCATATAGTCGCTGCAATATAAGACTGCTTCTGATGTATCCTCCTGTGCCAGCGTTTTTTTCACATCTATGACACGCTGGTTTTTACTGCCTTTCCACAGAAGCCTCTGATCTTTTAACGATTCCTCAAACCTGCCGTCCACGCAGACGTCCACATGTTTAAAAAGCGCAAGACCGCAAATATCCTCCCACAGATATCCGGTGTAGAGCCAGACAGTTTTTTGAGGAAAACGCTCCTTTACCCTTATGAGCAGCGCTTCCACGTCTTTTCTGCTGCCGGGATAAAGCGGATCTCCGCCCGAAAGGGTCAGACCGGAAATATAAGATTTTTCCAGCTGGTCAAAAATCTCCTTTTCTGCAGCCCCGTCAAACTCCAGCCCGCCATTCTCATCCCATGTGACCGGATTGTGGCAGCCCGGGCAACGGTGGGGACAGCCTGCAAGCCATAATACCGCTCGCAGGCCGTCCCCGTTTTTCATGTCATCCTTTGTTATGTTGTGGTACCTCATTTACATTGATTTCCTTTCGGCTATCTCCGCCATCTTGGCTTCATTTAAACGGGTGTCGCCATGCACTCTTGAATACGAGAGATAACCGTTCATCCGGTCTATCTTTGTCAGATTTCTGCTTCCGCAGGCAGGACATACATCCATTTCCAGCTCCTGATGCCCACAGTCGTCGCAGTATGCCAGCGAAAGGTTCACACCTTCATAATATCCAAGCTCCATTGCGCGCCGTATCAGCGTGCGCACCGCCTCCAGATTGTAATCGATAGGATATTTTACATACTGTATTTTCCCGCCATTGCACAGATTCCAGAAACGTCCTTCGAGATTCTGCTTTTCAATGGGCGTGATATCCTCCGTCACATGGCAATGAAAAGAATTGCTCACATATTCCCTGTCGGAAACACCCTCAATGACACCGTATTTTTCCCGGAACTGCTTTACCTGAAGCCCGCAGAGATTCTCTGCCGGAGTACCGTATATCGCATACAGGTTACCGTCCTCTTCCTTGTACTGCGTCACTTTTTTGTTGATATATTCCATGACCTCCAGCGCAAAGGCGCCGTCCTGCGTGATGGACTTTCCGTTATAGAGCATCTGCAGCTCGTTTAACGCCGTGATGCCAAATGATGCCGTCGCCGACTTCAAAAGCGGTCCAATTTTATCTGTCAGTTTTAAATGTCCGCCCAGGAATCCGCCTTCACAGTATGCCAACGGATTGGTAGAAGCCCGCATTTCGCTCAGATATGCATACGTACGGATATGAAGCTGCCGTATCAGCTCCAGATAATAGTCCAGCACCTCATAAAAATCACGATTTTCCTGGCGCGCCTTCGCCAGTATCATCGGCAGATGCAGCGATACCGCGCCAATATTGAAGCGGCCAACAAACACCGGCTTATCCTCTTTATCTGCCGGATACATCCCGCCCCGTTCATACCACGGGGACAAAAAGGCACGGCAGCCCATCGGAGAAACGACCCTGCCGTATTTCCGATACATCTCCGGCACATACCCCTCACCTGTCAGAGAAAGCCAATCCGGATACATCGTCTTTGCGCTGCAGCGCACGCCAGCCTCAAATACATCCTCCAGCGGCTTTCCGGGGCCGTGCAGATTTTCATCGTATAAAAAGACTATCTTGGGGAACAGCACCGGCTTTTTGCATCCTGATTTCCCCTGTCCCTTTCTTCTCACATTCAGCATGCAGACTGTCGCAAGCTTTGCAAAGCGCCCTGTTCCCGTTCCCGCGGTCACCGTGATGAACGGATAATCGCCGCGGCTGCTCGCCACGGTGTTAAACTTGTACTCCCAGCCCTGAAAGCCCTGTTCCATCTCGCGCACCACATCCTGGTATGCCACCTCCTCCGCCTTCTCCTGCGGAATACCGAGCGAAACATATTTCTCCACATCCCGGTCGTAGGACTTCTGTGCATAAGGCTCCAGTATCAGATCCACGCTCGGCACGGTAAAGCCGCCGTACTGCTGGCTTGCCGCGCTCAGCACGATGTCTCCTATCACGTCAAACGCCACATCCAGCGTTTTAGGCTCGTTATACCAGATATTTCCCATCTCAAAGCCGCCCTTTAACACATGCTCCACGTCAAAAAGACAGCAGTTCATCGTGTCCCTTCTGGCGGACATATCGTGGATATAGATATAGCCGTCCCGGCACGCCTGTATCTCCTCTGTCGTCATGAAAAACTTCTGATACAGCTCTTTGTTCAGCTGGTTAAATATCAGACTCCGTTTTGTCGATACCAGCGCCGAATCCGTGTTGGAATTTTCCTTATCTCCGATATACATGATGGACTGGCTCTTTTTATAAACGTCGTCCAGCATCCGCACGAAATCCTGTTTATAATTGCGGTAATCCCGATAGCTCTTCGCAACAACGGGCTTTACCCTTTCCAGCGCACTCTCTACGATATTATGCATCATAGCGATAGGCACTTCGGTATACCCCAGTTCATCTATCTTCTCCACCACATGGATGCAGATTATCTCTTTTTCTTCCTCTGTAAAACGGGTCAGGGCGCGATATGCGCTCTTTCCTACTGCCTCGATGACTTTCCGGACGTTAAAATCCTCTTTGCTCCCGTCCTTTTTTATCACCTTTACCGCCTGCTTAGGACGGTATTTCTTTCCGTAATCAGTCGTTTCACTCTGTCTGTTTTCCGGCATTCTTTCCTCTTTCCTGTTTTAGCTTTTTATACTGCTGCGGAATCTTTGTTTTCCTTCGCCTCCTGCTCCTCTTTGCGGTCCTTTTTGCGGCGCATATTGATGCCGATCGCAACAGCGGCCCCGCCAACTGCGATAAATACTGCAAATACAAGCAGATACGATAAAAATGAATTTAAAAATGCTGTCAGATTGCTCATGTTTTTTCTCTCCTTACTGCCGTCTAAACGGCACATTGTTTATACAAAAGGGTCTGTCAGAAGGTCAGTGCCGTCCGCCGCCGTGGTGGCAAGCCTGTCGCACCTTTCATTTTCCGGATGTCCTGCGTGCCCCTTGACCCATGTAAAGTGCAATACATGGGGCTGTGCCGCGGCCAGCAGCCGCTTCCACAGGTCCACATTTTTAACCGGGCCGGAAGCACCTTTCCAGTTTTTTTTCAGCCAGCCGTCTATCCATTTTTTATTAAAAGCATCCGTCACATATTTTGAGTCGGATACTATCTCTACCTGACACGGCTTTGTCAGCGCCTCCAGTCCGACGATCACAGCCATCAGCTCCATCCGGTTATTGGTCGTTTTTTTATAACCTGCAGAAAATTCCCTCTCGTGCAGATTTCCTTTGCTGTCCACAAACTGCAGTACCGCCCCGTAGCCGCCCGGTCCGTCCGGATTTCCGCGGGCAGCTCCGTCCGTGTATAAAGTCACTTCCATCATGCTGTCACTCCTGTTCTGCCTTCCAGCTTCCGCTTTCCAGAAAATATTCCGCCTGCCGCTTTGCTGCCCGGATGATGCCGTCGCCGTAGCCCATTATCTCCAAGAGCCGGATGGCATTGCGGGACGAAGCCCGCCCCGGCATCAGCTGATACGGAAACAAAATATCTCCGCCCGAAAACTGTTCTTCAAAATGATAATTATCATACTCCCGTTCCAAAAGCCCGGTCAGCTCCACGTCGTGGGTCGCCGCAAAGCAGCAGACACCCGGCCGGTGCAGGCTCTTTAATATCTGCGTGGAGGCAGCGATACGCTCTACCGTATTCGTCCCGCGCAGCACCTCGTCCACAAAGCACAAAACCGGCGCACCTTTTTCATCCGCCGCATCCAGGATACGCTTCAGCGCCCGTATCTCTACGATATAGTAACTCTCTCCGCCTTCCAGGTCGTCCCGCAGCGCCATCGACGTATACACCCTGAAAAATGTCCCCGCATAACAGTCGGCACAACAGGCATGTATCGTCTGGGCAAGCACCGCATTTATCGCAGCCGCCTTCAAAAAGGTGGATTTGCCCGATGCGTTGGAGCCTGTCAGCAAAATGCCCCTTGATACTTCGATATCGTTTTTGACCGCACCGGTCAGTAGTGGATGATACATCTGTTTCATAACGAGCACAGAATCCGTATCCTCTCCCGCCGCAAAAAGCTCAGGCTCACACCTGCTTTCCATGCCATACCGGTACCCCGCCGCCGCGATGAGCGCATCCAGCCTTCCCGTCACGGAAAGCAGAGCGTCAATATCCTCCCTGCGCTCCCGCACCGCATGCAGCATCACGTTAAAGCCGATGATATCAAAGTGAAAGACCATATTCACATAATCAAGGAGCACGTCCAGCGGACTGCCGTCCCCCATCCTTCTCATCCCGAACGCCGCGCTCCTTTGAAGCTTTGAAAACCTCGGGAGCAGCCCGTTCAGCATTTCTCTCTCCTGTGCCAATATCTCATCCGGCAGCGCAGCCAGCTCTTTTCCCGCCCGCAGCGCCCGGAATACATATTGAAAGCTGACAAGATACGGTTCGACCCTGCGCTTTTCCTTCAGATAGGTCGTGATATTGACACACAGCATAACAGTCAGGAGCATAAGCCCGGCAGACGCATTGAAAAAGATAAGCAGGACTGATGCTGCCAGCGCTATATCGACCCATATAGTCAAAGCATTGCTGCGTTCTCCCAGGCTGTCCAAAAGCTCCAGATAATCATAAATGGAATATTTTCCGCTTCTTCCCATCTGCACAAAGATTTCCTGCATCCTGAGGCGCTCATCCGTTTCCGTCTCAAAAAAGCGCATGAGCGCTTCCCGCCGCTCCAGCTCCTCCATAGAAAAGGAGGGCGTCCGCAGCAGATAGTACAGATATTCCTGTCCCGCCGAAGAACCACAGGAATTCATCTGCAGAAATATCCTGTCCATATCCAGGTCATTCCATGTGATGTCATCCAGCGAAAAGGCTTCCTGATGCTTTTGATAATATCGGGGAACTGCATTCAGTTCCCCATCGGCATACTCTGTCCTTCCGCCCTTCCCGAAATTTTCAAGGAGCCTTTTTCTCCGCCATTTCTGTTCTTTTTTTTCATCCAAAAGACCTTTGGCAAACACAAGCGCCCCAGCGGCTAAAAGGACAGCAAACAAGATAACATATTCCATCTTAATCTCCATTCAGCAGCATACACAGTAAGGAACATACCACAAGGGTTGTCTTTTACACTATGCCTCCGCTGAAATCCTTTCGATTATCCCATTCGCTTTTGCATAAATCTTTTCCGCATCGACACCGTTTGAAAACTCCCCGTTTTCATACAGCACCTTTCCGTTTATCATCGTCAGCTTTACATTCTGCTTACTGCCGCTGTAAACGATGTTTTTGGTGATATTGTTGAGCGGCTGCATATTGGGCTGATGCAGGTCTATCATGATCAGGTCCGCCAGCTTCCCTTCCGCAAGAACATCCGCATCAGAAAGGCGCATCGCATGCGCGCCGTTTACGGTAGCCATCCTCAGTACCTCATGGGCATCCATCGCAGCCGCGTCCTTCTGCAAAAGCTTCGCAAGACCGGTCACAAGAAACATCTCACGGAACATATCCAGACAGTTATTGCTGGAAGGACCGTCCGTACCGATAGCCACGTTGATACCCTTTTCCACAAACCGTCCTACCGGTGCGATACCGCTGGCCAGCTTCATATTGGAGCCCGGATTCGTCACGATATGCAGTCCCTTTTTTGCAAACAGCTCCATATCCTCTTCCGTAAAATAGCAGGCATGATAAGCCCCGCCCCCAAAATCAAACATGCCGAGCAAATCAAAAAACGCAGGAGGCGTCATACCGTGACGCGCCAGGCATTCCTCCGTTTCCAGCTTCGTCTCTGACATATGGCTGTAAAACGGAGCCTTATACTGATGTATCAGACCGGAAAGCTCTTCCAGCAGCTCTCTGCTACATGTATATTCCGCATGTGCGCCCAATTCAAAACTTACCAGCGGATTGAAGTGATTCAGCTCCTGATATAACTTTTCCAGTTCCCTGACCGAAAAGCAAAAATTATTCAGCCCTGCCACAAGCACACAGCGCATCCCCATGTCCACACAGGACTGTGCGATATCGCGGGGAGCAAGATACATATCAAATATTGACGTCACGCCGCTCGTCAGATATTCCAGTATCGCCAGCTGTGTCAGGTCATAGTTGTCCTGCGGCGTCAGCTTTGCCTCCAACGGGAAAATCTTCGTATTCAGCCAATCCTGCAGCGGCATATCATCCGCAAAAGAACGCATCGCGGTCATCCCCGAATGGGTATGGGCGTTTTTAAAACCGGGCATCAGTACATTTCCCTGACAATCTATCTGTCTGTCCCACTGTATCTGCGCCGCTTCTTCTGCCTCTTTTGCAGGACCCACATAGGAAATTCTTTCATCGGATGTCCAAAGTTCGCCCTCCAAAAGACTGCAATCGCCGTTCATCGTCAATATTCTGGCATTATAAAAACGAATCTTCATATCAACCTCCATTCCGGAGCGTAAGCGACAGCGGCGACGGGAAATCGCGAATGCGCTTTCCCGTCTGCCATCATGGCTATTTGTGACGCTCCGGCACAAATAGCCGTGTGAAAAATAAGCCATCAGGCTTATTTTTCACACTATCTCCATTCCACTTATATCAGATTATCCGGACCAAAGCTGTCCGGCAAAAGCTCCTTTAACAGGCGCGCCTCATAGTCCGTCTCCGACTTTGCCGCAAATACCCAAAAATGCTCCGGCTCACAAAACTCCCGCATTACCTGTCTGCATACCCCGCAGGGCCACGCGAGCTGCGTCAGTTCTCCTTCCGGGCTTCCTGCTATCACGATTGCGGAAAACCTCTTTTCTCCTGCTGCCACCGCGGAAAAAAACGCCGTTCGCTCCGCACAGTTTGTCACAGAATACGAAGCATTTTCCACGTTGCAGCCGGTATATATCTTTCCGCCGTCCGTCAGGAGCGCAGCCCCTACCCGATAATGCGAATACGGGGCATAAGCATTTTTTCTCGCTTCCAGCGCGCTTTTAAACATCCTCTTAAAAACGTCCTCCGGGATGTCAGTCTTTTTGCGCTCCACCTCTTTTGTCCTGCCGTCAGCCATTTACAGCACCTGGCCAAATGCTGCTACAGACTCTGTCACCAGCTTTTTAAATTTGGGCGCAGCAATATCCGCTGCCTCCTGTACTTCTTCGTGGGTTAACGGATTAGCAGACATCCCTGCCGCCAGATTGCTGATAAAGGAAATGCAGCATATCTTCATCCCCATGTGATTTGCTGTGATAGCTTCTACGACGGTAGACATTCCCACTGCATCCACATCCAGCTTATGAAGAAGGCGTATCTCCGCAGGAGACTCAAAGGACGGACCTGTCAGCTGCGCATATATCCCCTCTTTCAGCTCGATATCATTTTCCTTTGCCGTCTTTCTGATGATGTCCTGAAGCTCTATATCATAAACATGTGTCATATCCGGGAAACGCACACCGAATTCATCCATATTTGCACCTATCAGCGGATTGGGCGCCCACAGTGAAACATGGTCTGTCAGAAGCATGAAATCTCCTGCTGTAAAAGAAGGATTGATACCGCCTGACGCATTGGTCAGAAAGAGTATCTTTGCACCCATCAGCTTCATCAGTCTGGTAGGAAGTACTACATCAGAAATCGGATATCCTTCATAATAATGAACGCGCCCCTTCATGCATACAACCGGAATATCCTTTACCCAGCCAAATATGAATTTTCCGGCATGTCCCGGAACAGTGGATACCGGGAAGCCCTCGATATCATGATAATCCAGCTCCGCCTCCACGCGGATATCATCCGCATAATTTCCCAGCCCTGACCCCAGGACTATCGCTACCTCCGGCTTAAAATCAATCTTTGCCCGAAAACTCTCATAGCATTTCATCAGTTTTTCATACGCTTCATTCATGTTAAAATCCTCCTGTTATTTTTAAACGTGTGTCAGTATCAGCTCACAGTCTCCTTCAACCTTCAGCCGCTCCTTTGAGCACGGCAAAAAGAAGCTGTCTCCCGCTTTAAAGCGGCTTTCCTCCCTGCTGCCGGACAGAATACCGCTGCCTTTTACGCACAGTAGCGAGCAAAAGGAATCCTGATACGCCGGAAGCTGCGTCTGTCCGCTGATTTGAAAGCTCATGCATTCAAAATACTTGCAGCGGCTTAAAATCCTGCAGACACAGGAATCCTTTTCTACTATTTCATCGCAGAATTCCGGTACTTCGTATCCTGAAAAATCCATTACCTCGAGCGCCTTCTCCACATGAAGCTGACGCCTGTTGCCATAATGATCGGTACGGTCATAGTCATACAAACGGTAGGTACAGTTAGAACTCTGCTGTATCTCACAGATGACCACGCCTTTTCCGATAGCATGTACGGTCCCTGCCGGAATATAATATGCTTCTCCTGTTTTTACGGGAACACGATTCAGCAGGGAAAGGATGCTTCCGTCCGAAAGTGCCTGCATCACCTCCGCCTTTGTCACATCCCGCTTAAAGCCGCAGTATATCACCGCCCCCTCTTCGTGCTCCAGAATATACCACATTTCATTTTTACCGTATTCATTTTCTCTGGAAAGCGCATAATCATCGTTGGGATGTACCTGCACCGACAAATTTTCATGCGCGTCTATGAGCTTGACTAGAATCGGAAACCGCTCCGCCGACTGGCATTTCCATCCGCAGTTCTCCCGCCCGATGCTCGTCAGATAATCTGCAAACAGTCTTCCCTTATAACGTCCGGAAGCCACGATGCTCTGTCCCGCTTCATGCGCGGAAAGCTCCCAGCTCTCCGCCACGCAGTCATAATCGCACTGCTTGCCGTATTTTTCTTTCAGCTTTCTGCCGCCCCACAGATAATCCTTAAACGCCGGCAAAAGTTTCACAAAAGGCTCCGGTCTGTATCCCAGCTCCGCTTCATTCAAATCTCTGCTCTCAACGGAGATAAGGTCGCGCTCCATCACCTCTTCCCCTGTAGAGATTTCCATAAATATCAATGGGACATCCCCTACATTGGATATCTGATGAACAGTATTCTCGGGAATTTCTACGCTGTCGTTGCTCCCGTACTCCCTCTCTGCGCGCCCCAGAAATATCTTTGCCCTGCCGCTGACAATAATCCAGTGTTCCGTCCGGCGGGCATGCTTGTGCGCGTAAATGGTACGCCCCTGATTAAGTACGACCTTCCGCACTACATACTGTCGCGCTGCCGATAAAATTTCATATGTTCCCCAGGGCTTATATATCACCTGCCCCATATCAAAATAACTCTGCAGCGCAGGATTTTCCCGGCGCAGCTCCTTTAATTCCTCCGACGCCCCTGTCTTTCCTACATACACCGCGTCGTCCGTATTGACTATCGTCACATCCTTTACATGATTCGCTACAACGATACTGCGGCTGCCGCGATTGATGATCAGCGTATTTTCACAGTCATACTGGGCCTGACGAAGGTCCTTTTGAGTCATCAGTTCGTTTTTTCCCAAGTCTTCCAGACTTCCGACATCCTGCCAGTCAAATCTGGCACGAACGACTCTGCCCAGATCTGTTTCCCCGAATACCGTCTCTTCGATAGGCTGCGCCGGTATCTGCTCCAACACCTCTCTCCGGTAAAAAATGTGCCGTCCCTTCTCTACCAGCTTCCCTTCAAATGCCCGCTCACATGCCCAGATAACCTCCGGCGAACGTCTACGTACCTCCTGCAACATATCTCCGTTGCGGAATAAGAACATGCCGCTGTTGATCAGATACCTGCCGGAAGCCTGATATGCCTCTGCCTGCTTCTCGTCCGGTTTTTCCGCAACGCTCACGACCCTGTCACCATCGCAGCAGATATAACCAAATCTCGTCTCCGGCTCCAAAACCGGCATTCCAAACGTCACAAGTCCGCCCTGGCGCGCCAGTATCCCCGCTTCGTTAATAGCATCCTTATATGCTTCGCCCTGTATCAGATGATCCGACGGCACAATAAAGATAAGCTCTGAAAGAGGGAATTCCAGACATGCCAAAAGGATCGCCGCCGTCGTCTTTCTCGCTTCTTCTTCCAGCACAAGCCGCCAGGTCAGCCCCTGAAAAGCTTTTAACTGGTTCTCTACAATAAACTGGTATTCTCTATTTGTTACGACTACAAACTCGTCACAGAATGCCATATTGCGGGCAATCGTCTCCTGAAAGATCGAATGGCTTCCACTGATGGCGATGAACTGCTTCGGATAATTTTTTCTGGAGAGCGGCCACAGCCTGTCGCCCCTGCCGCCCGCCAGCACAATACATTTCATACGCGTATTCGAGTACAGAACATCCCTCCCTTTTCCTGCTCTGCCTCTTCCTCCTGTCTAATACTATAATCGAAAACGGTGATTTTCACAAGAAAAATATGAAGGACAAAAATGCTGCGCTGTGCAAAAGAGGCTGCGCAGGATAACGAATGTTTTTTCAGCCATCCTGGGGTCTCCACATCCGCATCTTTATTTACCAGCTATTTCTTCATGGCATTACCTGAAAATGAGTATAAAAATACCACAGACCTTTTCGAGCTGTGGTATCTAGTATAACGAATATTAAATAATTGCTATATCAAACGGATGCCGCTTCCTCTTCACTGATTTCATCCATTTTATATTTCCAGTGATAAATCACAGGTTCACGATTTACTTCATCAAAATACCTGTAAATTCGCTCTTCCAATTCCTCTTTGGTATTGACACGGATTACACGAAGCATCTGCCGCGTCATCTTACTGAAAAAACTTTCAATCATGTTTAACCATGAGCCATGTTTCGGAGTAAACACAAATTTAAAACGTCCCTTTGGCAGCGTATCCAGAAAGCGCCGTGTTTCTTTGGAAGTATGCGCAGAATGATTATCCAGGATGATCCGGATTATATCCTGGGATGGATATTTTTTGTCCAGTATCTTTAAAAACTCAATAAAATCAGAACTCTTGTGAGTCTCACTTACTAACGGGATGGCTTCTCCTGTAAGCAGATCAATGCCTGCCAGCAAAGAGAGCGTTCCAAGACGTTTGTATTCTGCATCACGATATACCTCTCCGTGTTCCGGTGTCGGGCGTAAATCCGGTGCAGTATTAGAGATTGCCTGAATACCCGGTTTCTCATCATAGGATACCGTAATCGTCAATTTATAATCGTCTGGAACAATGAGATCACCATTCTCATCAAACTGCATTTCAATCTGTTTGTAGACCAGCAGGACTTCATGCATTTTTGATTCAAAATCAGGATCCCGCTTTTCGCAGTAATATTTGATTTTAAAGGGTTTCATATCCTGTTCCCTGAGGAATTTCTGGATATAAGGTTTCGTAACTGTTGAAAGTCTTGGATATCCCGCCTCCTCTGCATGTTTCTGAATGTATTTATGGAGAGAAGCCAATGTCCACAGTTCCTGCGCATAACCGAGTTCTGCCGGTCTCTGACACGCAATACTGATCATCCATGCCTTCGCATCGTCGGTGATTTCGGATGGACGTCCAGGACGCTGAACATCAAACAGTGCAGCATCCACACCGCCTTTATGAAATTTCGAAACACAAAGGCGTACCGTGGCAGTGCTGATTGCAAGTTTATCAGCAATTTCCTGGAATGTCATTCCATCGGCTTTATATAAAAGAATCCTGGCACGATCCACGACTTGTGCCTGAATGGTTCTCTTTTTTGATAATGATTTAAGGTAATTCCTGTCTTCATCTGACAGAGGAAGATATGTTTTTCTCATAGCGATCATCCTTTCTTTGATAACACTATTTTACCATACATCATCTCAAAAATATATAGCAGAAATTTAATTTATTCTATACTAGAA
>CEAE01025119.1_pt1 | contig 17719 bp, 32 predicted proteins | sample 554951 | NCBI WGS metagenome assembly CEAE01 (sample SAMEA3182076, study PRJEB8094) | gut metagenome | biome: human; feature: gut; material: Stool; isolation source: human stools | place: Canada | collected 2012-03-28
CGGAGATGTGTATAAGAGACAGATCTAAATGCATATGCCAACTCTTTTTTATAACGATTTACACTTTTGTTAACTTCAACCTTTTTATTTTCAATGCGATACTGTCTTCCTTCGCTTAACTTATCAATAGGAATCCCTTTGGAACCACTTATTCTTCCTGAACTATGAAAATCCGATAGCAATGCAAAATGATTAATTATATTGTTAGTTGCAAAAATATCGCTATACCTTTCTGCGATTTCATATGCTCTCTCAATATACATTCTGGAGGCCTGATCTATTTGATGATCTGCTTGCCTATTCCAACCACAATGAGTCATTAATATAGCTTGAACAACTGGCTTTTCTTCTAATCCTGCTCTTTTTCTCCAAACATTAAAATCACTTGTATCATCTTTTAGCATTTGTAAAGTTAATTCTAAGGAATAAATTGATTGCTCATCAACCCTTACAGGAATTATTAATGCATCAGCTGCAGCCCATGCCAAATGAGTACCACCAGCAAAAAAAGGACTTGTGTCAATCAATACCTTTTCTACTTTTGTTTCCGCTATCTGCTCTTCTATTATACTTTTTAACATATGTAAAAGTACCCTGACAGGTTTTTCCCCATTTCCCGAGCTTGTTAATCCCAAATATTCATTTAATCGAGAATAAAATTGACTAGGATAAAGGAATAATCTACTACTTCCGGGAATGTAATAGCATGTTTTTCCATCTTTAAATTCAGCATTCGTATCCTGAACCCTTTTTGATAATTTGCTCAGGTCTACGCTCCATGCACTCCCCATCATTTTTTGCATAAGAGCATCATATACAGTAACTTCATTTTCAAGAAAGTTATTAGAAAACAAAGACGTAAAATTCTGCTGTGGACAAACATCCAAAAATAAGGTCATATAATTTTTACACATCGCATATGCCAAGTTAAAAGATAGCGTTGTTTTACCAATCCCCCCTCTAAAATTGGTTACAGCATATGTTCTATATTTTTTGGTATGTGGCAAATTATCGATCTTTTTATCAGACAAAATCATATCATACCTATCAAAAAGTTCTTGTACATCAGATGCTATGAGCATATTTTAAACCTCCTGTCCTTTTTTTACATTTTACAACCTTGGAGGTTTTTGTGTCAAGCGCCAGTTTTTATATTCCACGCCAGTTTATGCTTCATATGACAGTGGAAAAGCACCTAACCGCGTTTCCACGATCAGGTGCTTCTCAAAGATGTATGTGGGGGGAGTAGTGGCTTATCCACTACTGTCAGTTTATACTATAGCATTTTAAAACCGAACAATGCGAACAAAGTGAACAAACTTTTATTTTTCTGCCATAAATCTCTGAAATTCCAATCTTACACTATCCCCCGTTGCCTTCCGTCCCATCTTCACAGCCACTTCTTCCCATGTCAGCTCCTCGAAGAACTTCCACCGGATAATCCGCTGCATCCGCGCCGGAATCGTCGGCATCCACTCTTCCACGTTCTGCTTGATCTTCTCCGCATTCGCTTTCCGGCGTTCCAGCAACCCCTCATCCCGCCGAAGCGCGCTGTCGTCTGCATAGGTAAAGGCTGTGCCTTCGATTTTGAAATGCTGCGGCTGATACGGGAAATCCGGATTGCTCCCGCTTACATTCGTCTGGATGATCGTCCTGCGCTTTTTCTTCAGCGCTCGGATGTCCCGCTCTGTCTCTTTGACCAGCGCACAGGCATCTATGTAGTCGTTTAAGATATTTTTGTCCATCGGTGTTACCTCCATTTTTGTCTACTGCCTGCTGTCCCTCAGAAACGTGCTTGCCATCTGCTCCTGCCAGCCGCCGGAGGGGTTGTCCTGATCTGGATCTGGCGTGTATGGAGCTGGGAGAGGTTGCCATGCAAAAATGCACTGATAATCCTCTTCATCATCAACCCACTTCCCATTTTCAAATTCAGCCAAACCAACAAACGGTTCTTCTTCTCCGCAAATTTCTCCGTCATGAGTTGCAAGATAAAAGCCATCCTTTTCCGGCAGCCGCTCCGTCACAGGAATCCAGCGGTGCTTATCCTCCTCGTCATGCAGCTTTTTCAGCAGTTTGTAACTCTGTGTCTTTTCAAAATCATTAAGCCGCTCTACCTCTTCCGGATTCATCCCCGTGTCCTCGTATTCTATCAGCTTCCAGAGTGCGCCATACAACTTTTCCCACAGTTCTCCCGTAATGACCTGCCCCTCATGGAGCTGTTCCCAGCGGATGCCTTTCAGACACCAATTCCCTCGATCGTCTTTTTCTGTCAGCCTTTTCATGCCCTGCTGCCTCCTATCCCATAAACATCATGTTCCCGCCGCCTTCCAGCCCGTAGTTCGCAACCGCCCAGAACTGCAGTGCAAAAAACAACGTCATTATCACGGCGATGGTCAGTATCACTTTCCACGTCTTCATTGTTGCCCCCATCCGTACCCATAGATGTCCGGGTACATCCCGTTTTCCATCATCGACTCCATGTATCTCTCATATGCCCGCCCATCATCATGTCCGATAAACCACGCCGCTTTGCCGCATAAAGCCCAAACCAAAACTCCCACCAGAACTGCTGCCAGAAACACGATCACTGCATTTCTCAAATTCATGCGCGCTTCGCCTCCCCTGCCAATACAATCCGGTACATTCCCTGCCATTTCAGCCGTGCCCTTGCGTATCGGTTGACCCGCGCCCTGGGCAGCCCCGTGAGCGTTTCAACCTCTGCCGCCCGGTATACGCCTATGTATCTGCCCCGTTTGTAGACCTTGTATGCACATGCCGCCCCCCTCATCGCCGCCGCTCCTTTCCGAATTCCAGTGCGGGGAAGCGCCGCCTGCTCTCCTTCACGTCCACTTCCTTCCCGCCGCCGTCATGCATCCCTGATCCTGCTGCCTTCTGTCCTTCCTTCTCCTTCCGCTTTTCGATCTCGTATATCTCCGCATTTGTAATGCAGGATCTTGTCCCCTTCGCATTCTCTACAAGGACATGGTGCGGGTACTGCTTGATCACTGTTACCCGGCGGCGCGGCGCTGTCTTCTGGTTCTCGTCCTTCTGCGCCCAGGTCTCCCGGATCACAAGCTTATCCCCCGGTTTCAGTTCTTTTACTGGCAACATTTTGTCATTCCTCCTTTATCCCTAAAAACACAAATCCTTCCGGCGGCGCTGTCCTGCTGCCGGGCTGTATTTTTCCGGCTTCTTTTTTATCTGCATCCGGATCTGCAGATAAGTGCTCTTTTTCTGCCAGCCCCCTGTCTTTCCGGTATGCGACCGCTTCCCTGCTCCATCCGGGATACATCCGCCGCATCCTCCCTTCCAGCATCGCCAACATTTCTTCCCTGTTCTGTCGGTTGCCGTTGTCCATCATCTGATGGTGCCAGACGCACCCCAGCGCCCCGTTCTGCTCCACGCCCATCCCCAGCTGGGAGCGCGGGACGACGTGCATGATCTGCAGCGCCGTCCGGCAGTACGCCGGGTCTTCGGGCGGCTCGTATCCCGCCGCGCAGAAGACGCAGGTTTCCTGATCCCGTTTATGTATCGCTTTCCGGGCTTTCGCCGTAAATTCCAGATGCCGCGTCAGCTTCTTTCTCACTCTCTTCTTCATCCTTTCTGCCCTCTTCCTCCATCTGGTCGATGCTCATCTGCCCCGGGATCTCTGTCGGCGGCTCCGGAAGGACTTCAAACTGCAGTGCTGTATATCCCGGCACAAGCCCGCCGTGGTCATTGGTCAGGTGCGTGATCCGGATGTTGATCTCTGCCCCGGTCAGCTCCCCGTCCTTCCGGTGCTGCAGGCGCACCGTATTCCCGACGCGGTACGGGTCATGGGTGCGGAGGATCAAAAACCGCTGCCCCTTCCGGATGTCCGTCATCATGTTTGTTCCCATCGGGTAGGTATAGGCTGCGTCCTCCGGCGGCAGCCCTACGGGGCGCGGCTCCTTCTCTTTCGGTTCTTTCCATGTTTCGGAATTCCACTTCTGCTCCCCGCGCGGCAGGCGCTCCGGCCCGATTTCCTCCGGCACTTCCATTCCGTTTTCTTCCGGTTCTGTCCCGGTTTCCTGCTGCCCTGCACCATTTTCTTCCGGATCCGTTCCGTCTGGATCGTCGCCCTCTGGCTGCCCTGCTGACGCGTTGCTCCCCGCCCCGCCGTTTCCTGCCGGGCTGTTTCTTTCCGTGACCGCCGGGCTGACGCGGAAGGTTTTCCTGCTTTCCGGTTGCACCGGTGCAACTCCCGGCATTTCTGCGCCGTACACGTTTTCCCAGCTCTCTTCGGCGCTGTCGCTGCCCATCAGCAGGTCAAACGCCGCCTCCATGTCGCCCCAGCTATATTCCTGCTTCTCGCCGCTGCGCACATTGATTAACACCAGATCCCGGTCTGCCCCTTTGAGCGACAGCATCAGCCGCCCGATGCCGGGGATCCGGGCACTGTGCATCCCTTCCCCTGCCGGCGCCATGGCCTCCATGGCCTCTTTTGCCAGCTGCTCCACGCTGTCCGTCCCCATGTATGCCTCCCACAGCTTACAGTACAGCGCAGGGATGTCCTGCCCCAGCTTCCACAGCACCCGCTGCAGGTCATTTTCCAGACGGTCGCAGATGGCTTCCCGCTCCTCCATCAGGATCTCGAGATCCGTGGTCTTTTCCTCTTCCGCCACCTCCGCGCGGATCGCCTGAATGTCGGATTTGCTGTAGTCCGGGCTGATCTCCTCGTTGATCCACTCCGGCAGCATCAGCATGACCGACAGCTTTGCCCGTCCCATGCCCCGGTACTGCTCCTTAAGCCGCGGCGCGTACCCGCCTTCTGCGAACCGGTCGTTGATCGCAATAAACCGGGACACTGCAGACTTGTCCAGCCCGTACTCCTTTTCCGCAAATTCGTTCACCGTTGCATAACCGGATTCCCGCAGCACTGCCGTGTCCCGTGCCACCTTCAGAAGGTATCCTATCTTCACAAACCCTTCCTCGACCTCTTCCACCACGGTATCCATCGTCTGCTTAAAATCCGCATAATTCCCATATTCCAGAGCCTTTTTCCCGTATTCGATCAGTTCTCCCATTTCACACTGCCTCCATAAAATCTTCCATAAGCCCCTGCAGGACCCTTGTATTGTTCTTTTCCCTCAGCTCCTGCAGGTTTTCTTCCCGTTTTGCGGCGCTGATCTTTGCCAGCTCCCGTTCGGATGCCGTCAGGCGCTTTTTGATGACCTTCTGCCACTCCCGTAAAAAACCCCGCACATGCTCGATCCCTGTCTCCTCATCCAGATAGGTGCGGTGCTGGCGGATCGTGCCGCCCGGCTCCACCTCCAGCGTGTAATAGGGCACGTCCGGCGCGGATACTTTCCGCAGGAAAAACACGTAAGTTTCCCGGTTCCGGATCCTTTCAAAGTACCGGTCCGAAGAGCCTGCGCAATGGTGCAGCGCATTGCCTTCCACCGCGATGTCCACCAGCCGCCGGGGGACGAGCACCATGTACTCTGCGCCGGCGTATTCGTAGATGTCCCGGACTGCTTCCAGATTGTCTTCCGCGCCGGGGTATTTGTCCGCCATCTCCTGCGCTTTTTTCTCCCACGCTTCCCGGTTCTGTGTGATGTTGTCCAAGATCTCCTGCTGCCGGATTTCCTCCACAGCCTCATCATGGCGGCGCTTTAACTGGCGTGGCCGGCTTACCATCTCATCGGACAGGTCTTTCCCCAGCCTCCGGCACATGCTCAGGTAGTCACGGTGCTGTCCGATCACTGTTTTTGCCGATTTTCCCGGGTAGGATTCCGTCTGCTGCCTTATGATGTAATTTTTAAATCTCAGCAGCGACATCCCCCCGGGGATCTGCCCCGGCGATACCTCTTCCTGCAGCACCCATTCCAGCGCTTCCTGTGGCAGTTTCTCTTCTGTCTCTTCCGACCAGCGCAGCCACTCCAGCATCGCTTCCCCGCCGTCCGCATCCCGCAGGCGGTTGATCTTCTGGCGGTCTTCCAGCCCCAGCACCTCTTCCGCCGTCTCCCCGTCCAGGTACAACGTCCCGCCGTAGGAACAGAAAAACAGGCTGATCTGTTCGGTGGTCTCTTCCAGCAGCCTGTAAAACCTGCCTTTTGCCAGATACTCCACCGCGCTGTGCATCCTTCTGTCGGCGCATGCCATCATCCGGTTATAGTCCGCGCACATCCCCTTCTGCGCCATCCACTCCATGATGCCCGTCCAGTCCTCATATTCTGTCCCGGCAAGGCACTCCCGGATGCCCTGCGGGTACAGGTAGCACTTCCCCATCTTCCGGTTCCCGGGGTTGCTTTTATCAAAGCACACGCCCTTATCATCCCTACCCCAGCAGTTATACCGGATCTTGCATACGTATTTTTTATGCCCGCGCATCGGCATGACCCGCACGCCCTCCGACAGGTGGACACGCTCCCCGTCCGCCGTCCACTCCATCCTGATGTCAAAATGCCTGCATACCGACATGTCTGCACCCATATCCTGCATCAGGCACACCTTCCCGCGCTCCATGACCTTCCCCGTCCGCCGTTTGACCTGCGCCTGCGCGCCGCAGGAAGGGCACACCGTCCGGTCATTGTGTTTTCCCGGCACGTTTTTGGCATCCAGCCTGCCCCCGCAGGCGGTACAGGCATATCGGTCTTTTCCCTTGTCCCAAAAAAGATAGTGCTTCCCGCCGCCTGCTGCCTTGAATACCCAGTCCCGGAAGTCCTCCGGAAGTTTCGGGGCGCGTTCCTGAAGCTTCCACTCCCGCTCCACGCGCCGCTCTTCCTTCTTTTCCCGCAGGTTCTTGCCATAGTCCTGCTCCACGCTGTCGATCAGGTCAAGCCCTTCCCTCCAGTTCCGCCATGTTTTCCCATCCAACGCTTTTTTGATGAGGTCACGGGCTTCCGGCGGGTCGTACTTTAAAGTTTTCTCAACGGAGCGTCCGTCGTCGTACCAGTCCATCCCGCCTGCTGCCCGGTGGGCTTTCATCACTGACCATTCCCCGGACTTTGCGTCCCATGTCTCATATTCGCCAGTGTCCGTGTTCATACAATATCGGCAGGTCAATCCCCTGTCCCGGTACATGTTCAGGATCAGGATGTTCTCCACGGTCTGCACAGTGACCACTTTCCCTTTCTTTTTGGTCTTTATCGGCGTTTCCCGCAATACCAGCCGTCTTTTCATTCGCTTTTTACCACCTTTCCGTTTTTGATCCTGTACCACACATCCGGCAGGATGTCCCCGCCGACCTCGAATACTTTCGCCGCCTCAAACTGCCCTTTTTTGGGTTCTTTTAACAGCGCCAACACGCTCCCCGCCGCCCCCTTTACCTTCGGGTTCTTTCCCCGGGCGATGGCGATTGCCCCGGCCCCCTGCCCTCTTGCGGTATCCTCCGCCACGTCCAGCAGCGCGCCACTGCGTTTCCAGTCCCGCCCCGGGTACTGCACCATGTACATGCACGCCGCCGCTGCGACCTGCTTTATATTCAGCTCCTGAAGGATGTGCATTTTTGTGCAGGCGATCTGGACGGAGCCGTCCTCGTCGATGCTCCCCCTTGCCAGCACCTGGCAATACCGGTTCCCGGCGCCCAGCGGATACCAGTTCAGGCAGTCAAGGACATACTCCGCGCAGTGCATCCCCCGGTTCCCGGTCTTTGAGCCGTCCTCCTCCAGCACGTCCCCTACATGGTACTGCTTTTTGCCGCGCCCGAAGCTCGCGGTAAAGTCCGGCGCAAATCCCTTGTATGCGATCATTTCCCTGCCCCCGTGTAATATTCCGCGATGATACTGCGCGCCCGCGCCATTCCCGGGATCCCCAGCTTGACCGGGTAATTCTGCTTAATGCCTGCTGCCTTTACAATTTCCCCGTCCACATCTTTTGCGTTTTTAAAGCTCCATACGAGCAGCTTCGCGATGCAGCCCCGCAGGCTCTTCCCTTTTTTCCGCACCGCTGCCGCCGTCTCCGGGTGCTCTGCGCACTGGATCCGGATATAGGTCAGCCAGTCCTCCATGATCTCCTGCGGTCCAAGCTCCTCCGCTTCTACCTTTAACTTCCCCAATGCCGCCATAATGGGCGTGCACAGCTCCGGCGCTGCGCCGTCTATGTAGTCCTCCGCATCTTCCCGGTCAATGCCGTTTTCTTCCGCGATCGTATAGACCGCATCGATGTCCCCTTCCGCCAGCTGCGCGGCGGCGGCACGGTTGATCTCCTCCGCAGAGTCAAATTCTCCAAATTTTTCGTATAACATCCTGATCCCTCCTTGCGGGGCGGCCTGCCCCGCGGTGTATTCCGTGATATATTTGCATGGCTGTCAAAATCAGCGGGTTTCTTGAGGTGTTTCAACCATTTTTTTCAGTTTTTCCTGCATCCAGAGCCGGTACGAGTGCCCGTCAGCCCGCATAAAGACTAAATGCGGCTCCATTTTCGGCGCGATCTCCTGCCACAGCTGCTTATGCCGGATCTCCTGCCCCTTTGCCGTCTTCCAGTCCCGCGCCTGCCACTCTTCCAGCCATCCGTTTGCGATGGTGCTGCGGATCTGGCTGCTGCCCGTATAGGCGTCGATCACACACGGCAGCCGCAGGCGGTCCAGCGCCGCAGACAGTGCCTGCAGGACAAGCACGTTTTCCTTCTCCGGCTCCCAGTCCCCTATATTCCAGAGGGTCACAGGGTCGCCCCGCCGGGTAACAAACTCCAACAGATACATCCACCTGCCGCCCTGCTGCCGCGGGCCGTGCACCGTCGTCTCTATGTACAGGTTTACCTGCGGGCTACTTTCCACGGCGTTTCCCTCCTTTCTTCCGCTTCCGGCTGTATCCGGGCAGCATCACCAGCGTATAGCAAAAGGTCTCGTGCCCGTCATAGCTGCTGACGCCCCGGCGCACGCTGTCCTGGTCCAGATAGTAACCCTTTGGTACTTTGATCTGCCCCAGCTCCCGGCCCTTGATCAGCTTCGGTTTCCCGATCACCGGCTTTTTTAAGCCCCGCGACGGATACCAGAGCTTTTTCGTCTCTTTTTCCTCCGTCTCCATCGTCTTTTTGGCGTATTTGACAAAATATTCCGCGACCTTGCGGTAGTTCCCGTCCGTGTAGAGCGGATCCACATGGATTCCGCCCTCCCGCCAGCACTCCCGCAAAAGCTTTAGGTCTGTCTCCTGCATGACCAGATGGTGGTGCCGCGCCCCTTTCTTCCCGACCTCCATCACACGGATGTACTTCGGCGGCGGCAGCCCCAGCTTTTTTAAACGCCGCTTTAACCGGTCATAGAAATTTTTGAAATCCTTCTGCATCCGGTCGGATCCCTCCGGCCGGTTCTCTTTTTTATAATCCAGCGTTACCAGCAGGTCCCCGTCCTTAAAGTTCTCCGCCATCAGCCATCCCAGCATCTGGGTCGCCCGACGGAGGTTGCCTTCCTTCTGTGCCGGCGTCGTTCCGTTCTCTCTTTTCTCCCTCGGTCCTTTTCGCCCTGTCCGGCGCTGCCCCTGCAGCACTGTTACCGTCCTGCCGGCTTTGACCCGTTTCTCCACTACTGCCATATCATCCGTGCCCCTATCGTTAATATCCTTTACCAAGCTTTTAAGCGGATTTCTCCGCTTTTTTTCTTGATTTTTCCGCCACGGAGTGATACCATATCAGTAGCTTGATTTACGTCTCCGGACGTTCAGGGCATGCGCGCCAACGCATGCCCTATCTTTTTATGTATTTCTAACTGACGTCTCATAAAATGCCTTCTGCACCAGTTCTTCCGGAAAGGCTCCTTTTACCAGCACCTCTCCTTTTCCCCCGCGCTGTCCGAACAGCTCCTGAATGATCTTTTCGTCCATTTCCATTGTTACGGCGACGCTCCGCGCGGCTTCATAGCGATACTTTGCCTTGGCATACTGGCGCTGTTTCATCAGGATCTGAAACTCATCTGCCAGTCCCCGGAGCTTCTGCTCCGCTTCTTTTTCTGTCAGCATTCGTCCCCTCCCATACTTTTCACGATTTCCTCGATCAGCTCCCGGATCTTCTTTTCCACAGGGCTTTCCTCGTAGTTGGATGATGCCCGGCAGATCCCTGAATCCACCGCATTCATAACCCAGCTTTTTGCTTCTTCCTCTTCGCTCCCATTTTCAACAAGCGATTCCATAATCGCCTGTGTAATCACAGTGAGATCTGCCAGAACTTCCGCCCTTCTCCCTTCGATTTTTACTTCTCCCATATGTGATTTAATCATTGCATTTCTCCTGTTCCCGCCTTATACTAAAGGCGTAAGTAATTTCTTTGGCGCTGGTACTTTGGTCGGTTCAGCGCCTTTTTCTTTTCCTGCTGCGCATCTGCTCTTCCTCCGCCGCGCACAGCCCCGCCGCCACGAAGCAGCCGGCGGCGGCTACCGTTAATACCGTCGGCGTGATCATCATCCCAAACGTCTCCCACATGATGAGGGATACTGTGATCAGCACTGATCCGGCGCTCAACATCTTATCTGACTTGTCCATCTTCATTTTTATCTCCTGTTCTCCAACTGAAAGATTGCCCATTTAAGCGCCGCTGCCGCTTCGGTGTCCTTGCGCTTCTCTGCCTGTTCCAGCAGCTCATAGAGCTTATCGATCTTTTTCTGCTCATCCATGACTTTCTCCTCTCCCGAACATCTGCAATAATTCGTCATCTGTAAAATGCAGCACCCTGTCCAGCGCCCAGATCTCTCCCAGCCGGATTGTTTCACCCTCTGCCTTTCTTTTTATGAGAGTGTTTATATTGATAATGTTCCGGCGGTCGAGATCTTTATTGGTCATCCCGCTGCGAGCCAACCCGATGTTAATAACCCGCCGGACTGCTTCTTTTCGATCTGCATAAAGACCGATTGCTTTTGTTTTTGGCATAACCCCGTGCCTCCTTTCATCCGATTTTCAGGTAACGGTTAATAAAATATTGCTGTCCTTTTCCAGTTACTTTTGTCGTCTTCGTAGTAACATTGCGGCTTCATGCGGTCAACATCCGTTTGGAGCTTCTTGTTTTTCTCACGCTCCTCTTTCAGAGCTGTAAATGCTTTGATCGCCATTTCTGGATCATTCAACAGCTCATCTACCGCATACACTCCATGCTTTCTGATTGCTGGAAGAACTTCGGACGTTACCCAGTGTTTGAAGCGTTTCGCAGATTCGAATTGCTTCATCTTGCTGCTTCTGGAAAAATAGAAATTCCTGATGAAACATTATTAAAGCTATATGATTTATGTCAAAAAACCGTAGCTGACTTCTCGTCTATTTGTGAAAATAATGGCTTACCCATACATGAACCCGTATCAGTTTCAACGAGAGAAAAATTATCGTACGAACAGGTTATGGAAATTATTTCTTTCATAATCTCTGTTATAACTTTTATTAGTTCATTTTTTGCCCCACAAGAATCCACTGCCGATGTTACCAACATAACAATAAATAATTACAACATCTCTATTGAGCAACAGGAAACTTTGCAGTATGACTACAACGAAATCATGAAGCTATTACAAAATCCTACTGATGCATATCGCGATCAGTAACACCGAAATGCTAGACAAAAGCTGTGCAGTCTTGAGCCTTTGAACTTGCACTTCAAGGGCTCTTATTCTTTCTTCCTCAATTGCATCCATCTTCTCTCACCCCCTTCTATTGCATTTTTTCTTGCATCCTTCCCGCTTCTGCCCTATACTTCAAACAGTAAATTAAGGAGAATTTTTTCATGTTCAAAAACACACGTTCTTTAGAAAAATGCATGCGCCAGATTTTAATTGAAATAAACGACGATAATTTCAACCCTGATTTAGAAAATAACCGCGATTTATCCTATGCACTATATTGCTGTTGTGAAGAAGGCTACATCATCAATCTTCATCACATTCAAGTTGTCAGCGGAGATTACGCATTTCAGAGAACCTCGAACACAAGGGTTTCCAAAAAAGGGCTTGAATTTATAGAAGCGACCTCCCCTCTTGGATTGTTTAAACAAAACCTTTTTTCTCTTTTAAGAGGTGTTCTGGGTTTTATTCTGGGCATTCTCAGCGCTACGATTATCGCTCTGATTTCTTGGTCGTACGGATGGTCTTAAAATGCCGCTCCGGCATACTACCCGGAATTACCTTCCCGAAAACCAGTTCTTCACCGCCTTTTATTTCAATAGGCTGCTCCTCAAACGGAAAATAAATTTCTGCTCTGTCCTCTTCTGCTGAAATTGATATCTCAATTCGAGTTGCTTCACTGCTGACGTCTTTTACAAATTCTGTCAATCTCTCTCGTGAAAATCTCGATGTTTCATTTTTTCTCATCTCTCACCTCCCATCTCCTGTTTTGAAAAGATGCTCGCCTTATTTTCCACTTGTCCTTTCCCCTCTCCATTCTTATAATTGATATACAGGCTCCCGCCAGAGCTGAGTGCATAGAAAGGAGAACTCGCGACATGAACATAGACTTTTCTGATACCGACATACTCTTCATATACGGTCACTTTCGCAAAGAAGCTCAAAAACTCGAAAAAATCAAATCTATGCCCGATTGTCCAGTGTCAAAAGTTAGTCTGACGCAAGACATCAAATTGTTTAACGACATAGCTGATAAGCTTCGTGATGCTTGTCCCGGACTTTCTAAAATGGATAATTTCATGATTTGAAATCAGGATCTCTGGATGCCACTTTATTCAGAGATCTTTTCATTTTTTCAATCACATCTCTGCTTGATTGGTATTTTTCAATCCGCACAATATAAACCTCGTCTCTCACAGTTACTGCGCGTGTATACGATGAGGCGCGGCCTCCCATTGTACAGATTAAAAGTTTCCATAACACCTCTCTCACCTCCTCTACTATTTCAAGGCGTATCCGTAATGGTATGCCTTGTTTTTCACTTGTCTTTTCCTCTCTCCATTCTTATAATTGATATACAGGCTCCCGCCAGAGCCGAGTACGAAAGAAAGGAGCTGTTATCATGATTGAATACAAGGATCGTCTCTTTCATTGCCATAAAATGAAACGCAATGTAAAAATATTTGAAGATTACAAAATTACTGATTCGGGTCGGACCCTAGTGCACCGCTCATGTTCAGATTTAACACGCATGGACGTTCACAAACGCTGTAATGGTCTTGATGAGCAGAATAATCCATGCCCGTATGCTCATCTAAATACTGAATAACCTGAGCCATCATATCATCTGTTCTTGTACAGGGCGGTGTATAACAATAGAGCCTTAAGCAGCACTGCGTGCAATCTGCTTGTTTATTGATGCAATACTGTTTTAACGCCCTGTAAAAATCGATCTGATTCACCTTTTACTCACCTCCCATCTTCTGTTTGGAAAAGATAATCCACAGTACAATTCGGATTTCTTTTTCGCTTTAAACCGTAAGTCTCTAGTGAAAGTCTTGAATCTCCTTTTCCTTTGTTTTATACTGTGTTTATTACATAAAGGAGAATGCCCATGGAACGCTTATCACTTATTATTGCTATACTTAGCTTTGCTATGTCCCTAACACAATGGATCTACACGCTATATAAAAATAGAACTCATTTTTCTATGTCCATAGAACGCTTCGAATGGTACGAATACCCTGAACACAACTATAACCGTTCTATTTTCACTTTTATGATTTGGAATTCATCCGGTGCACCATTGACCATTACCAGAATGAATATCGAAAAAACCAACTGCTTGATCACCCATCAGTGGGTTGGTGACCGCTATTACCCCAAATTTCCAGAATGTGACATTCCTAGGACAGAAAGAAAACTTTCTCCCGACTTTCCAATAACACTCCCTCCTAACGGTGGTGGAATTTATTCGATTATCTTTGACTTTGATTTAAAAGCAGAAAAACCAAATCATCTTATAAAAGTCAATGTTCAAACATCCTGCAAGAAAAAGTGCTTTACTCTTTACTGTCCAGCCGAGAGCAATAAATTGTACTTATGATCCACGTTTATAAAAGAACAGCAACACGTTTGACACTATTGTAAGAACCGAAATAAGAATAGTTGCTTTTTCCAATGGACTCATCCTTATCACCTCCTTCAATCACCTATTCTTCTGTTTGGAAAAGATAACCGAATATTTTTTGACACTAAATGTGACATTCTCTGTCAAAAAAAATTTCTTGTACACTTCTCTGATAGAATTTTGATATCCTTATCTTAATATCATCTCTCGGAATTCTTTCGCCATTTTCATACATGCCAATGGCAGAAACGCTAATTCCAACCTCTTTTGCGACAACTTCGCGAGGAATTTCACCGCGTAATCGCAGTAATCTATTTCCAATTTCTTTTGCGTCTAACACTGATATTCTCCTTTCGCTTTATTTGTCACTTTTTGTGACGCTTTTATAATATCACTTGTCACGTTATGTGTCAACACAAAATGTGTCTTTTTTATTTACATTTATCACGAAGTGTGTTAAATTGAACTTAGAAAAGGAATTATAGGAAACGAGGTGCTTAAATGGGCGACTTTAACAAAGTTTTAAAATCTTTACGTACATCTCAAGGAATAACTCAGGACGAGCTTGCAAAAACATTAAAAATTTCTCGAAGCACTGTTGGCATGTACGAGAGGGGTGACAGAGAGCCTGATTATGAAATGTTAGAGATAATAGCTGATTATTTTAATGTTAGTATTGACTATTTGCTTGGTCGGGAGAACAAAACAATCCGTTTAGTCGACCCAACTACCACCATTGCTGCTCACAAAGACGGCGAGAATTTCACCCCGGAAGAACTTGATAAAATCGAAGAATATAAAAAGCTGCTCATTGCAGCAAGACCAAAGGACTGATTTTCATGACCTATGAAAAATTGCAACTTCAAAATAATGAAGTTCCCGTTAAAGAGATGAATCTCTCCGAAGTGTCTGGACTTAAAGGACTATACTACAATGGGAACATTGCAATTGAGAAAAATCTGACATCTACAGAAAAAACCTGTGTCCTGGCTGAGGAACTTGGGCATCATTATACGACCACCGGAAACATTCTCGACCAGCAAGAGGTTACGAATATAAAACAAGAACTGCATGCCAGAACATGGGCATATAATGAGTGTGTCGGTCTTATCGGCATTGTCAAAGCCTTTGAAGCCGGCTGTAAATCACTTTATGAAATGGCTGATTATCTGGAAGTGACAGAAGATTTTCTGAAAGATGCTCTGGAATCATACCGGCGCAAATACGGAATCTGTACAGAAGTGGATAATTATATTGTGTTTTTTGAACCGAATCTTTCGGTTATGAGGAAATATACTTAAGTCTCAGAACCGGTGACGGATTGTCACCGATTAGAAGTGAGGTGATCAAATGACAGAATTAAACATCGATCAGCTTCGCGCCCTCTGTGAACAGGATCGAATAAAATGGTCTCTCCATGCTTTAAAAAGGCTGAGAGAGCGTAATATAAAAATAGAGGATTTTAAATCATGTATCATGTGCGGCGAAATTATCAAGCAATACCCTGATGATCGCCCCACACCAAGCTGTCTGATCCTCGGATGGATTTTACCAGACAATCCGCTGCACGTTGTCGTCGGTTCAGATGGTTCCGACATTTATGCTATTACCGCATATCGTCCGAATTCCGACGAATGGGAATCGGATATGAAAACAAGAAAGGGGCGTTGATTATGTGTACTTTTTGTGGAGGAAACTTAGAAAAAACTTTTACTGACTACGTTGAAAAAATGGGGAACTATGTGGTTGTGATCCGCAATGTCCCCTGCGAAAAATGCCATCAATGCGGCGAAGAATATTTTTCAACTGCTGTTGCCCAGAAGATTGAAATGATTCTGGACAGCATCCAGATGATTTCCAGCGAAATTACTGTAACTGTAATTGACTATGATTCTAAAGCTGCTTAATGAACCTTATTGACTGCGGGGCTTCCATCTTTTATAATAGCTTTACTGTGCCATAGGGCATCAATTTTACATTCAAGCTATTACCGCGAAGCCTCCGTAGTATTACGGGGGCTTTTACGTTATAAATACCCCAGTATCAAGCCCCATCTCTCGAAAGGAGGTCCCCCATGCCCTTACCCAAACAGCACACCTATACATCCGAAGACTACTGGAACCTGCCGGACGGCGAACGTGCGGAGCTGATCGACGGTCAGCTTTACAACACGGCTCCACCCAGCCGAATCCACCAGAAACTTGTTTCCGAGCTTACCCAGACGATCGGATCCCACATCAAATCCAAAAGCGGCTCCTGCGAGGTCTATCCTGCCCCGTTTGCCGTCAATTTGAACGCAGACGATAAAACTTACGTCGAGCCAGATATATCCGTGATCTGCGACAAAAACAAGCTCACAGACAGAGGGTGCAGCGGCGCACCGGATCTTGTGATTGAGGTGGTTTCCCCTTCCAGCAGCCGGATGGATTATATCATCAAATTAAACCTCTATATGGCTGCCGGCGTCCGGGAATACTGGATTGTTGATCCGCTCCGCCAGCGCACCATCGTTTACCACCTCGAATCCGGAGATGCGCCGACCATCTTCGCTTTTAATCAGCCAATTTCCGTCGGTATTTTCCCGGATCTTGCGATCTGCATCGCGGATCTGATTCTTTAAGAGAAAGGATGTGATATTTTATGATGTATCCGTTTATGACACTGAATGATAATACAGAAATTACTCATTCCGACATGAAAGCCGACGGTCAAGTTAAAGTATACATTGAAACGCCGGATGAAACATACTGTTTCCGCCATGCCACTTGCTGGCTTCCGGAATACAGGTGGGAAGATGTGTATCAATATTCTGATGACGATTTGAAGAAGTTTGAAGAAATTATCAGATCTACCTCGCACCTGATCATGGAGTTTTCTCAGGAAGGGGGATTCGATAATGCCTCAGGTTTTTAGAATGGGATCCTATTGGATCTACTTTTGGACAAACGAAAATAAGCCATTGGAACCAGTTCATGTTCATGTTGCCGAAGGTTCCCCTACTGCAAACGCTACTAAAATCTGGATCACAAGTAGCGGACACTGCTTACTATGCAACAACAACTCCCATATTCCTCCGAAAACGCTCCGAAATATCATGCGAATGATTGAAGCGCGGAATAGAGATGTCCTCTCCTTATGGAAAGAATATTTCGGGGAAATCCATTATTTTTGTTAGTGATAAATAGAGATAGCCCCGGCGGCAACCGGGGCTATCTCAGAAAACTATACCATTCAGAAGACTGTGGCATAATCATCTCTAAGCAAGAAAATTATACCACAGCCTCCTGCACCTGTATAGGTGTATTTTTTATACCCAAAAAGGAGGATTAACTATGGCAACAGCAAAAAAACTCCCGTCCGGCTCATGGCGATGCCGTGTCTATGATTACACAGATGAAAACGGGAAGAAACACTATAAATCATTTACCTCAGATAACCCAAAACCCGCGGGGAAGCGGGAAGCTGAAGCTGCCGCTGCTGCTTATGCAGTTTCTAAAAAAACTACTGCTCCCCGCTCCTTAACCTTTCAGGCAGCCCTTGAAGCTTACATTGAAAAGAGATCTGTTGTTCTGTCCCCTTCCAGCATCCGGGAATACAAACGTGCTATGAAAAACTATGACGATCTTAAAAACATCCGAATAGATGAGATCACGCAAGAAGACATCCAGAAACACATCAATGCGTTTAATAATGGCCACTCTCCGAAAAGCGTTCGGGACAATCACGCTCTGATTAGCGCCGTATTGAGAGAAACGCGCCCTGACTTTGCTCTCAATACCGTCCTCCCGCAGAAGGTTCGCCCGCAGCTCTATGTC
>CEAE01003800.1_pt1 | contig 17459 bp, 21 predicted proteins | sample 554951 | NCBI WGS metagenome assembly CEAE01 (sample SAMEA3182076, study PRJEB8094) | gut metagenome | biome: human; feature: gut; material: Stool; isolation source: human stools | place: Canada | collected 2012-03-28
GTCAACACGGTAGATGCTATGACGGCTACTATCGAACCGATAGAATGGCCTATCCTGATGAAGATAACAGACCGTATCCTGAAAGAAGTGAAGAATGTAAATCGCGTTTGTTATGATATGTCTCCAAAACCTAATGCGACTATAGAATGGGAATAGAGAGACTTTTTAAGTGATATTTCGATAGCCTCAATTTTTTGTAAGTTGAGGCTATTTTTTTTAATATGTTGAACCTTGCCACATTGAATTTGACAGATGTTTAATCTGATTGATATATGATTTGCGTTGGTGTAAACCATAGTGTAAACCGCCACCAATTGATGTATAAAAGAAAAGGCACCCAAGAGTGGAAGCCTCTCAAATGCCTTATTCTTATCAAGTAGCGGGACCCGGGATTGAACCGGGGACCTCATGATTATGAATCTGCGTCTTCCAAAGGCTGACGCCTTTGAAAGCTACCAGCAGAGCTATCCCTTTTTATTGATAATCAGTGATATATATACGTTTGTAAAATATTGCGATTTGATAAAAAAGAGATTTATTGTGGGGAAAATGATAAAATAGCGTCACCTATAGCGTCACCTAAAATACTGTTCATAACTTTCTGATTATGAGCGTAAATATTAGTGTGGTATGTTTTAAATCGAAAACTTTATCAAATGGTGAACACCCTTTATTTGTAAAGGTGAGTGAGGGTAAAAAGAGAGCAACTAAGAGTTTAGGATTATCTATTAGAGCCCAGTTTTGGAATTTTGAGAAGAACGAACCTAAAAAGATTTGTCCCAATAGAGAGGCTTTGATGAAGATGATAGAATCTAAAAAGCAACAGTATTTGGAGCAAGTTATTGATTTTAAAAGTGAGGATAAAAACTTTACTCCACAATCATTAGTTGATAAAATGGAGAATACCGTAGTTCCTCAAACGGTTGGAGAGTATCTTTTAAAACAAATTGAGATAATGAAAGTTGAAAAGAGAATTGGAAATGCTAAAGTATATCGCAGTACATATAATTCTCTTTTCGCTTTTTGTGGTAACTTGAATATATCTTTTGCAAGTATTGATTCGGCTTGGTTAAGAAGGTATGAGACTTTTTTGAGAAGTCGAGAGAATTCTAGCAATACTATAGGTATTCGATTTCGAGAATTACGGGCTTTGTATAACAAGGCGATAGAAGACAATCTTGTGCATGAGAAGAATTATCCTTTTAAACGTTTTAAGGTCGCACGATTTAGCAAAAAAACGTCCAAACGAGCAATAAAGAAAGAAGATATAAAAAGGATAATGAATGTGGACTTACGGTTAATTACTAAATATCACAGTCCATTACTTTATTTGAGTAAAGATTTGTTTTTGTTTAGTTATTTGGGATGTGGAATTAATTTGATTGATATTGCATATTTGAGATACGAAAATATAACAGAGAATCGTTTACGTTTCAACCGTCATAAGACAGGACAGCCTATTAACTTTGCACTACAAGGACAACTGCGAGAAATTATTTTGAAATATACTAAAGAAGGTTGTAGTCCTAAGGACTTTATTTTTCCTATTCTTGATAGAAGAATTCATAAAACACAGCAACAGCAAGATGATAGAATAATAAAGGTAACTAAGGGTATTAATAGGAATCTTAAAAAGATTGGTCAATTTCTGAATCTTTCTATTCCTATAACAACCTACGTGGCAAGACATTCTTTTGCTACAGTGTTAAAACGCTCTGGAGTCAATATATCGATTATTAGTGAAGCATTGGGACATACAAATTTGTCAACGACACAGTATTATCTTGATAGCTTTGAAAATGAGCAGATAGATGAAGCAATGAAGAATCTTCTTTAAAGTAAAATGTCGCTTTGCTTTTATGGTGAAGCGGCATTTTTCTTATTTTTGTGACAAAGTTTGAAAATATGGAATATCAGATAATACCTATCAATACGATAAAACGAATCGAATCATGGTTGAATAGTGAAGTGGGATTCAGCCGTTCAATGTTTCATAATGAACTGGACTATATATCTGATGTATATCTTTTGGGTAATAAGTTCCCAATGGAAATACAGGATTTGTACTTGTCCATAAAGAAGGAAGAGCAGGAGATTCCCTATCCTAATTGCGGGACAGATGAGGACAAATATGAATTTAGCATGACTGTGGGAAAGAATTTAGTCCTTGAAAGTGGTAATTTTAAAGCCGAGTATATTGAAACATTGTGGAATACATACAATAAAGATGAAGACGAAGCTTATGAACAGCAAGACCAAGATGTATTTTACGCTATTCTTCTTATTGTAAGTATCTACTATAAATACACACAGACCAATGGCTATTTTGATTTTGAGGATTATATTGCTGACCCAACACAGATAAAGTATAGTTATTCTGTCAGACCGGATATGCTACGTCTTTACAAGATGTTTCATGAGAAGAAAAAGACCAAGAGTAATATTGTCACGATTGAATATAACAAACAGAAAATAGAACTTACGAATGATGATAGTTGGTTTCTCAATATGATAACTCCATATCTTGATAAATATTTAGGAGTTTCAACTTTGGAAGAAGCGGAAACGGAATTGGATAAAGATTATCCCAGTATAGGTAAAAGAGGGAGGAAGCGCGAAAATGCGATACTTGATACGATAACTCTTAGTATATATAACCTACTACGCCACTCATCATTTGCAGCCAAAGGTAAAGGATTAACAGATAACGAGGGGAATTTTATTCTTGAGTTACTGAAATATCTCAAACTGATTGATGAGGACAGTCCTAAAAATGACATATTGAATTTGCGGGCTACAATCAGGAACTTACAAAAATATGAAGTTCGTCCAAATTGGTGGAAAATCCCTATGTGTAAAACATCTCCCAATAATCCAGTTGAATATTTAAAATCATATTGGTAAAACATATAAATAAAAAAATATTAGCCTTGCATTTATATTGCAGGGCTATTTTTTATCTGCATTTTGCTGATATTTAATATGTTGTGTATTGCGAGCTCACATAAAGAATTAGACATAAAAAAAGGGATTTCTTTATGTTTTCTTCTTTATTCTACAGGTTACCATTTCTCCGTAAGTTTGCACTGTAATCGAAAACGATAAGGCGCCAAGTTGATGATTACTTAAAACTTAGTTATTAATAAAAAATAAAGAGACAATGAAAACAACTAATGCAATGACAGTAAACGAGAATGGAAATGTTAATGTGAAATCTTTAAAAAATAGTGATAATATGGAAAAGCAACAAGAAACTCAAACAGGAACTCTTTCAGAAAACGAAGTATTGGAAAACGCTCGCAAAATCCTAATGGAAAAAAGAAAATATCTATCAGATAATGCAGATGCAGATACCAATATTATAAAAGCAGCTAAAACTAATGTTGTTAAGGCTGAAAAGGATTATGCGGTTGCATTGCATGATGTTAAACTTCCTATTATTCCAGTAGAGTTTTGGCAAGTGGAAGAATCTACAGAAGAAAAGGAGGTTATTAGCAAAAGAAAAGAGGATATTATTATTGCAGTATCTGATTATAATATGACTGTGACTAAAGTGAATGTTGAATTGGGAAAAGATTTGATTGATAATGATAAATTCGAAAAAACGGCTCTGTTTGTAACGGCAGCTCAAACATTCTATGAGGCTGATATTGAATTGAAAGACTTGAATGGCAATGTTATTCCTAAAAATACTCCAAATGTTTATGTGCCTGTTGATACAGCAAATGGATATTGGCAATGGAAAACTTATCATGAAGCCAATATTGACAGAGTGGTTAAAGATGAATTAGCTTTAATTGTTGAAAATGTTAGAATCAAGAAATTTGCATCACTGCAAGAGTTTGCAAAGTATAGAGGGGTAAATAATGTACTAAGTAGAGGGTTTAATGGCATGGAAAAAGCAGGTAATGCGGCATTGGCTACTCAACATGAATTTTATCAAAAGATATTCCAAAAAGCTAAAGAGCTGAAGGCTAATATTAGTGTAATTACTAAATATTATAATCAAGGGAAGACCTTAAGTCTAAAAGTTTGGAATGATGCAATGCTTGGTGAGGTTGAAACTAAATTTGAATATGATTTATCTGTTGGTGATAGAATTATAGATATTTTGAAAGTTAAGGGGTTCAAGGATAAGTTTATCAAAGAACGTTATATGATTGATGCTATGACTATGTTAGCAAAGCATAAACCACAAGGCGCAGAAAGTACAATTGGAATTGATGAAGTCATAGAAACAGTTAAGGCTTTGGATGAAGCTACCGTTAAATTCATACCAAATATAACTACTGATAAATTGAATGAAATATATTCAGCTTTGTATAGCCAGTATCTAAGGAAGCATGATATTATAGGAAAGGCAGCCTAATTCATATTATATTATAATAGAAAGTCCATGTGACAGGTGGACTTTCTAAAATTAAGTAACATATTATTATTGTTAAAAATGCTTTTACCTGTTAATTGTAAAAATCAGGCGACTGTAAACTATTCCATTTTAAATAGATTTAAGCCTGCATATATTTATAGATTTTTCTGTTTGTCTCTTTCAAGGGATGATTGGTATAATGTGAGAATTACTTTAGATGAATTGAAAAGAACATGTGGCGATAAACTAGGAAGTTTTAATAAGGTATTTAAAGAATATTTGAATATAAAACTATATTCAGAGGATAACGGTTATAGGACTAAAACTAAGCGCAATATTTACCATATTCCTGCAATGGAAGAACAGTGCATCACTATATCCAATAAGTTTGCATTAATCGAGTTAGATACAGCAAGTAAAGGTTTCTTTATCCAATTGCTTCTATTATCCCAATATGGCAATATAGAGCTGATTAGAAAAAATATAATCAAAGCAATCGGAATAGATACAAAGACTTATGACAAGTATATAATAAAACTTGCTGGCGCTGATTTAGTATCAATTACTACTCCCTTAACTTTACATACTGAAAACATTCTATTAGAAAATGATTTTTCCAAGCAGAAAAAATTACCCATGAAGAAAGTAAATAAAATAGCAGAGATAGACGATAATGGGAATATCATAATTCCCAAGTAAGGAGAAAAAGTGTTCTTTATCAATATATTAATATACAGTATTTTTTCCCTTGTACCTACCTGTTTTATAGAATAGGATGCAATAAAAGTGATTTTTTCTGTGTACGGCAAAGTGCAGTGTTATTATTAGTATTACAAGCCATTCTTAGCTTTACATAGGTATGGTAGTGGGGAAAAAGTATCTGATATTAATTATATATTATAACACACATTTTCCCCTACTACTAAAAATCAGCCTTTAATGTATATATAAAATTATATTTTAGAGAATGATTATTCGTTTTTGCCTATTTTATATGTATATTTGTTGTAAACATCAAATCTAATTAATATGGAAATAATAAACAATGAAAATCACAATGAAAATCATGAACAAAAACTGTTACGCTGTTTTAGAGAAGCTGATGATATATTAATTGTTAGTCCTTTTTTATCTAAAAATTTCTCATTCTTTCCATTTGAGGAATTAACTCATTTAAAAGAAATAACGCTTATAACTACTTTTAAAGACTCAAATGACGACTTGAAAGGTAAAATCTCTTTTTTTAAAAAGTTGAAATCATTTGGAGAGAAAAGACAAGTAAAAGTCAGCATACTAATAGACAATTCATTACATGGGAAAATTTACATCTGTAAACGGAGTAATATTTATACTAGTGCAATAATTACATCTGCAAATTTTACTCAAAAGGGATTGAAAAAAAACAATGAATGGGGAATTTCCATTTCTAATTCTGATGATATAGAAGATATAGTTAGTACATTATATAAAAACATAATTTATAAACCAATAACAGAACAAGATATACATTTTTTTGATGAACACATAGCACCTAATATAAAAGACCGTACTGAAAGCAGTTCGAATATTGACTTATCTGATTTTTATAAAGTTAAAGAAATTCCAGTAAACATTCTTACAGGAGCTAATTATTGGCTGAAACCTGTAGGGGTGATTGCTAATCCCATACCATTAGATAAGCAATACAATTCTTTAACAGAAAAATTACATTTTGCACGTCCTCCTAGAAAAGTAAAATTGGGTGATATTCTTATTGTTTATGCTGTGGGACATAAGAATGTTGTGTCAATATATCGTGTGAAATCAGAATCATACAAGGTCTTAAAAACAAAAGAGCGTTGGCCATATTATGTAGAAGGAGAAAATTTGACACCTTATTATGGCGAACAATGGCAAAAATATAATATTACTATTTCAGAATTATTAAAAGATGTAGATGGAAAATTCAATGCTACCCCTAGTGGGAAGAACAGTTATGGAAGCTTAATGCGAGGTGCAGATAAACTTCAAATAACTCCAGAATATGCAAATTATATCATTAGAAAAATAGTCAAAATCAACGATGATATATTGACGAAAATAGAGTAAGTTCTGTTATGTCAATAAGAATAAAAATAGCCGCAAGGGAGTACACTTACAAATGTGCTCAATTGCGGCTTTTTTTGTAGAACTTCTAAATTCTTGTCTAATACAAGGGATATAGCAGTTCGCAATTTTAAATATGGGAGTTAATTTTCCCAATGGAAGTGTGGGAAAATGCAAATATGACCTGTTTGATTTACATATAATTCAAGGAGTTGAACCATTGACAAACAGGTAGTTCTTGATTTTTAAGAATACTCAAAGTTACTCATTATAAACAAGGTAAAAAAATAAACAATACTCATTTTTTGATATTACTACTTAGCATATCTTTATATGGCAGTATAATACTCTTCTTTCTATTATAGTAAATAGTAATACATAGGCACGCAATAAAGTATAGGTACTTATATATAATACCCCCTACCTGTTAAAATAAGAGCCTAAATATATATCAGCTTATTTCTCTTATGATTTACTGAATTGAAAGTTACATGAACACGTGAAGAGTACACTTTTACGCCCCCCTAGAGTAGTTGGAGAGAAACGAAATATATTTCAATCCACGTAATCAATTTATAAATCATTTAAAATTTTATTCGTTATGAGAAATCTACAAATTATTGGCAATGAGCCACAGGTAAGAAGGGAAAACAACTTTGGTGAATATGCAGAAGAAGCGGTAATAATCGAAGAACAACCAAAAGTTAAAAAAGAAAATCCTCATTTCTTGGAAGCCAATACACTAGAGGTTACAATGCAACATTTGAAAGAAGATTGTATTACACCTGTATTTGCCAAAGATAATGAGCTTACAATTCCTCACCCTGCATTTATTGATACTGTTTATGACGCTACAAATACGTTTTTCAGTGGTGAAAGTATTGATAAGCCCGATATTCGTGTAAGTCATGTTATTAAGGGTCGTATTTCGGGTGCTATCCATAAGCCAGCCAATCAGTTATTAGAAAGTGATAAGACTATCTACTACGAAAGATGTGCTTTTATTATTCAGATTCCTACGATTTTCGAAACGGTGAACGGGAATAAGTTAATATTAACTATTGGTGGTGTGAGAGCTTATAATCACACAAATCTGTATTCAAAGAAAGGAGCAGAACGCTTTAAAGTGTTTATTGGCTTTACCTGTAAAGTATGCACAAATTTGTGTGTATCAACAGATGGTTTTCTTAGTTGCTTGGAAGTTACTAATACCAAAGATTTATATCGGGCAGTATTGGAAATGTTTCAGAGTTATCAACCTGCAAAACATCTACATTTAATGCAAACACTTGGTAACTCATATCTCACAGAACATCAATTTTGCCAATTACTTGGGAGAATGAGACTTCGTCAATCATTGCCACAAGGTTATCAGAAAGATATTCCTAAAATGCTTATCACTGATTCGCAGATAAATACAGTTGCAAAAGCATATATCAATGATAAGAATTTTGGGAGCTTGGGGAATGATATTAGTATGTGGAAATTGTACAATCTATTGACAGGAGCAAACAAGAGCAGTTATATAGATTCATTCTTGGATAGAGCGGTAAATGCTACCGAAATAGCAACGGGAATAAATGCCGCTTTGCATGGAGACACTAAATATAAGTGGTTTATTGATTGATTAAACAGGGGAATATCCAGAAATGGGTATTCTCCTATTTTATTAACTACGTAAAACAAAGAATCATGTTTTATTATAAGATACTTGTTTGGCTCTTTTGGGTGGTATTGTCTTTTATAACAGGTTGTGTTCCGTTAATCTTGCTTGTTCTTTTAGTTGGTTTATGGGATATTGAGGAAGCGAATAAACCTCGTTAGTGTTCAAAACTGGAATGTGTTCAAATAAATCTGCAAAGTTGGTTTGAACACATTCTTTCATGTTATCAATTTAATCAAAGAATAAAATGAAAACAGCCGTAATATATGCCCGTGTTTCTTCAAGTAATGACAGACAGGACACGAGCAGACAAATAGAGGATTTAAAGAAATATGCTATCTCACAGGATATAGAAATAGTGAATATATTCCAGGAGCATATTTCAGGTGCAAAGAAAATAGAGGAAAGACAGATTTTAGGGGAATGTTTGGAATACTGTAAACGTGAATCTGTGAATATCCTACTTTTGTCTGAATTGTCAAGACTAGGGAGAAGTACATTACAGGTTCTTCGCTCTTTGGATATATTGCATGAATCGAAAGTATCGGTTTACATACAGAACTTGGGCTTATATACTTTACAACCAAATGGAGATGTTAATCCAATAGCGTCTATCATGGTGACAGTACTTGCAGAAATGGCAAATATCGAGAGAAGCAATATCCAATACCGTTTGAATAGTGGTAGGGCAAATTATATTGCCAAAGGTGGTAAACTTGGCAGAAAGACAGGTTCAACCAAAACGGATGATAAGAAGAAAGAAGAATATAAAGAAGTCATTGCTTTACTAAGAAAAGGCTATTCAATCAGAAATATAGCTAAGCTACAAAGTATTGGTATTTCCACCGTTCAACGGATTAAAAATCAGTTTATAAAAACATAAACATGAAATATCGGTGGGGTGGAAAAATTCAGAGATTTAGTTTTTATATGGGTAGTCTTGAATTTTTCCACTACCATGGATTTATAAAGCAGAAATAACCCTCAACTTTTAATAAACAATAGTTCTTGCTATTACAAACGCTTTTCGTAACTTTGTGGCAATTTCAGATGCCTAATGTGTTAGGGCTGAAAGGACATATTACGAAAGGTGTTATTGAAATTATCTTCCATTCTCAAATCTCGCAAATTTGATAACGGTACGAAGATGATAGCAATAGCACCACACCATTTGATATATACCTACCTTATATCTTTAAGGCTTTAGATATTGTCAATATTGGTGTGGGCTATTGTTTTATCCGTACCAAAGGCAATGCGAGAGCCAGAGAATGAGATAAGACAATACGTTCCACACCTTTTTATTGTATAACAGTATCTAAAGGGAACAAGATACCTAAAGCGAATAACTACGAATCAGACATTAAGAAACAATTTTTGCTACTATCTTTTAAGTAGCCAACTCAATTTTTGAGCAGCTTATACTACAATTAATTTATTGATAAACATTTACAAAATATGAAATACGTACATTTTCTCTGTTTCTTATTTCTTTTTAGTTTTGATTTATGTGGAAGTAATAAAGATACATATATCAGAAAGTATAAATATTGCTATATTCAAACAGATGCACTTCCTCAAATGCAAACTATAGCAGATAACGGTGTATTGATATCATTTTCCAAAGACACACTAACGATTAAATATTATAAAACATCGTTTACTAGTTGTGATTCAGTCCATGAATATTCTATTATATCTGAAATAAAAGAAAATAAAAACGAAGATTATTTGACCTTTGTCTGTGTCGATAAGGAACAAGAAATATGCGAGTTCCGTATATATAAATATAATTGTAATTTGTATACTCCCAGAAGTATATTGATGTATACAGATATTCCTAAAAATCAAATAATTTCTAATCATTAATAATACAATTATGAAGATAAAATCATACTTCCTACTCATTATCGTAATAAATATATTTATGGTAGCATGTTCTAACAATCAGAATATGCTAGTTGGAAAATGGAAACTTGTCAACACATCTAGTCCTCAACGAATGAATAAATCTTTAGAAAAGGGACTTATATGGGAATTTTGTGAGGATAATACTTATACATCGTCATCATTTGAAGGCATAAATAGTCAAGGTGGTTGGAGAGCAGAAGGTAGTATTTTATATATGACCGATGCAGGAATTGCAGATGAAGATAATACTGTTGGGGAAATGGAAATGATAAAGCTAACAGAAAATAATCTTACTGTACGAATATCAAATGGTAATGATTGGATTGATTTAATGTTTCAAAAAATGATAGAGTGATATGAAGTTTATAAAGTCGTTAATTTTAGGTTCAATATTTTTGTCTTTTTTTGCTCTAAATATACATAGCGAAAATATAGTAGAAATGAATAAACAAGTGGATTTATTCGATGTTGGAACCAAGAAAATAGAAAGAGGACGTTTTGTTAATAACCTAGATAGTAATATTGAATCATATTTAGAGCAAACAGGTTGGGGAAACAAAAAGAAAAAAGCATTTAGAAATGCCTATTTAGATTTTAGAGAAGCTATTCTAAAGAAGTGTATAAACAAACGTGACGCTCGTAAGCAATATATTGATGAATGCGGGAAATTAGGTAATTCTAAAAATGAGAAATTTGATGCTTATGGGGCTTTTGCTTATTATATGGATATAATTGTTGATGCTATGCCAGCATATACAGAATAATAGTGATTCATGAATATAGTAATTCCCATTTCTGTTTTTGATAATAGGAGTTACTATATTATATGCTATTTAATAATGAAAGCACGTACTATTTACTTAGTTATATTAATACTCTTACTATCTTGTACTAGTAAAAAGGATAGTAATATACAGGCTACTGTTGATAGCTTATCTCTATATGATAATCATCCTACTTTGAATGTATCAGAAGCTAAGCATTTGCAATGGGTAGATTCTGTATTAAGAGTAAAAGGTGTGAAACTGGTTGATTACAGAAATGGGATATACCAATATGATGATACAAGATTTTATTGGAATAGAACTTTTGATTATTTCTTGGTATATCCCTCTAGCTTTACACATGGAAAAGAATCAGATTTAGGCAATGGCAATCATTTCGTAAATGAAGATAGTACAATCTGTTTGAATGTGTATGCTACTTACTTCGATGTTTTTAAAGATGATTATTCGCTTCATGAATGGTTTGATATAATGATTGATACAGAAGTAGAACAAGGCAATAGAATTATCAAGAAAGATATTACAGACTATAGTTATACTATTGAAGGCAATACTAAGAGTGGTAGATGTTTTTATAGTAAAGCTACTCGTAAAAAAGCTTATGAACGTGAGATTATTGTAACAGTGAAATTGAAGTATACAGATTCAAGAAGAAAAGAAGTAGAGAAACTTTTACCAAATATATTCAAATATGTCTCAATAAATGAGTTATAAAAAACAATGGTGTTACGAATTGAAGATATATCTTTCATTGGTGTATATATAAACGATAGCTTTAGAGACTTTAAAGATATAAATGATTATGCCAATTATCATGTATCATTACTAAACAATAAAAGATATCAAGCTTTTAGTGGTGGAGATTTTATTGATAGAGTAGTTAAAGGTGGATATGCCACTGACCCTAATTATAAGAAAGCATTGTCTAATGTATATAATCAGATAGCTAAAGCCAAACAAGGTGGAGTATTAAAAGCAAAAGATGGAATAGTAACTCAAGTTATTAATAAAGTTAAGAGTATTCTTCCTAAAGAAGAACCTAAAGAGTCTATTAATGTTATAGATGTTGCTAAAGAGTATGCTCCTAGTGCTGTTGCTTCTATGCTTCTTGGTAATATAAATCCATTTGTTAGTAAACTCTTAGAAGGAAAGAAACCTTCCCTTGATTATTCCCATAAATTCGGGAGTACAGGGAATAAGTTTGAAGAATTTGCAAGTGTAATGACTCCTATTTTTAAAGAAGCACTAGAAGAAAATGGATTGCCCATTACTAATCTTAATAACTTAGTAAGGCAAGCAGCATTGGAAAGTAATTATGGATTAGACCCTAGAGGTGAAAGAGGGTTTAACTTAAGTGGAATTAAACATCCAGGTGATTCGATAGCTCCCAAATATAAGAAGAGCAGATACAAAGACGGATTTGATTATATAGACTTTGATAATCTAAAAGACTATGCTAATTATAAAGTAAAAGTATTGAATGATAGATATAAAGCTCTTGATGCTAAAGATACTAATGATTTTATAGATAGATTACATGGAAATAATTCTGGAAAGTATAATTATAGTGCGGATAAAGATTCTTATAGGAGAAATTTAAATGGAACTTTATCTCTTAATAAATACTTAAAGAGAGGTGGTATAGTTAAATATCAGAATCCTTCTAGTGGGATTCAGAGGAAAGATGCCATTAAAGATTATAGACCTCAAATTCAAGAGCCTATAAAGCAACAATATACTCCAACTTATTCTGAAATAAGTCAAGATAATAGAAGTGAATGGGAGAAATCACAAAGTCGTGAGAAAGCCGATAAAGCATATAAAGATTATATGCAAGCTAAGAATACAGAAGAAGGTTTGCATAATTTGAATGGATTCCTTACTTTTACAGATTATGTGGGCTTAGGTACTGGTGTTGGAAGTATAGTTGGTAGAGGATTGAAGTATGCTGGTAAGCAAGCCATAAAAAGAGCTACAAAGAATAAGATGCTAAAAGAATTAGGAGAAGATTATACTAACAGATTGATAAGGGCATTGGGAGATAGAAAACAGCCTACTCCAATTTCTTCTGTAAAATTTGGAAATATGACTTCTAGATTTGCAGAATACTTAAAACAACAAGGAGTGGATATTTCACAATTTACTGATAGAGATTTGTTAAATTTAATGTCATTAAGAAATGAGAGCGTTAATGGAAATCTTCCAGAGTTGGGAAGATTTACGTTAGTATCAGAATCTAAAAATGGGGGAGTGCCTATCTATCAATCAGAACTTTATTCTGGCAAAGATAATATCATTGGAAATCTTAGTGGAACTATTACTAGTAAAGATTTAAAAGTTAATTCTGTTAGTAAAACTAACCCAAAAATAAATGCAGAACGAGGGGTTAGTGAGGATTTATATAATTCCGCTATACAATACGCTAAGCAACAAGGGTATGGAGGGGTTAGAACTGGAGATTTATTACAAAGTCCTGAAATTACTTATAAAGTTTGGGACAAGTTTTCTAATAAAGAACTTATTGGAACGTTTGGAGAACATTCTTTTAATTTTGGAGAAACTATTAAGAATCCCGAACTTAGGTCTAAAACGATATTAGATGGGAATGTTTACAGATTAACTACTCCAACTAGGTTCGTACCTACTAAGAATCAATTCATGTTTCATCCTAGTATAGTTGATTCCAAAACAGGAAAATTAAATCCCCCAGATTGGAATAACAAAGATATATACAAGACTATTTTACCTATTGGGGTGGGTATAAACAATACGAGTTATGAAAAGGAAAAGTAAAGAAGAATTGTTTCGTAAAACAATCTGTGAATTAATAAGAAGTAATTACTATGCAGATGATTTAAAGGCTTTGAAATTAATATATGAACGTCTTGTTATAGAAGGAGTCATAGACGAATTTCAATTTGATATGGAGCTATGGAATGAGTTTAAGGAAAAAATTCCCTTCTCACATACTAGCTATTTAATGTATTTTAAAGATAGTAACTCTAAAATAGACTTTTCTGTTGTAATGCTATTACAGGAAAAGTATCCTTATTTTATGGGAATATTAAACGAATAAATAAAATGAATAATATGGAAAATGAATTAAATAAATGGGTTAGATGTGAAGAGGGCTTGACCTATTCACGATATACATTAAAAGGGCACGAAGATTTAGGTCTAGTAATTGCAACAACTAAGTTTATAAATGGAGATAAACAATTGTATGTTTATAAGTCAATAGAAAATAAATCCTTCTTGTTTATGGTAAAGGAGGGAGATACATGGAGTACTCTCTCCTATATTCCAGAAGAAGTTATTAATAACATGGTTGGTACTATAATAATTGGAGATAAGGTTTATTAGGGAGCAGGCACTAATTTGGTAATGGGTACAGAAAAGATTTTAGTATCAGCCTTTTCTCCTTTATAGGTTTTATTACAAGTGTCACAAGTTGGATAAATATAAACTGTTTCATCTGAACCGTCCGCTTTAATAACATGTGCGCCTACCATTTCACCAATGGGGACTTCTTCATTACAACACTCGCAGTTCCACGTAGGTAAGTTTGATATATCTTCTTTGGTCTGTTTTATCCAATAATCAAACCAGACTTTAGAATTATCAGTGGTGTCTTTGGCATGTTTGATTTCTACAGAAGGGATAAATTTGGCAATTGTCATAATTTTAGATTTTAAATTAATAACTACAAAGATAGTAATTAAAACGATATAACGAATAAATAAATGAATTATGGAAAATGAATTAAACACATTGAATTGTAAAAAGGGAGATATGGTATTAGTATGTTGGGATGATAAATATAAAGTTCACACCCCAATTATAAGTAAAGATATAAAATATGATTATTTTAAAGAAGGAGTATTTAATACAACAACACTCGGATATCTAGTTTATATAGATGAGAATATTGTTGTATTGTCTAGAAATATGGTAAACGAAGGTCTTTTTGAAGACTTTATTAAAATACCTGTAAATCTTATAAAGAGTTGTACAGTTATTGTTTAATCAGTCTTTCTAGGACTTCTAATCTCTCTTCCATTTTTTCAATGTCGGATTTTAAGTCTTCTATATCAGGAGAAATAACACCAATAACAGTGTGGCAATTTGAACATTCAACTGTTTTTACATTTAGGAAAAGTTGGCTTTCTACATTAACATCTTCTACTAAAACAAATTTAGTACTGGAACAATTAGGACATTGGTAAGGCATAATCTTAGATTTTAAAATTAATAATATGCAAATATATAAATAAATTATGAATAAATGAGATTCATAACTTTCGTAAGACAAATGTTTACTTCACATTCTGGAATCTCGTCTAAAAGAGTGTGTGGAGTAATAGGATGGTTTGTTGCAGTTGCAGTACTTATATATTGTACTATAATGTGTATACAAGCACCATTAATGATAGATACATTTTTAATATGTGTTATGGCTTTATTAGGAATAGATTCAGTAACTGGAATATGGAAAAAATTTAGTAACAATGAAGGAAATCCTGAAGAAAATAGTAAACTTCCTAAAACAAAGTGATAAACTAAAACATTGTTTAGTTAATCTTTTAGTGATGTTAATTGCTGGAAGTATTAATATTTGGCTAGGTATAGGTCTAGCAGTAGGTTTATCGGTAGGTAAAGAGTATTCGAAAACTCTTTCCATATATAAAAACAGCATTTGAAGAAATTCATTTGCTGTTTTAAATATAAACAGCAAACTTTTCTATTAACCTATAATATTTCTTTGTTATCAATTTTATATAAATGATAAAATAGGGCTAGTAATGCCAATAAACATAATAGAAGAATGGTATATTTTAGAATTGAATGTATATTTGTGGGTATGTTTTAATGCTACAATATAATAAAAAATTGGTAATATTGTTTTTAGATAAATAGAAAGATATGAGGTATAGAGCTATTTCCGAATTAGTGGAAATCGGTGCTGCTTATGATGCAGCTATCGAAAACTTTCCGGACAATTTAGAACCAGATTCAGTTGAAGGTAGGAGAGAGGTAATCTCTTCTGCCTTAAACTATTTAAAAGATAATGGGATAGTCCCATCACAACAAAGTCTAGGTCTAATTCAAAACGAATTGATTAGATACGATAGAGATGGTTATGAAGGTATATTTGGCTTTGCCACAAATGAAAAAGAAACCAGAGATTTGATAGAGCAGAATTGGGATATAGATGGTTTTATTGTTTATGTAAATTTGGAATGGGGTATACCTACAAATAAACTAGCTAAATATATAAAATCAGATATATTTCCGATAATTCATAATTTAAAAATAGAGGGAATACTTTGTTTTGAAGATTTTGATATTATTAGAAAAATGGAGAACTTGGTTTTTATCAATCTAAGGAATACCATAATATTTGATGCGAAGTCTAAACAATTTGGTTCGATTCCAGAGGCTGCATTTAAAAGCATGAATATAGTTTCTGTTGTACTGCCTGAATCTATTAGAATTATTGGAAGAGCGGCATTTGAATGTTGTAAAAAACTACAATCAATCAGCTTTCCTAAAACTGTAGATTCGATAGAAAGTTTTGCTTTTCATTGTACGGGCTTGGCTACTGTAACGATACCTGATACAGTGAGAACGATAGGGCATAGTGTTTTTGCAGATTCTCCAAATTTGACTACTGCTGTTGTTGGTGATGGATTAGAGGATTTAGGTAAATTTACATTTAGTAAATGTAAAAACTTAAAATTTGTACAATTAGGACAAAATCTACAGGTTATTGATTATGGAGATTTTGAATATTGTTCCAATATTTCTTTTATTGTACTGCCTAGTAGACTGTCGGAAATTGGGGATAATGCTTTTTATGGTTGTACAGGATTGTCATTTTTAGTATTTCCCAAAAGTTTAAGGTATATAGGAAACTATAGTTTTGATAGTTGCTCTGGATTGGTAAAGCTTTATATCGGTGATAATATAACTTACATTGGGCATAGTGCTTTTGGGCATTGTGCTAATCTCGAAGAAATAACTTTATCTGAAAATGTGGCTTCAATTCAACATAATGCATTTAAAGAAAGTCTAAATTTACGTACAATATATTGTAAAAGCAAGAATCCTCCTTCAGTTTTAGAAAAACATTGGCATGGAAGTAATAAACGAAGTATGAATCTATATGTGCCAAAAGGATTTAGTAATAGATATAAGATACAGGAAGGATGGCGTTTTTTTAATATATATGAGGAGGATATATGACTATAATTTATTTGAAATATGGAGCTTAGATGTCAAAATTTGCAATTGTTGAGAGTTGGATTAAAGATGATTTTGTTTGACTTTCATCAACTTTGTTAGTTAGAAAGTAGAATAGAAGGCAGCATTTGAAGAAATTCATTTGCTGTTTTTTATAGTTTTCTATCTGTTTCTTTATTAAGAAATGGATTTTTCGTATTTTTGTGATGATAACTTAATGTCAAATCAGAACAGGTAATTAGGAAATCGTTAATTAGCGTCACCTATGGCGTCACCCGCCACCAATTGATGTATAAAAGAAAAAGGCACCCAGAAGTGGAAGCCTCCCAAATGCCTTATTCTTATCAAGTAGCGGGACCCGGGATTGAACCGGGGACCTCATGATTATGAATCATGCGCTCTA
>CEAE01018105.1_pt1 | contig 17379 bp, 19 predicted proteins | sample 554951 | NCBI WGS metagenome assembly CEAE01 (sample SAMEA3182076, study PRJEB8094) | gut metagenome | biome: human; feature: gut; material: Stool; isolation source: human stools | place: Canada | collected 2012-03-28
CTGTACAATAGCTGTGAAGATTGCCATCACAATATCCTGCGGTGTCCCCAGCGTGGTTGTAGCAAATACATACATTGCACAGATCAAAACGCTGATCCCGCCAAGAATAAGTGGAATGTACTTATCTTTTACTGCCTGTGCCTGCTTGAGTGCCATTCCCGCAAAATACAGGGCAATGGCTACCACAATAAGTTCCGGTTTTACATAATTTACAATCTGATCCATAATCATTCTCCTTTTCTTTTAATATGCAGCTCTTCGATTTCCTGTTTCATTTTGGTCACCATGCCGTTTCCACCCAGTTCGTGATATGCTGCATACATCTCGCAGTAGTTCTGGTAAGCATATGACGGGATGGTCCCAAGTGCTGTATACTTTGCATGATACTCTATGAGCTGGACGCGAAGCAGGAGCATCGTTCCTTTGCTGTTGGCGTCTCTGTCTTTTTTCTGATTTTTCAGGAGCCAGACGATGTAGCCCAAGAGTACCGGTAATACAATAGTATATGTCTGGATAAGTATTTCTTTCACTATTCCACTCTTTCTCCGGTTGCGCCGGCGCAATTTAAGTACAAAAATAAGAGCCTTACGGCTCTGCTCTGATTTTCTTCATATTTTTCCTCTACAAATCTATTTTTTGGATTAATTGGTACAGGGCATTTCCAAATTCTTCTGGGGATCCGGTATAACCTGCCTTGGCAGCACCAATGTAGATGCTTCCAGCAATATCTACTTTCACACCTTTCAAATCATAACAGTACATTCTGCCTTTTTCGGTCACATATAAAGCATTTCGCATCTTCGATGGGGTAAGTTCTTCCTGCTCCTCGTTAATTCTGCAAAGACGCAATGATGCATTGGTAGAATCTTTTCCTCGTATGGATACTTCTTCTCCCAGGTCATACATATACACATCTTTGAGAGATACTGTTACTGTAGTCGCAAATCCGTAGCTTTGGAAACCTATAACCAGGCTGGTCGCATCATTTGGAATCGTATATTTCAAACAGCATATTTTTTCGCCATCCCAAACCTCTGATTTATTCTGAGTATCTGCATACAATCGGACGGTATTAGGGTTATCTGTATTTGCGCCAATTCCAAACGCATAGTTTACCCACCCATTCGAAGAATTTCCTTTTCCTGTTTCTCCGTTAGAAAAAGCCATCAACGTACAACCTAATTCTATGGTATGCCCTCTCAAAGCAATGACCTCATCACCTGTGTATTTATACTTTGTCCAACCCCACGCATCTGTGTGAGATACAAGAAGATCATACGTCTTCCATCCGTTCTTACTAGAAGGAGTCGATTTCGCCGTCATTGCCGAGGAATTATTAAAATTAGTTGGAAAAATGTTTGTATACCATTTTTTTGAAATTTCATCTGAGTGTTCTCCTGTATCCACAAGGTATAAATTTTTAAGAGTTATAGTACCATTTATAAATTTATCCTCTCCAGGACTTCTGATCCATACATTTGCCCAGAAAGATGTGATTTCTCCCGTTTTTGTGCGTTCATAATGTCCTTTATTTTCTCCAATATCACTTCCTACGCCTTTTATATAACTCACTCCAACTGTTGTGCCATCTACCACATATCCAAAGTACGGGCGAAACGAAGGTATAGCCCAATCGCTTGTTCCATAATATGCAGTTCCGTTAGGTAAAGTCCAACTCCCTTCGTCCATATTGAAAATTACATCTGAAAATCCATATTCCAACTCTTTTCCTGTAAGATTAAATTCATCATAATTAGATGATGTAATTATTTCAAATTTAACATTCATTTGTTGGCAATTCGTGTATTTTATAACGAGATCAATCGTACCATCATTATTTTTAACAACTGTAGCATTTGCCTTATCAGGATAACTATAACTAAAATTCGAGGCATTTAATGCAATCAAATTTTCATAATCCATGTACGTTAAACCTGGTTGCCAATCATCTATAGCCATCCTCCAGTACGATGATGCATTTTTTTTGGTATCATCTGTCATGTTTTTAATAGTATCATCCATAGCCGCTATTCTTTTAGAGAATATGTATTCCGTAGATGGAGTCATAGCGAATGCATTATTAAATGGGTACCCGTCATATAAATAATAATTTCTTGCTATATTGTTTTCTGTGACAACGCCACTTAATCCGCTCCATTTGTGCACTTCTAATTTATGCATTCCACTTTCCAGGCAATAGATATTATCATCAATTTTTTTTATATTTCTATTTATTCCAGACGTAGTAGAAAACGCTTCGACAAAAGGAGGAAACTCAAGGCATCTCCCAACACCCACTGAGATGTAATTCGCACCACAAACCAACCCCATAGCACATACATAAGTTACTATTTGATCGCTGAATTCCTTGCTACCTCCTGGTGTATATGCCAATACCCAAAGTTTCGCTTTACATTTTCCAGTTGTATACCAATTTTTCCAGTAATTATATACATTATTATGTCCACTGTTCCATGTATTCCCTGTGGAGGAAATCATACATGATTCTAAACATATCACATCACTTTCATTTAAATGTGTATACCAATCACCTACTTCAAATGGCATCCCTCCATTTGTAATGACCGACAGTCCTCGACTGTGACATGCATCGATCAGTTTTATCCATTTTTTGTTTTTAGCCTCATTGATATCAGCTAAGCCATTGGGATCCCATCCAAATTGATAGCATATATCTTCTTTTGAAAAATCATATCCCCAATCATCAAAAAACACGCCATCAGCATTGGTTTCTTTAAAAAAATCAAACCATTCGCAAAATTGATCGAACGTGTAAATTCTTGTGCATCCTGATAAATCTGCTGTAGATCCTTCCCATGTTCCATCAGGATTCAGATGTGCATGATCTTTGTTGTATGTGAAGTCTGTACGCCCGCTATCTGATTGTATATATTCAAATAGCCTCAATGAAGGGTTTAATTCCTTTGCACGACATAAGATTTTAGTTGTTTTTTCGGTAAACATCGGTCGTGAATCTGCCAATTTATTAAGATCTAGCCGTTGTGTCAATATCATATCGTGTTTTGAATATAATACAGCATCATCCTCTACGGTGCCGCCTGCATCAAGATTATTCGTCCATTTCATCCATACAAGACCAAAATCCTGTATTTTTTTTGCATTCTCTCTTTTTAATGCTTCATCCAGTCTGGTTCCATTATCGTCCACCTGGACAGCATGTGCGGTCACAAGCGGGAAGTCCTGTCCGTTTGCCGGAGTAATACCTGAAATCAGTTCTACGGATCCGTTGTATTTTGCCATGTCTGCCCTCCTATGTTACCTTGACTGTTTTCTTTCCTATGTTGCTGTTGTCTGACCGATAGACTACATATTCTTCTGTGTAGCCGCTCAGATTTATAAAATTGAGTGTACTTACTTTTGTAAAACCTCCATCAAAACCGCCGACATTGAACACTGGTGTCCCGTATCTGGACGGAAGTGCATACCATACGTACTGATCTGCTCCGCTGTCTATGTTGAATGTTTTTGTACGATTCGCCTGCAGGGATCTGGTCAAACTCCGGATAAAGGCACTGTCCAGTTCTTCTGGAATGTTAGATACACCATAGTAGATCCCATTGTAAAATACGATTCCCGTGCTCTTCTGCGCAGAATTATTTCTGTCATCTACAACCAGAAGTGTAAATGTCTTATTTTCTTTCAGGACCGCATCTTTCAGGACTACTGACTGGACAGAGTTCAGGCTGCTGCTCATGGTCTGCCCATTCAGTATCACATTCTCCGGAGTTTTGTTTAATTCCCAGTTTAAAGCAATCTCGTTGACCACGTTTCCCAGTTCGGCAATACCAATATTGTTGGAAAATGACAGAATCTCGATGGGGATATACTGCAGGTCTTCCAGCTGCTGTGTGATCTGCTTTATCTGATCACCAACTGTTTTGGCATCTGCTGCCATGCCCGGCTTTGTAAGAGTATTATCCACATCTACGGATCCTCCGGTATTTCCCATTGTTTTTGCCAGTTCCTTTAACGTGGTCCTTTTGTTTGCTTTTCCGTCAGTATCCAACAGCATAACTTCATCTGCCTCTGACGGAGTCTGCTTTCTGGTATAATCCGTCCATCGTGCCATTTGTTTTTATGCCCCTTTCAGTTGTTTTTTAAGATCTTCGATCTCCTGGTGCTGTTCTTTTAACATCGCAAACATGGCAGGGATCATAATACGCTCATTCCAGTTTTCAGCTTTGCCATCTACATGATCGACCGCCAGTGGAAAATACTCTGCGATATTTTCAACCGTAAACATTGGGAATTCTACACCTACGCGCTCATCACTCTTATCAAGATAACCATCTTTATACTTAGCCATGATCGGCTCTATACCATACAGTTGGTCAATGAATTCCTTTGACAGCTTGTTACCCAAAACTTTATATCTCTCTGAAGAAGAACTGAATTTAGATAGTTGATAGGTATTCTGGTTAATATAGCAGTTGTATCCACTCGTAACTGTTGGATAGTCGTAGGTCCGGATGCCGCCCCGACAATATACTTCTTTTTCAAATTCCACATATCCACCTGTTTTTTTACGGGTGTCCGACATGGTTACTATATTGGGAATTTCAAGTTTATTTAATATTGCTCTTCCCTTCGTGCACTCAAACTTACCTGTACTCAAGCCGTCATAATTTCCTTGAACCCAATCATTCCCATCTTCATCTATAAAGGATATAAATGGTCCATCTGTAAGAGATTCTTCTCCTATTTCTATATCAATTTCTCCGCCCTGAATCGTATACGTTCCACTGATCCTGGAAAAACTGTCACCTTTTAATTGAATAGCTTTAAAATCTGCTGACGGATCATTTGGATCCAGTGGCACACTGAACAATCTGATTGAATCTTTATCGAAAATAGCTGCAATTAATCCATCCTCGTTATATAAGGTATACCCATTAATATCCTGTGTTGATACAAGCACTCCATTTTTATCAAAAACTTTCTGGGTTCCATTTTCATTATTTTCTCCGCCCAACAATAATGTCCCTCCTCTTGCAGCATCAAACGAGAAATACAGATGTCCGTTCAGATAACGGAGACCTTTCCATGCACCATTATTGGTCAGGATATTTACTACCTGTTCCTGGGTCAGTGCTTCCGCATCCAGGACGATCTCTACCGTCTGGTAATCGATCATAGTCGATCCATCCAGGGCGTATAAGGTACAGCGTACCGCTGAGATCTCCTTCGGGCTTCCGGAGGACATCATGGACCATGTTATGGAATTCTCACCGCCTGCCGGACTGTTGTAGACTGTCGTCCAGGTTTTTCCATCGGAGGTTTCTTCGATCTTGAATCTGCCCTTGTATGCAGTTCTTCCAACAGAATCGCCTTCTCTGTAGAATCCTGAAAACATAAGTTCCTCCGGAGACATCGTTCCGTCTGCCATTCTTTTTACGATCGCAGCCGGACAGTCCAGATAATACATCTTTCCATCATCACCGGCATATAATTTCGCAACCGTAAATTTCTTCGTCAGCACCATAGTATCCAGATATACTGCACGGATGCTCACCCATCCACTGTGTGCGGACAGAGATTTTACCGTATAAGTATGTGTTGTTTTGTCCCAGGAACCGGTGATGCTGTCGGATGCGGTCACTGTGAAAGAGCAGTCATCTGTAACATCTGTGGAATTGTACAGTGCTGTTGCTGTTGTGGTTACTGATGGGAAATCCCCTACGATACTGCCGTCATTGTGTGCCGGGATGCCCTGATATTCGTTATCAAGCTGTAAGGTCAGGTTACCCGAAGATGCGATGGAATTGTCTATTTCGCTGAATTTTTCCTGCAGGGTTTGCTTTCCGAGCATAAGCGTATCCGGATCCATAAACACGGTTCTTTTATCTATATCAACTTCAAATATTGTTTTTCCATCTGCGTCTTTTACCGTTAAGGCACCCGTATTGATCCACTTTGCATTAATACCTATTGCATTTAAAATATCAGCAATCATAGTGCCATCTATAAGCCAGCCAGAATTCCAGGTCTTACCGCCATCCGATGACATTCCCCATCCTGCTGCACTGAGTTTAACCATAATCGAAGCTTCCTCTAAAACCGGGGTATCGCAAAAATAGAGAATTGTGCTTCCATCATCCATTTTCTGCGGAATGGGAAAGAGTCCGTTTTTGGTATCCATAGCTTTCTGTAATTCATCGAAAGCAAGATCCCATTCTTTCTTTTGCCTGTGTATCTTACTGCGTAATTCTTTGTACACCCGTGTTGCCAGGCTATATCGCACACTGGACAACCTGGTCGGAGCTTCTGCTCCTGATATAAGTTTTTGTGCCGTATGAGCTGTATACGTAACATTCGTAAATATCGTTTTATGATATCTTCTCTTTGTATCCATAACAAAGCCAAGATCTCCTGCCTCTCTTGCCGGATCTCCCGGAACATTCAGAGACAATGGCCGGAACTGTATTCCGTTTAAACGTTCTCCCAGATACGATGCCACTGTTGCCCCTGCGCCATCCTGTACCAGCTTATTCCCTTCTATTTCCAGAATATAGCCTTCTGTACCATTTTGGTAAACAGTGTCTGATGAAGTATCCTCTTCTATCACTTTTACACCCGTAATAACAACATCATCTGTCTGGAAAGTGCTGCCTGTCAGAAGTTTTTCATCTGATATATCCACGATTCCAACCTCTTCCGGCGTAGCTTTCACTTCTATGATGGCCCCGATTTCTTCGTCGTTTGTATCCAAAATCGGCAATCCGTCAATATCAACCAACAGACATTCTTCTGTTTTTGTCCATTCCGATTCCAGTATATCAAGAGGGTACCACTGCAATGTTAATTTTCCCTCTGTATTGATTTTGCAATATTTGCAGCATATCTGTGCTGCCCACTGCAGCACCTGTCGAAATGTAACTGATCCATCGGGCCGGGTCTGAACAATAAAATCATCATTATCAAATGTTGCTGAATCCGGTGCCAGAATCACTTCACAGCAACTGCAGGCATCCCGGACAATCTCGCCAAGTGTTGCCGGATAGTTGAGATTACTCAAGGAATACTCCCTGTCGAATTTTACCATATTGTCAAAGGCCTTTACTGTCACAGTATTCCCCGAATCTTCTCCTGGTTCTGCGATATAGTTTCCTTTATTCAGCCATTCAATAGATCCGTCTGGCAGTTCCAAGCCGACTCTTGCTGTAATCATCGCTCCATTGAAATCCCGGTCATTAAATCTCCCGTCAGGATCACTTATTTTTACAGTGAGCTGTTGCGCGACAGCTGCCCCAATATCAAAGCTGTTTGTATTCGACGTTCCTTCTTCTATCTGAAACACAAACAGATCTGCATCTTCTACAGTATCCTTTATGCCATCCTGAAAACTGATTTCGATCTCGTGATGAAATATCCTGTTCTTCTTTATTGCTTCCCTGTAAGCCGCTGTCGTTTTTAACATTTTTCTACCTCTGTATAATATCTACGGACACTGTCCTGTACCAATACGATCCATCTCCAATGTCTCCCAGATGTTCTTTGCTCAATGTTCCTCTATAAGTTTCTATCGTGATATCAATTCCATCATCATGGAATGAAAAAGAAAAAAAGCCCGGAATTAACGTATTCTTAATTGTTTTTACCTGTGCCTCTGTCAAAAACTCCCACTTAATGCTGAGGTTCTTTTTTTCTGTAACCACATCTCCTGCCATATATCCTGATAGTGTCCGGCCAGTATCCGAAGTCCAAATTAACTCATCATTTACGCTCAGGGAGGTAGGGGCCGGAAGAATTGTGCTCCCGGACCACAATATTTTTTTTGCCATATTATTCCACCTCCACTGAGTTATATCTGATGTCCATAGCTGCCTTTGCTTCGTTCGTTGCTTTTGCAATTTGTGTAGAGTCCAGGTAGAAGCCCATGTTTGTTAATGCTGCAACAATTCGCATTACTGCGCGGTTAATGATTGATTCCAGTTCAGCCCTGCTTATACCAGTTCCGCCTGCTGCCATGGCTGCTTCGATCGCCATCTTCTTTAATTTATCTTCCGGAGCTACAACCTCTCCCTGATGTAAGTTATCACCGATCATGGCAAGCTGCGGGGTATTTGGTTTTACATAGCCGCCCTGTGCCAGATGGGGGATTGTCGGAACTCTCGGCAGAGACATGCCATAATGTCCATAGTGCCGTGTATGCGTAATTGGATTTGTAAAATCATAGCTAAATGAAAATGCATTCTCAATTGCAGATAAACCAGAATTGAGTTTCTCCATCAGACTATTGATGATGTCAATCACCATATTCAGTGGAGTTTTGGCCAGCGTAACCAAGCTGTCAAAAACTCCCCCAAAAATATCCTTGATTCCATTCCAAGCCTGCTCCCAGTTTCCAGAAAATACGCCTGTGATAAATTCAATGATTCCTGAGAAGATCTGCTTTATATCGTTCCAAATACGTTTGACCGCTGAAAAGAAAGTGTTTAAAGTTCTCTGCGAAACCTTAAAGCTCAGATCCCACTCCGCTTCAAATACGCCTCGTATGAAATTTAGAAATGGCTGGAATATATTTTCTTTCAGGAAACCAAAAACAGATCCTGCGATAGTCTGAAATCCTTGGAAAATTTCTCCAATTCCCTGCCAGCATTTATCGAAATCACCCGTGAAGACACCTGTGCAGAAATCCAGGAAACCTCCCAGAATATCAGTAATTCCTTTGATAACATCACCAGCTACTGATAGCAGATCAAGAATCTGATCCCCTATCCCAGCTATAATAGGTCCAATGATCGGTGCAACTGTATTGATTATCCATTCAACAAGTGGCTCCAGAAGTGTTTCCCAGAGTGCCTGCAGGTTTTCGAATACTTTCCCTAACAGTTCCAACAGTCCATTTATTGCCGGCTGGATATGTTCTGTCCAAACAGCACTAAATTTTACTGCCAGGTAGTCCAGAACTGGAGAAATGTATGTATTGTACGCATCCAGGAAAACGCCCAGGATATCCGAGATTCCCTGAGTGATCAAATCTACGAACGGCTTCACATACTGGTCGTAGACCTGATTGATCTTATCAAATGTGTCTGTAACTGACTGTGACAGAGTATCGAAGACGATTCGCCAACGCGAAAGCATATTTTCCAGAGTTGTAGATATTTTATCTACATTCTGGGTGATTGGAAGCGTAAAAAGAGAAATGAAATCTCTCTTAAATTTTAGTGCCAGATCGGTAGCTCCGAGAAAGCCGTCTGCAAATACCTGGATGATATCTCCGGTTATTGCTTTTGCATCACTTCCGGAAAAAACATCGAAAATATCAGCAAGAGCTACGGCGAAATCGCCTGAAAGTTTGGCAATATCTGTTGTTACATCAAAAAGCGAAATAATTCTCTTCTTGATGTAGTTCTTACTCTTGGATAGATATTTGTCGGCACCTCCTACGAGGTTATCAGCGAGAGTAAGTCCGATTCTGGCTGTAGATCCTGTAATTTTTCCAAATGCGAGCGAGATATTGTCAGCGCATCTGTTAGCTGCATTTACGACTGCCTGATCCGTGAAGATCTCTTTTAAGTTCTTGCCAATATTCTTTACAGACTTATTGATCGAATCTATCTTTTTTTGAGAGTTCCCGAATCCGATCTCGAAGCCTTTCTTGAACAGTTTCGCAAGTTCCTGACAGCGTTTCTGCAGAGCAGACAACTTCTCGTCTGTCTTGTCAAGGACCGTGTCGCCTTTGGCAAGACTGCCAAAATTAACAGCATCACCAAGCGTCCCTGTCCTGCCTGTACTTGAGGACGGATTTGATCCGGAAGAAGCCGTATCCGACTGGGAGTCCAGCTTGTTGATCTTGTCAAAGCCCATAAGAACTTTCATTTTCTTTGCCGCATTCTGTGCCGCCTGGCCAACCTTGTCGGTATTACCTGCCAGATTTGATGCAGAATCAGATGCGCTGTCCAGACCTTCTGTTGCGTCACCTGCTGCCCCGGCAATCGCTGATACCCCGCTGTCTGTTCCGCTGGACTTGTTCCCGGTAATCAGCTCCGTAAATGATTTGAATGCATTCGCCAGTGTAGCCAGCTTGCCGATCACTGTGTTGATCACCTTGATAACCGGCGTAAACAGATTGATCAGTCCCTGACCTATAGTCGCCATGAGGGACTGCAACTGCAGGCTCAGAATCCTGCACTGGTTCGCCCAGGAATCCGAAGTTCTGGCAAAATCGCCCTGTGCTGCTGATAACTGATCCTGAACGAACTGGTACCGTAAGGCTACCTTTTCTGCCTCAGTCATTGCTGCGGTTGTCTTGCCGAATCCGTTCGCAAGCGCGTAGGAATCGAGAGCCGTCTGCGTCATTACGACGCCGAGATCCTTTAAAGATTCCGTCTCGCCCGTGAATACAGACTTGATTTTTGTGTACGCTTCGTCCTGGCTTAAGTTGTAGAAGGATGCCACATCACCCGCCAGTCCCGTCAGGGTGGAGCCCATGTCGTAAGCCTGCTGCTCTGTGAAACCAAAGGCTTTTGCCATGGCACCGAATGTACCGGTGTACTGCTTTGCCATGGTCTCTGACAGACCAAAGCTCTGTGCTGCGTTCTTCGCAAATTTATCGACCTGTGCGGTCATGCTTGGAAAAGTTACGTCTACAACGTTCTGGACCTCCGCAAGATCAGAGCCAAGCTCCAGGCAATGTTTTCCGAAATCAACAATCTTTTTTACGCCAAAAGCCGCTCCCAGAGCCATACCGGCTTTTTTCGCCATGCCGGTAATCCCTTCCAGCTGCGGCTGGATCTGATTCTGAAGAGTATTCGCCGCTCTTCTGGCTGTATTTCCGATCCCGCTCATCTGAGTCTGGAATCTGTTTTCGTTTACGACCAGATCGAGCCCGATCTGTCCAACACTTGTAGCTGCCATCTATACCACCTGCCTCTTTTCGAGGACATCGGCACAGCGGCACTACTTGTCCTGGTTAATCTTTACTTGATTAATCTTTATTTCAAATTCTCTCTTACAGTGCCTTGCCTGACACTTAAAAAAGACGCCCTGGCATATTGCATCCGGGGTGTACTGTACCTTTTGTTCGTGACCGCAATACGGGCATCGCACTTTTATTTTTTCAATTTCTAATCACCTCCAAGCCCTTCCATTGCCAGAAATCCTGCTTTGATCGCATTTATCTGCGCGTCCATTGCTTCTTTTGATGTATGGGCTTCGATAAATTTTGCATGTCTCGTTTTCCATTCGTTCCGGATCCGGTGGTACTCCGGAGGAAAATTCTCCAGAACTTCCTTCCTGTCCTCTGCGCGAATGGAAACAATTCTTCCAAGGGCTGTGTCGGGTCCGATGCCTATGAGAAGATCTTTGAACTCTTCCCATTTCATTCCCGCCGGCAGCTCCCTTGATAACCGGATCCCGTACTGTGCCTGGAAAGAGGATACAATCAATTCAAAATCCTCTAATATGTCATAGTACGGGTCACTGCTCTCCCTCGGATTCCCCCATAACAAGGTTCATTGCTTCCTGAACAATCGTCATCAGAGACTTTGCGGATAATTTCTTACCATTACGTTTTAAGTTACACACCGCTTTCACGTCTTCCGGTTTGAAGATCAGATTCATTGCTTTTCCTACTGCTTCAAGTTCGTTATTTTCTGCAAATACTCCCATCAGGCGAAGCATGGTTTCTGCATCTGCATTAACTTCTACTTCAAGAGTCCCGATCTCCAGAATCGGATTTGTCTCGAATTCCAGTTTGTCTGTGATGTTTACAGTTTTTGCCATTTGTTTTCTCCTTTTCTCCACGCAAAAAAAGACTGTGGTTATAATACTGGTGTTACGGTTGGTTTGCCGTTGCTGATCACGTCGAATTCAAGTGCGCCTACATTTGTAGAGTCTCCACCACCGCAGTTTTTGACGTCAAATACTGCGTTATCCCACGAAATGCTGGTGCCGTCCGGCATGATCCACTCAAAGCTTGCCTCTGCATCATGGCCGTTTTTAAACGCTTTCCCTGCAACAAAATCATTGCCGGTATCTCCGATATTTCTTTTTCCACTCAGCGTAATAGTTACAGCTTTTGCAGTCATTAATGCCCTCTGCCAGCCTTCTGTATCCATCGGAGTCCATGTCTCTACTCCGTTTGAGAATGATACAGAAAATGTATCCAAATCTGCCACTACTGTTGCGGATTCTTTTGTGGCACCAACCTTAAATTTGTTTTCGGACACCGGAAATACATTCGTAGCCTTCCCGGTTCCGAACTTCTGGAGTTCCATCTTCATACTGTTTTACCTTCTTTCTTTCTCAAAAATAACAACTCCCTCTATAACCATTTCATAGACGCCAGCTTCATCCATGCCGACGTCCTGAATGTCGTAGAGCGGTTGGAAGAATTTCATTTTTTCATTGTTTACCTTTTCGTCTCGTGCCGTTCTGAGTCTCTGGAATAGGGCTGTGGCGGCTTTTTCCGTATCTCTTGGAGATTTGTTCCAATGTACAAGGATAGTCACGTATTTCTCTCCATAGCCCTCTGTAGAGGGTCCTCCAAGTGTTGTACGGTATGTGTGCTGGTGCTTGCTGTTGTACACACCTATGGATTCTTCTTCCTTATCTGGAAGCTGTCCCATGTATACGTGTTTGGATATTTCGAGAGATTCGATAAAATCTCTTACGTCTCCCAGTGTCATACGCCAGTCAACCTCCTGTAGATTTCTTTGAATGCTTTTGTGGCAAAATCTGCTTCTTTCCCTCCAGGGAGCCAGTCTGCGTACCATCTTCCGCGGGCATTTGGGTTCTCTCCCGTGTCAAAATGATATTCTGGATGGAAGTACAGGCGGCGGGCATATGGAGTGGTGGACACTATTGAAACTTTTCCGTTACTGCTTTGAGATCTGTCCAGGAAGGTGCTCTCGTTCTGCAGGCTGCCGGTATCTCGTGGAAATACCTGTGCCTGGACAGTTTCTGTATGTACCGCCTCTGCCGTCTGCTCCAGAGCTGTTATCTGCGCATCTGTAAGCTGCCGGATCTTGGGAAGATTCAGTTTCACTACGGAATTCACATTGATCAGATTACTCATGCCAGCTGTACCTCCGTATAATTTACTGTTCCATCTGGATTTCTGGCTTTCATCCCCTGCTCAATCCGTCTTTTCACTCCGAAGATCTCCACAGATCCGCTGGAGATAACTGGAAGATCCGGGCAGATATCACCAGGAAATAAGGTTGTTCCTGTGATCTGTACAAGTTTCTTTTCTGCAGTCCGGACTGTCTTCGCTTTATCTTGATAGTTGCACTTTCCGGAATACCTAATCGTCGGAAGCGGTTCTCCATATTTATTTAAGCCTTCCTGCTCGAATTCACAGGTAATCTCTACCTTACACAAACTCTTTTTCACAAGACATGGATATCTCATCTTCTCACCTCACCAATCTACAGCACAATCCTGTCTGTTCCAGCATCGTGTATACGTCCCGTTTCATGGCCACACCTTTGTCCATAAAGACATTCCAGCTGCTGCCAAACTGAGCCGATACTCCATTAATGCTGTATGAGGACAGGATGCTGTTGATCTCATCTGCATTTTCATACTCGAAGTCTGCCTGTTGGCACACTACTTCTCTGATTACTTCCTGCTGGAAGTCTGTAAGATCAGAAAACCCCTGGCCTACGATGCGGTTGTAGGTCAGGGAATCAATGTGCCTTGAGGCCTGTTTGAGGGCTTTTCCCAGTTTCTCCTCTGGGATGAGGTCGCCGCCGTAGCGATCCAGATAGTAATCCGTCGTTGCATATGCTTTATAAGTCATGTGTGCTCTATCCTCATTTCCGGCTGCGTTTTCCTGTCTCTTTTTCCTCAGCAGGTTTTTCTGTTGGTTCCTCTGTTGGTTCCTCTGTTGGTTCCTCTGTTGGTTCCTCTGTCGGCTCTTCTACCTGGTATCCATGGTTCTTAAACCACTCGATCAGGTGTGGATTGTCAGTTTCTCCGATGCCATTGCAGAATGGCACCGATGCAGAGATTCCTGTGTAATCTTTAACTGGGCTGTAAATCTTCATAGCTGCCTCCTTATTTTACTTTGATTCCTCTGAATACCCCTGCTGCCTTTGATGCTTTCAGTGCAATTGCCGCATTCATTTCAACTTCTCCTGTCTTTACTGCCCCTGCTGTCGAGAAATCTGGAAGCCAGGTCTGTACTGGTGCAACTCCTGCAAACGAAACGGCATGAAGGCCATCCATTGCAAGACGTGCCACATAGAGTGAAGTGGTTCCTTTGCTTGTGTCTACTGGAACTACCTCGTCGTTTGTTCCCGGCTTTGTTTTCAGGTCGACAAAAGGAATTCCTCCGTAACTCTCCACCTGATTTCCCCAGTTATCTTTTGTAATCTGATACATGCTCGCACGTCTCGCGCACGCTCTGAGCTTTGCAATCAGTTTATTGTTTCCCGCGATGAATGTCGGGGTTCCATCAAGTCCTCCTAAGAATTCGTCTAACATGTCGAGGAAATACTGGTAATTCTTGGTTACAAGTTCCGATGTGGACAGGTCAATGGTTCCGGTTGCATTGTACTCTGTACTGCTTCCGGTCAGTGCCTTATCCAATCCGTCAAACGCTTTGGTATCCTGTGCAGTATCTCCATTGATGAAAGTATCGTTGAACAGTGCCTGTGCTGCCTTAATCTTCTGAGCCTGCTGGAGTTCAACTTCGCTTACGATTCCTCCCATGTTTGCGATAACACGGTCGATCTGGTAAGAACCTCCAAATACTTTGATCTCCACGGTATGGCGTTCTTTTGTTACCTCTGACGGTGTGTACTCTTTATTAATCTCACGGAACTGTGCAGTCGGCTGAGTTTTCAGACGTGTATAACTGTAAGATGGGGTTGCTCCACCGCCTGTTGGAGATACCGCATCATCGAATGGAATGTGTTCCAGAATGAAATTTGATTTCTGGAATTCATCAATAACTCCCATCTGGAGATCATCCTGTACATTTTTCTTTGCTTCTTCAAGTGTGATTGCCATAATTATTCACCTTTCCCTTCTGCTGCCATATTCAATCTGGCGGCGATAGCTTCTTTCATGCTTACCGGTCCTTTTTTCTCTCCTTCGTCACTCTTTTTGGATCCAAGTGGGAAGAAACCTTTTCTTTCTTCTGACTTCTGTTCTGGTTTGAAAAGAAACGGTTTGCTCTCTTTCAGTGCTTTCACCTGCTCATCCAGACCTGTAACCTTTCCATCTTCCCCAAGGATTAATTTTTCGCGATCTACAAGTCCTGCGACCAAATCACTGTCCTGGGCTGAAGTGGAAATTGCCATCTTGATTGCATTTGTTAATTTCAGATTTTTCAGTTCTTTCTGATATTCTTCCTCTTTCTGCTGGTTCTGCGTCTGCAGGTCTGCGATCTGCTGCTTCAAGGTTGCATTATCTCCTGCTGCAGTCTTTAATGTTTCAAGCTGTGTCTCGTAATTTTTCACGCTTACTTCCAGCTGAGAGCTCTTCTGCTCCACTTCGTCATATTTCTCTTTGGATACATAACCCTCCAGTTCTTTTGCGGAAGCATCTGCCGCTTTCTTTGCCAGGCCTTTCTCAATTCCAAGAGATTCAAACTGCTCCTGTGTCATTTTCTGCTCCTTTCTGATAGTTTCATGTCATTCCGGACATAAAAATAAGACGCTTAGTTCTGCGTCTTGGTAAGAGATACAGAATTATTATCTTCTGTATCGATTCTTTCTGCCGCCTTCATGTGTACCAGAAACTCTGCACGTTTCTCTGATACTTCCAGGATTTCTCCTGGTGTCCTCAGTTTCAAATCATTCTCCGCATCCTTGAATGCATGCTTTACTTTAATTTTCATCCCGTCTCACCTCCCCTCCATTGTATCGCAAAATAAAAGGGCGTAAAAATACCACCGGCCATTTTCGACTGGTGGTATTAAATACGTCCTTCTTTTTTTAATTTCTTAATTTCCTCTTCTGTAAGCTTTCTCGGTTTACCCGGCATTGATGCCCTATCCTGAAAGTCCTTATAGGCTTTCTTTTCCTTTGCTTTCATCTTCATACGATCACCTGCAATTCTATTTCCGGCTGTATTTATAATTTCTTTTCTATTTCATCTGCTAAAATAGTGATCACTTTTTCATCAAAGCCTTTTTTATCAACTTCAAATACACAAGCCTTTCCATCTCCAAGGAGTTCCACAGCCCTTCCAGTTCGACCGTCTTTAAGTCTGTATTTTTCGTATAATTCAATCAACATCCTCGCCTCCTAATCAACATGAACAGTCGTAAGCCTCATCTCTCCCTTGCTTCGGTCGTCAATCCATGCCGTTAATACTTTTGCAGTTTTTCCATTTGGTCCGGTAATATCCATAATTACCTCATAGGTCATCCCATAGCCTCTGTCACCTTTTTCTATTGCCTGATACAGTGGTAGATTGCTGCGAATCTGCTCAATCAGATGGTTCGCATTTTGGGTTGTATATCCCAGTGCCATCTCAAAAGCTTTAGCTTTATTTGGATCTTTAGCTGGATTTAAAGCATATTCTGTAAATTTCGCTCTGGGAATTACACTATTCTCGTATTTCGGTAACTTCATTATACCAGAAGCAGTGGATTTTGCAATGGATTTTACCCCAGCTTTCTTCTTTGCATTGGCAATTACCTTTTCAATCTGTTCTGGGATTTTTTCACCCTTTTCCATCGCAAGAAATCCTTCAGCAAAGGTCTCATATGGATTTTTCGCCGCATAACGACTGATGCTGGATGCCGCAATTTTCCCTTTTGCAGAATAATGTTTGTTTATGTCATATACCCAGTCATTTCTTAAGCTTCCTCCTAACTCTTTCATTCCGTAAACTGATTTCTTTTGAATATAATCTACATCTGCATGCCGATGAATAAAATGTCCATACTCATGAACAAAGCAATCTGTCACATTCTCTCTGACCGCCATTCTCGTCTCATTCAGCTGTATTTCAGCTTCAGCCTTCTGTATTCTGGCATTTTCCTTCTCGTAGCCTTTCACAGTTTTATCTGCTAAAATCCTTTCAGCTTCATTGCGAGTTTGCTTAGCTTTATTCTTGATGCCGTAGTGCTCATTATATTCGTTCAATGACCGTTCCGATTTTCTTGCCTTTTCCAGATATTTTTCCGGGTCATTAAAGTTGTTGGAAATATAAATCGTATCATCGATCCAATTGTATGTAGCTGTCGCATCTTCAACTTTTGCAGGGCTATATATCACAGCTTTCGGCATGATGCCATATTTTTGATGTAAATTCCTGATGGTACTTTCCAGTTCATCCACTGTCTCTGGTTTCATTTTTCTTGAAAATTTAACTGTTTCAAGAATCCCATCCTCAATCAGCTGTTTTTCAACTTCATTTTTGTAGGTCTCC
>CEAE01001995.1_pt1 | contig 17157 bp, 9 predicted proteins | sample 554951 | NCBI WGS metagenome assembly CEAE01 (sample SAMEA3182076, study PRJEB8094) | gut metagenome | biome: human; feature: gut; material: Stool; isolation source: human stools | place: Canada | collected 2012-03-28
CCGACGCCCGCATCCGCCTGCGCGAAGAGGTCGCCGAGCAGATCAAGGCCCTGAAGGACATCCGCACGATGGGCGAATACTACGGACTGGACCTCAGCCGCCCGGCGCATTCGGCGCAGGAGGCCGTGCAGTGGGTCTACATGGCCTATCTGGCCGCCGTCAAGGAGCAGGACGGAGCCGCCATGTCGCTGGGCAACGTATCGTCGTTCCTCGACATCTTCATCGAATACGACCTCGCGCACGGGACGATCGACGAGTCGTTCGCCCAGGAGCTGATCGACCAGTTCGTCATCAAGCTGCGCATGGTGCGCCACCTGCGCATGCAGTCCTACAACGACATCTTCGCCGGCGACCCGACGTGGGTGACCGAGGCCATCGGCGGACGCTTCAACGACGGTCGCACGAAGGTGACGAAGACCTCGTTCCGCTTCCTGCAAACGCTCTACAACCTCGGTCCTTCGCCCGAACCGAACCTCACGATTCTCTGGAGCCCCGAGCTGCCGCAGGGATTCAAGGACTTCTGCGCCAAGGTTTCGGCCGACACCAGCTCGATCCAGTACGAGAACGACGACCTGATGCGCGAAGTGCGCCACTCGGACGACTACGGCATCGCCTGCTGCGTCTCGTTCCAGGACATCGGCCGCCAGATCCAGTTCTTCGGCGCCCGCACCAACCTGGCCAAGGCCCTGCTGCTGGCCATTAACGAAGGTCGCTGCGAGAACACCGGCACGCTGATGGTCAAGGGCATTCCGGCGCTGTCGGAGGGTCCGCTGCGCTTCGAGGAGGTGATGCGCAACTACAAGATGGTGCTCAAGGAGATCGCCCGCGTCTACAACGAGGCCATGAACATCATCCACTACATGCACGACAAGTACTACTACGAGAAGGCCCAGATGGCATTCGTCGACACCGATCCCCGCATCAATCTCGCCTACGGCGTGGCCGGTCTCTCGATCGCCCTCGACTCGCTCTCGGCCATCAAATACGCCCGCGTGACGCCCCGCCGCAACGCCGAGGGGCTCACCGAAGCCTTCGACATCGAGGGTGAATTCCCCTGCTACGGCAACAACGACGACCGTGTCGACCACCTGGGCGTGGACCTCGTCTACTACTTCAGCGAGGAGCTGAAGAAGCTGCCCGTCTACAAGAACGCCCGCCCGACGCTGTCGCTGCTGACGATCACCTCGAACGTGATGTACGGCAAGAAGACCGGCGCAACGCCCGACGGACGCCTCAAGGGCGTGGCCTTCGCCCCGGGAGCCAACCCGATGCACGGCCGCGACAAGAGCGGCGCCATCGCTTCGCTCGCCTCGGTGGCCAAGATGCGTTACCGCGACTCGCAGGACGGTATTTCGAACACCTTCTCGATCGTGCCCAAATCGCTCGGTCCGACGGCCGGAGAGCGTATCGAGAACCTCGTGACGATGCTCGACGGCTATTTCACCAAGGGCGCACACCACCTGAACGTCAACGTGCTGAACCGCGAGATGCTCGAAGACGCCATGGAGCACCCCGAGAAATATCCGCAGCTGACGATCCGCGTCTCGGGCTACGCCGTGAACTTCACCAAGCTGAGCCGCGAACACCAGCTCGAAGTCATCAGCCGCAGCTTCCACGAAAGGATGTAACGGCTTGAAAAGCCGCTTTTAGGGGCGGGCGCAGGATTTGCATACCGGAACCCGGTTTGCGCCCGAACCCCCTTATTCAAAAACAAGGAACAATCATGCTTCGTGTACATTCTTACGAATCCATGGGAACATTCGACGGGCCGGGACTCCGGCTCGTCGTTTTCCTCCAAGGCTGCAATTTCCGCTGTCTCTACTGCGCCAACCCCGACACGATCGAGGCCGGAGCGGGCACATTGACCGACCCTGCGGAGATCCTGCGCATGGCCGTCGACCAGAAGCCCTTCTTCGGGCGGCGCGGCGGCGTGACCTTCTCGGGCGGGGAACCCACCTTCCAGGCCGCGGAACTCGTTCCGCTCGTAAAGTCGTTGAAGGAGGCCGGCATCCACGTCTGCATCGACTCGAACGGCGGGGGGTGGAACCCGGCCGTCGAGGAGCTGCTGGGGCTGGTCGACCTGGTGCTGCTGGACGTGAAGCAGGCCGATTCCGAACGCCACCGCGCCCTCACCGGACGCGAAAACGCGCAGACGCTCCGCACGGCCGCCTGGCTCGAAGCCCACGGAAAACCCTTCTGGCTACGCTACGTGCTGGTTCCGGGCATCAGCGACGCCGAAGCCGACATCCGTGCGCTGGGCGAACGCCTCGGCGGCTACAAGTCGGTCGAGCGGGTCGAACTGCTCCCCTACCACACCCTCGGAGTGCATAAGTACGAGGCGATGGGGCTGGAGTACAAACTCCGCGACGTGCGGGAGAACACCCCCGAACAGCTCGACCGCGCCGCGGCCCTGCTGCGCGAATACTTCCCGACGGTGGTGGTCAACTGACCCGAAGGGGACGTCCGCCGGAGGGAGTGCGGACAACCAAAAATCCGGGACGCCGCGGCGAAAACGCACGGCGGTCCCGGATTTTTTTCGTACCTTCGCCGGAAATCCATTTCTGCGACAATGAAGAACCGACTTCCCGACCTGAACGTCCCGGCCCGCGAACGCATCGGCTGGGTGGACCTCCTGCGCGTGATCGCCTGCTTTCTGGTGGTCTTCTCCCACAGCTGCGACGCCTTCGTCGCCGTGTTCGACAGCGACCGCGCCACCTTCCTGCAAGGAGCGTTGGCAGGCAGTTTCGTCCGGGCCTGCGTGCCGCTGTTCGTGATGATGTCGGGCGTGCTGCTGCTGCCCGTGCGGACCGGAACGGGGGCTTTCTACCGCAAGCGGATCGACCGCGTCCTCCTGGCGCTGGTCTTCTGGTCGCTGACGCTGCCCGTGATCTACTACCTGTATATGCGCTACGTCGGGACCTCCAGCCCGTCGATCGACCCCGCGCTGTTCACCGGCGAAGCGACGCTGCACAAGATGTGGACCTTCGTCTTCAACTTCTGCTACGACACCACGCCGCTCTGGTATCTCTATATGCTGATAGGACTTTATCTGATCATGCCGCTGATCAGCCCGTGGCTCGAACGGGCCTCGCGGCGCGAGTTGCAGAGCGTCCTCGCGATCTGGGGCGTGACGCTGCTGCTGCCCTACGTGAAGATGCTCGCCCCGGCGCTCGGCTACACGGGCAATTACGGCAACACGGGGCTTTACGGCGTCTGCGACTGGAACGAGTTCGGCACGTTCCACTACGTCTCGGGCTTCGCCGGTTACCTCGTACTGGCCTTCTACCTCGTGAAATTCCCGCCCGCATGGAACTGGCGCAAGACATTGGGCATCTGCATCCCGACCTTCCTCGCCGGATACCTCGCCACGGGGCTGGGCTACGTGGTGATGCAGAAACATTTCCCGGGCAACTACGCCTACCTCGAAATCGTCTGGTATTTCGCCGGCATCAACGTCTTTATGATGACCGCCCCGGTCTTCATCCTCGTGCAGAAGGCCGCCGCACGGCCCCGCGCATGGCTCTCGCGGCTGGCGGGCACGACGTTCGGCATCTACCTCTGCCACTTCATCTTCGTTCAGGCCGGCTACGACCTCGTGCAGCGGATTCCGGGACTTCCCGCGCTGGCGCGCATCGCGCTGATCGCCTGCGGGGCCTTCGCCGTGAGCTGGGCGGTGGTGCGGCTGATGCAGCGGTGGAGCGTGACGCGCCGGCTGGTGGAGTAATGCGCTACCAGCACTCGGCCTTGTCTTTCAATTCGGGAATCCGGTCTTTCGTGAAGACCGGATTTTTGATGCCCTGCCGCTTCTGGGCCGTGTAGTCGGCCAGCAGCAGGAAGGCCTGACGGCCCAGCAGCACGATCGCCGCCAGATTGCACAGCGTCATCAGCGCCATCGTCACATCGGCCAGGCTCCATGCCAGATCGAGCGTCGCCAAGGCTCCGAACAGCACCATCGCGCCGACCAGCAGCCGGTAGAGCGTCAGCGCCCACGGCCGCGGAGTGATGAAGCGGATGTTGGCTTCGCCGTAGTAATAATTGCCGATGATCGACGAAAAGGCGAACAGGAAGATCGCCACGGCGACGAACACCCCGCCCGCAGGACCGATCTCGCTCTCCAGAGCCGCCTGCGTCAGCTGAATGCCGTTGAGCGAAGCGTCGGGAACGCCCCCGAACAGGATGATGAAGGCCGTGCAGGTGCAGATGACGAGCGTATCGGTGAAGACCCCGAGGGTCTGGATAAGTCCCTGCTTCACGGGGTGCGAAACGTGGGCCGTGGCGGCGACGTTCGGGGCCGAACCCATACCGGCCTCGTTGCTGAAAAGTCCCCGCTTGATGCCCTGCATCAACGCCGCGCCGACCGCGCCGCTCAGCGTCTGCTCCCAGCCGAAAGCGTCGGCGACGATCAGTTCCAGCACTTCGGGCAGCCGCCCGAGGTTGAACAGCACGACGCCCAGCGCCAGCACGATGTACCCCAGCGCCATAATCGGGACGATCACGCCGCTGACACGCGCAATGCGCCGTATGCCGCCGAAGATGATGAGCAGCGTCAGCGCCGTGAGCACGACGCCCACCCACACATGATCGGCGCCGAAAGCTCCCTCCCACGCGGCGCAGATCGTGTTGCTCTGCACCGAGTTGAAGGCGAATCCGAAGGTCACGGAGATCAGCACGGCGAACAGCACGCCCATCCACCTCCGCCCGAGACCGCGTTCCATGTAGTAGGCCGGGCCGCCGATGAAAGAGTCCCTGCCGCGGCGTTTGTAAAGCTGTGCGAGGGTCGACTCGACGAAAGCGCTCGCGGCGCCCACAAGGGCGATGACCCACATCCAGAAGACCGCGCCGGGTCCCCCGACGACGATGGCCGTGGCGACGCCCGCGAGATTCCCCGTGCCGACGCGGCTGGCCAGCGACACGGCGAAAGCCTGGAACGACGAGACGTGCCGCTCGCCCTCCGGGCCGCTTCCGGCCGACTCGCCCAGCACGCGCATCATCTCGCCCAGCAGGCGGAACTGCACGCCCCGCGTGCGCAGGGTGAACCACACGGCACACCCCAAGAGCGCCGCGACCAGCACATAGGTCCACAGCACGTCGTTCACGCCGCCGATCCAACGGGAAATAGTCTCCATCAGCATACTTTACACGATCCGACAGCAAAGTTAATGCTAAAACGCATTTTCCGCCGGACATTCGCCGGAAAGATACGGCGCGGCACGAAAAAAACACCCCGCCTGCGCAGGGGCGTCCGTCGTCACCGCGCCCGCAGGGTATACTCCCCGGCCCGCTCCGTAACGGCCTTCTGCAACTCCCCGAGGCCGATTTCCGGCCCGGAGAACTCCACGGCGGCCACCGGAGGGTCCAGCGTCACGACCGCCTTCACGCCGTCGAGGGCGTTCAGCGCATGTTCCACATGCATCCGGCAATGATTGCACGTCATGCCGTCCACGATAAATTCCTTTTTCATCTTTTCTTCGGTTTCAACCGGTTCGTCATGTTCACACTCATCGCCGATCCGCCGGCGTTTCAGCCGCAAGCTGTTGGCCACGACGCTCACGCTGCTCAAGGCCATGGCCGCCCCGCCGATCATCGGGTCGAGCAGAAACCCCCAGAGGGGATAGAGCGCCCCGGCCGCTACGGGAATGGCGACGAGGTTGTAAATGAAGGCCCAGAAGAGGTTCTGGCGAATCGTCCGCACGGTGAGTTGCGACAGCCGGATCATCTCCGGGATTTTCCGGAGGTCCGACGAGAGGATCGTCACCATCGCGGTATCCATCGCAATGTCGCTCCCCTGCCCCATGGCGACGCTCAAATCGGCCTGCGCGAGAGCCGCGCTGTCGTTGATCCCGTCGCCGGCCATGGCCACCGTCCGGCCTTCGGACTGCAACTGCCGGACGAATCCGGCCTTTTCGTGCGGCAGGACGCCCGCCCGGAAACGGGTGATCCCGGCTTTCCGGGCCGTTTCACGCGCCGAACCGGCGTTGTCGCCCGTCAGCATCCAGACCGTGATTCCCAGCGCGTGCAGCCGGGCGACGGCCCCGGCCGACGAGGGTTTCAGCGCATCGGCAAGGGCGAGCACGGCGAGCGTCCGCTCCTCGTCGGCGAACCAAACCACGGTCTTCGCCTCCTGCACCCACCCTTCGGCCAGCCGTTGCAGGCGGGCGTCGGGCACGATGCCGTGGCGGGACAGCAGCGCGTCGTTCCCGGCATACCAGGTCCGCCCCTCCGCGACGCCCCGGACACCCTGCCCGGGAATGCTTTCGAACCCGGTCACGGGAACGTCCCGCTCCCCGCCGAGCGATTCGACGACGGCCTGCGAAAGCGGATGCCCCGAGCGTTTTTCAAGGCTGAACAGAATCCGCCGCGCCGTCTCCGACCCTTCGGCCCACGCAGCGTCCACGACCGACGGACGGCCTTCGGTGAGCGTTCCGGTCTTGTCCAGCACCACGGTGTCGACCTTCCGGGCCACCTCCAGGCTCGCAGCGTCCTTGACGAGGATGCCCTGTCCGGCGCCCTTGCCGATCCCGACCATGAGGGCCGTGGGCGTAGCCAGCCCCAGCGCACAGGGGCACGCGATGATCAGCACGGTCACCAGCGCCAGCAGCCCGCGGGTGAAGCCCTCCTCCGGCGCGAAGAGCATCCACGCCGCGAAGGTCAGCACGGCGAGGACGATGATGGCGGGAACGAAAACGCCGGCGATCCGGTCGACGGTCCGCTGCACGGGGGCCTTGCTGCCCTGCGCATCCCGCACCATGCGGATGATCCGGGCCAGCACCGTGTCCTGCCCCACCCTGTCGGCCCGGAAACGGAACGCACCGTTGCCATTCATCGTTCCGGCGAACACCGCCGCACCCTCCTGTTTGCAGACGGGGAGCGGTTCCCCGCTGAGCATGCTCTCGTCGACATACGACGCGCCTTCGGCCACCGTGCCGTCCACGGCGATGCGTTCGCCGGGATGCACGGCGACCAGATCCCCGGCGCGAAGCTCCGCAACGGGCACGGAGCGTTCGCCCGAAGGGGTGATCACCGTGACGGTTTTCGGTTGCAGGCCCATCAGTTTCGCGATGGCCGTCGTCGTGCCGCGTTTCGCCCGCTCCTCAAGCAGCCGCCCCAGCAGGATGAAGGCGACGATGACGGCCGCCGACTCGAAATAGACGTGCGGCTCGATGCCCCTCGACAGCCAGAATTCCGGGAAAAACAGGTTGAAAAGGCTGAACAGATAGGCGATTCCGGTACTGACGGCAACCAGCGTATCCATGTTGGCCGCCCCGTGGCGGAGCTGTTTCCAGGCGTTGACGAAGAACTCCCGTCCCAGTCCGAAAACGACCGGGGTGGAGAGCGCCCACACGGCGTATTTCACGGCCGGAGCGTCCATGAACAGCATGCCTCCGGCCACAATCGGAAGACAAAGCCCCGCCGCCCAAAGAGTCCGCCGTTTGAGCGCCCGGTAATGCGCCGCACGGACGTGCGCCGCCTCGTCCTCCGCCGGGCCTTCCGCGTCGGTCAACAGGTCGTAACCGGCCGCCTGCACGGCCCGCTTCAGCACCCCGGGAGAGCACTCGCCCGGACGGTAGGCCACCCGCGCCGTAGCGGAAGCGTAGTTCACATGCGCAGACTCGACGCCCGGCAGGCCGTTGAGCGCCTTATCGACCCGGACTGCGCACGAAGCGCAGCTCATGCCTGCGACCGGGAACGTATTCGTGATGATCTTACTCTTTTCCATGGGAACAAAGGTAAGGTCCCGACACGCTCCGGGTGTTACAGAATTATGGATATGATTTATACCTACACTTCATCCAGCGGTTTCAGGCCGCGTCCTTTCAGCCGGCGGAATTCAGTGGGCGACATCCCGGTCTGGGCGCGGAACTGGGCGCTGAGGTGCGCCACGCTCGAATAACGGAGTTTGTCGGCGATCTCGCTGACGGTCAGGTCGCCGTAGGCCAGCAGTTCCTTGACCCGCTCGATCCGCTGGGCGAGGAAGTATTTCTCGATGCTGATGCCGTTGACCTCCGAAAAGAGCTTGCTCAACGCACTGTAATCACGGTGGCAGCGTTCGCGCAGGTAATCCGACAGGTTGACTTTCGAGGCATCTTCGCTGTAATGCACCAATTCGATCACGGCCGTCCGGATCTGCTCGATGAGGCGCATCCGGCTGTCGTCGATCAGTTCGAACCCGTAGGCTTCGAGCAGTTTGCGGAACGCCTCCCGCTGCTCCCGGCCGGGCTTCTCCTGCACGACGACCGTTCCCAGTCCGACATCGAGGGGCGTGAACCCCGCTTTTTCGAGCAGCCGGGTGACGACCAGAATGCAGCGGTTGCAAACCATGTTTTTGATATAAAAGACGTTCTCCCGTTCCATAACCGCATTCGTTTTATCCGTAAATATAACACAAAAACGATTCCGTCCCGCCGACCGTCTTCCAGCCTTTCAGGTTCCGGCCGTTGAAAAGCGTCGGCCACGGGACCTGCGCTCCGACGAAGGTGCAGGGTCCCCAACAGTGCAAGAGTCTCTTTTTCCTATCAGTCGGGCAGTTTTGATCGTACGAATATAGTCTATTTTTTTCGGGTCTTCAGCCTGTTCCCCTGCAAAATTAACCTCTGACCCGCTCCGTATTCCGAAAAAGTTTCGTAACTTCGGCACAGCAAACCCATAGACGAAGCCATGAAACATGCGCACATCCTGCTGCTGCTCCCTTGCGGCATGCTGCCGCCGCTCGCCGGGGCGCAGCGCACGGAGCCGCCCGGCCGGTTCGACATCGCACCGGAATAACCACCCCGAAAACAAGCAAACCAACCAAAAACAACCATGAAGAAAACCGCAATCACCCTCTTTTTCCTGCTTCAGGCCGCGTGTCTGTTTTCGCAGATCCCCCGCCCGGAATATCCCCGCCCGCAGTTCGAGCGGACGGACTGGATCAACCTGAACGGCGAATGGACCTACACGTTCGATTTCGGCGCAAGCGGCCTGGAACGCGGCTACGCCGGCTCGAAGGGATTCGACGGCAAAATCATCGTGCCGTTCGCCCCGGAGAGCAAGCTCTCGGGCGTCGGCCACACGGACTTCATAGGCCGCATCTGGTACCAGCGTACGATCGACATTCCGGCAGACTGGTCGGGACGCAACGTGATGCTCAACTTCGGAGCCGTGTACTACACCTCCGAGGTGTATGTCGACGGCCGCTTCGTCGGACGCCACTTCGGAGGCAGCACGTCGTTCTCCTACGACATCACCGCATTCGTGAAGCCGGGCGGCAGCCACAGTCTGGTCGTCTTCGCCACGAGCGACCTGCGCAGCGGCAAACAGACTGCCGGCAAACAGTCGCTGCAATACGCCTCGCACAGTTGCGACTACACCCGCACGACAGGCATCTGGCAGACGGTGTGGATGGAGGCCGTGGCTCCCGAGGCCCTCGCACGCGTCCAAATGACGACCGACATCGACCAGCAGCAGCTGATCGTCGCCCCGCAGTTCTTCCGGGAAAGCCCGAACACGCTCCGGGTGACCCTTCGGGACGGCGGCAAGGTCGTCGGCACGCGGCAGGTCCGGGCGTCGAACAGCAGCGTCGTCGTCATCCCGGTCAAAAAGGCCCGGCTCTGGAGTCCCGAAGACCCGTTCCTCTACGACCTGACCTACGAGGTGGTCGCCCCCGACGGCCAGGTGCTCGACGCCGTGAAATCCTATGTCGGGATGCGCAAGGTCCACATCGAAGGCAACAAAATCTACCTCAACAACGAACCCTATTACCAGCGGCTGGTGCTCGACCAGGGTTTCTACCCCGACGGTATCTGGACCGCCCCGTCGGACGACGCCCTGCGCCGCGACATCGAGCTGGGACTGGCCGCCGGGTTCAACGGCGCACGCCTGCATCAGAAGGTTTTCGAGGAACGCTACTATTACTGGGCCGACAGACTCGGCTACATCACCTGGGGCGAAAGCCCCAGCTGGGGAATGGATGCCAACGACGTGGAAACGGCCCGCAACTTCCTCTCCGAGTGGGCCGAATGCGTGGTCCGCGACCGGAACCACCCCTCGCTGCTGACGTGGACGCCGATGAACGAGGAGTGGTGGCCCGACAACACGCAGTTCCCGCGCTTCGCCTCCGACGTCTACGACCTGACGGGGCGCCTCGACCCGACGCGCCCCGTCAACACCGTCAGCGGCGGCGCCGTCGTCAGGACCGACATCTGGGCCGTCCACAATTACGAGCAGAACCCGGCCAAACTGAAAGAGAAAATCTTCAGCGACGGCACGTTCTTCCATCCCCGCCTGCGGACGACCCGCGACCAGACGCGCAACATCGGATTCAACGAGGTGAAGGCGACCGCAAACTACGCCTGGCCGCAGTACGATGGCTCGTGCCCCTACCTGGTCGATGAATTCGGCGGCATCAAATGGGTGAAGGACCAGGAGAAGCAGGCCACGGATTCCCAGACCGAATCGTGGGGTTACGGACAGGCGCCCCGTACGCTCGAAGAGTTCTACACGCGGCTCGAAGGCCAGGTAGACGCGCTGCTCTCGCTCTCCGGACAGGTGTGGGGCTATTGCTACACCCAGCTCACGGACGTGGAACAGGAACAGAACGGCATCTATTGCTACGACCGCTCGGCCAAGTTCGACATGGACCGGATCAAGGCCATTTTCAGCAAACGCCCGGAACATCCCGCCCGATAACGCGCCGGACAGCCGCCCGCCCGAATGAAGCGCACCCCGAAAATCCGGAAAAGGATTTCGGGGTGCGCTTTTTATCCGGTTCGTCATCGTCCGCCCGCGGCAGAGCCTCGTGCGCGAATGCGCCCGGGAACAGAAGGCGTCGCTGAATTTCCATTCGCGTGTTTTCCCGGTTTCAGAGTCTCGATATAAAGTATTCCTGCATATTCCAACGATATGCCCTTGATGAACGCTGCAATTGGGGATGCTTCATGTCGGTGCGTCGCACGGCGAGTGGCGGACGGTCCGACATGCGACCTTCTGTTTTCGGCACCATGAACTCCCGAAGGCAAAAAGCCACAGCGCCGGCACACTCCGCAATAGCAACCGACGGTTTTTAAATTATTCACGAAATATAAAAAAGTCTCCACGGAGTACGCGGAGACAATAGGTTGAAAACCTTCGGCATATAGCCTTATTGTGATAAGATGTAGAATTCTTACACCACAAATATAACAAAAAAAGATGAATTTCTGCAATTTTTTATTTAATTTTACAGAAAACACTTTCTTCATATGGCAAAAGTATTGGGTTTGGACCTTGGCACCAACTCACTGGGATGGGCCCTTGTCGATGAATCGGAGAACGAATATACGCTGATTGACAAAGGTGTAGACATTTTCCAGGAGGGAGTTGCCCGCGACAAAAACAATGAAAAACCTGCCGTTCAGGATCGGACGAGCGCCCGGGCACTGCGCCGCCACTATTTCCGGCGGCGTCTGCGAAAAATCGAACTGCTCAAAATACTCATCCGTTACGACCTTTGCCCGCCGTTGCCCGAGGAGCTGTTGACCGCCTGGCAAAAAGAGAAACGTTACCCGCAGGACAATGAATTCCTCCGTTGGCAGCGAACCGACGACAATGGGGATCGAAATCCTTACCACGATCGTTATGTAGCCCTGTCCGAGCGGCTCGATCTCGGGAATCGCACACAGCGCTGGCTGCTTGGCCGGGCGCTTTATCATTTGGCACAGCGACGCGGATTCCTCAGCAATCGCAAGGAAGCAGGAAATGAGAAAGAAGACGGCACGGTCAAGGAGTGTATCAAAAATCTGTCGGCTGAAATAGCAGCGGCAGGGTGTCGGTACCTCGGAGAATATTTCTACGGACTGTACCAACACAAGGAACGAATCCGCGACAAATACACCTCGCGCAACGAACACTACCTGGCCGAGTTCAATGCCATCTGCGACCGGCAGCAATTGCCCGACGAATGGCGTAAGGCGCTGCATCGGGCAATCTTTTTCCAGCGCGACCTCAAATCGCAGAAGGGGTCAGTCGGCCGATGCACCTTCGAGCCGACGAAGAGTCGGTGCCCCGTTTCGCATCCCCGTTTTGAGGAGTTCCGGATGCTGTCGTTCGTCAACAACATCCGGATTACAGGACCGGGCGACAATGCTCCACGACCTTTGACACAGGAAGAGTTCGAGACGATTCGTTCGCTCTTCTTCCGGAAAAGCAAGCCTTATTTCGATTTCGAAGAGATCGCCCGCAGAATCGCCGGCAAAGGGAAATATGCCTGCAAAGAGGAGCGTACAGAAGCTCCTTATCGTTTCAATTTCGCCCGCACGGCCACCGTATCGGGATGCCCCGTCACGGCATCGCTGCAAGCGATCTTCGGAGACGACTGGATTACGGAGATTCGCAGCCTTTACCTGCTTGGAGCAGGAAAAAACGAGGACCAGATGTTGAATGACGTATGGCACGCCCTCTTTTCGTTCAACGACGAAGGTCGGCTGCGTAGCTGGGCCTGCGAAAAATTGCAACTCACGGATGAACAAGCCAAAGCGTTTGCAGCCATCAAACTCCCGCAGGATTACGCGGCGTTGAGCCTAAATGCCATCGGCAAGATTCTGGTCTATCTGCGCTGTGGCTATCGGTACGACGAGGCGGTATTCCTGGCCAACCTGCGGGCGGCACTTCCGAAGGAGGTCTATGCCGACGAAAGCCGTCGGCATGAAATCGAACAGGACATCGCCTCGCTGCTGCTTGACTACAAGCGAAATCCGTATAACAAGTTCGATTCAAAGGAGCACCGCATTGCCGACTATTTCAGCGATCATGGATTGGATGCCTCTCGTCTGATCCGTCTTTATCATCCCTCGAAAATCGAGACCTATCCGGATGCGCAACCCAAGGCAAATGGCATTCTGCAACTCGGCTCTCCACGTACTGCGACCATTCGCAACCCGATGGCCATGCGGGCCCTGTTCCGATTGCGCAACCTGATAAACACGCTGTTACGCGAAGGCAGGATCGACCGAGACACGAAGATCCGGATTGAATTCGCCCGCGGACTCAATGATGCGAACAGGCGGAAGGCCATCGAGCAGTATCAGCGGGAACGGGAGGTTGAGAATCGGAAATATGCCGAAGAGATCCACAGCCAGTATGCCGCCGAAACCGGCCGCGAGATAAAACCCTCGGACGACGAAGTGCTGAAATACCGGCTGTGGGAAGAACAGCAGCACGTCTGTCCCTATACCGGGCGGCAAATCCGCATTTCGGACTTCGTCGGGTCGGCTCCGGATTTCGACATCGAGCACACGCTCCCGCAGGCTCGCGGCGGCGATGACTCGCAGATGAACAAGACGCTCTGCGAAAACCGGTTCAACCGGGAGACAAAACGGGCGAAACTGCCGGCCGAGTTGTCCAACCATGTCGAGATCATGGAGCGGATCGAATCGTTTGGTTGGCGGGAAAAAATGGAGAGTCTGCAAAAGCAGATTGAAGCCCAGGTTCGCAGGAGCAAAAGCGCAGCGATTAAATCCGAAAAGGACGACGCCATTCAGCGCCGTCACTATTTGCAGATGCAACTCGACTACTGGCGCGGGAAATACGAACGCTTCACCATGGCCGAGATTCCCGAAGGATTCAGCAATCGGCAGGGAGTCGACATCGGCATCATCGGCAAATATGCACGGCTCTATCTGAAGACGGTTTTTGACCGAATCTATACGGTCAAAGGTTCCACGACCGCCGCGTTCCGCAAGATGTGGGGACTGCAGGAGGAGTATGCCCGCAAGGAGCGCACGAACCACGTCCACCACTGCATCGACGCCATCACGATCGCCTGTATCGGCCGCCGGGAGTACGACCGCTGGGCGCAATATGTCGCCGACGAGGAGCGATACGGCTACGGCGAAAGCGGCAAACCCCGCTTCGAGAAACCCTGGCCGACCTTTACCGAAGATGTCAAGGCGGCGGCCGACGAACTGCTCGTTGCCCACCACACGCCCGACAACATGACCAAACAGACGCGCAGGAAGTTACGGGTTCGCGGCCGGATAAAGTTGAATGCCGACGGGGAACCAATCTACCAGCAAGGAGACACGGCTCGCTGCCGGTTGCATCAGGATACCTTCTACGGCGCTATTAAGCAGGATGGAGAGATCCGCTATGTCATCCGCAAATCGCTCGCGCAGTTACAGCCGACGGACATCGACAAGATTATCGACGATGCAGTCCGGGATCGCGTACGGGAGGCAATCGACGAGGTCGGATTCAAGACGGCGATGAATCCCGATGAATACACGATCTGGATGAACCGGGAAAAGGGCATTCCCATCCGCAAGGTGCGGATCTTCACACCGAGTGTCAAACATCCGATCGCGCTAAAAAAACAGCGCGACCTATCTGCAAAAGAGTACAAGCGGGATTATCATGTCGTAAATGAGGGGAACTATTGCACGGTCATCTATGAGGGCCAGGACAAAAAGGGCAAAACGAAACGCACCTTTGAACTCGTCAGCAACCTCGAAGCTGCCCAATATTTCAAAGCCAGCGCTGACCGGGAAGCCCGCCCCGATCTGGTACCGCAGACCGACACGAACGGTTTCCCCTTGAAATACATCTTAAAAACGGGGACCATGGTCCTGTTTTATGAAAATACCCCGGCAGAACTTTATGAATGTACCCGCAAGGAGTTGGTAAAACGACTCTACAAGGTAACAGCAATGGCTGCAGAAGGACGGGTACAGTTCCTCTTTCATCAGGAGGCCCGAGATCAGAAAACACTTACCTCCTTATATGGAGCTGGGACCTCTCAATTCTGCCAATCCAACCCATCACCGAAATTGCGCCTCAGCGTTTCCAATTTTAACATGTTGGTGGAAGGTTATGATTTCGAACTGACCGTAACGGGCGAGATAAAATTCAAAGATGACCGGCCATGCTGAAACGAACCTTGTTTTTTTCGACACCCTACTGTTTGAGCCTGCGCAACGGCCAGATGATCATCCACACGCGCGAGGCCCCCGACCAACGGAAAAGCATCCCGATCGAGGATATCGGCTTCGTGGTGCTGGAGGACCAGCAGACCTCCATCACGCTGCCGCTCTTGAATGCGCTGTCGGACAACAACGTGGCAGTTATCCTGTGCGGAGAGAACCGAATGCCGAACGCCTTGTTGATGAATTTGGATTCAAACAGAACGCAAGGTGAACATTATCGGATGCAGATCGCTGCATCCGAACCGCTGAAGAAGGGCCTTTGGAAACAGATCGTCGAGACCAAAATCCGCAACCAGGCTGCCTTGCTGCGGAAGCTGGGATATGACGGAGACAAACTGAAACCCTGCTACATGAATGTCAAGAGCGCCGACGCCGACAACCGGGAGGGCATAGCAGCGAGAATCTACTGGTCAGAACTGTTCGGTGCCGAATTTTACCGTTCCCGCGAAGGTTCGCCGCCCAACAACCTGCTCAATTACGGCTATACGATCCTGCGAGCCGCCGTGGCCCGTGCGATCATGGGCTCCGGACTGTTCCCAGCATTCGGGATCTTCCATCGGAATCGTTACAACTCCTTTCCGCTGGCCGATGACGTAATGGAACCCTATCGACCGTATGTCGACGAATTGGTCTACCAACTTTACAGAAACGGGAATACACAACTGACCAAAAAGGTGAAAGGCGAACTGTTGCGGCTCCTGTTTGTCGATACTCGTTTCGACAAGGTTGTGCGACCTCTCGAAGTAGGACTTATGTTTTCAGCCTCTTCCCTGGCCAAATGCTTTGCTGGAACCCAAAAAAAGATTGCATATCCTTTATTGGAGTAGTCGAATGTCAGAAGTACGCTTGAATGCTTATCGAATCATGTGGTTGTTTGTCTTTTTTGATTTGCCAACCAATACAAAAACGGAACGACGTCATGCGGCGCAATTTCGCAAGGCGTTGGAAAAAGATGGTTTCACAATGATGCAGTATTCAGTCTATGTGCGCCATTGTGCATCGAAGGAGAATATGCAGGTTCACATTAAGCGGGTTCGACGATCGATGCCTCCGACAGGATTTACAAGTATTCTTGCTGTAACGGACAAACAGTATGGAGACATATTAAATTTTTGGGGTAAAAGCGAACGAGCAAAACCGGAAATTCCGCAACAATTGGAATTTTTCTGATAAATCGTTATTTTCGTTCTTTGAAATACGGAAAATGCATCAAACTGGCTTCGTCGGAACACCCGATCGTATTTTTATAGTGGCAGACAGCCCGTAAGTAACACTTTATCAATCAATATGAGGCCCGACGTTGTGGTTTGATGTAGAATTTCGATAAGATACAACCAGCGCCAAAAACAGCACCGTTCGACATCGGTTGTGGTTTGATGTAGAATTTCGATAAGATACAACGGAAAATCAAAAATCTGCACCACAGCTGGGGTTGTGGTTTGATGTAGAATTTCGATAAGATACAACCCCTGTGAGTAATCTATGCGTGGCGTGAAGTTGTGGTTTGATGTAGAATTTCGATAAGATACAACAAATCGGAAAAACGGTGGATTCGTGCCGGAAGTTGTGGTTTGATGTAGAATTTCGATAAGATACAACAACAACGGAAAAAATCGAAAATTTCGATTGTTGTGGTTTGATGTAGAATTTCGATAAGATACAACATTACCGGAAAGATTCTGACGACCTTCTCCGTTGTGGTTTGATGTAGAATTTCGATAAGATACAACGCAGAAGGAGCGGGATGATTGCCAAGATAAGTTGTGGTTTGATGTAGAATTTCGATAAGATACAACAGAACAGAGCATTTTTATTCTTGCGAATAGGTTGTGGTTTGATGTAGAATTTCGATAAGATACAACAAAATCAGACGAAGTAGCTTCAACGTCTGGGTTGTGGTTTGATGTAGAATTTCGATAAGATACAACACGCGGTCGCGGGCGTTAATAAAATCAATAGTTGTGGTTTGATGTAGAATTTCGATAAGATACAACTCAACCCCGTTTTTCACCTGTCGTAGACTCGTTGTGGTTTGATGTAGAATTTCGATAAGATACAACTTAGCCTGAGCAGAACACGAAGCCATAAAAGTTGTGGTTTGATGTAGAATTTCGATAAGATACAACCGTTGCATATCCTTCTGCTGAAGGTCAAGGTTGTGGTTTGATGTAGAATTTCGATAAGATACAACCCTATGCGGGTATCTCTCGCGGTAGTCTGGTTG